>Ga0187833_10000572_pt1:27500-42790 | contig 42790 bp, 33 predicted proteins | sample ETNtaG_37_FD_167968 | JGI IMG/M metagenome (GOLD analysis project Ga0187833, IMG submission 167968) | Marine microbial and viral communities from oxygen minimum zone, Eastern Pacific Ocean - ETNP2014_SV_400_PacBio MetaG (Illumina Assembly) | ecosystem: Environmental > Aquatic >...
GTCACTCGGCCTCCGAAGAGGAAACTTCATCTCTGAAGCGGTCCGAGGATGTCAAGACCAGGTAAGGTTCTTCGCGTTGCATCGAATTAAACCACATGTTCCACCGCTTGTGCGGGCCCCCGTCAATTCCTTTGAGTTTTAGTCTTGCGACCGTACTCCCCAGGCGGAGCACTTAATGCGTTAGCTGAGACACCCAGAAGGGTCGAACCCTCCGGACATCCAGTGCTCATCGTTTACGGCGTGGACTACCAGGGTATCTAATCCTGTTTGCTCCCCACGCTTTCGCGCCTCAGCGTCAGAGTGGCCCCAGCCAGCCGCTTTCGCCACCGGTATTCCTCTTGATATCTACGAATTTCACCTCTACACCAAGAATTCTGCTGGCCCCTGACCCTCTCTAGATTAGCAGTTTCGAAAGACCCTCCGGGGTTGAGCCCCGGGCTTTCACCTCCGACTTGCTATTCCGCCTGCGCGCCCTTTACGCCCAGTAATTCCGAACAACGCTCGCACCCTACGTATTACCGCGGCTGCTGGCACGTAGTTAGCCGGTGCTTATTCTTGGGGTACCGTCATCATCTTCCCCCATAAAAGAGCTTTACGACCCAAGGGCCTTCTTCACTCACGCGACATTGCTGCATCAGAGTTGCCTCCATTGTGCAATATTCCCCACTGCTGCCTCCCGTAGGAGTCTGGACCGTGTCTCAGTTCCAGTGTGGCGGATCGTCCTCTCAAACCCGCTACCCATCGTCGCCTTGGTAAGCCTTTACCTTACCAACTAGCTAATGGGACGCAGACCCCTCCTTCAGCGCCGGAGCTTTCAAATGTGACACTTATGTGTTACATTGTCATCCGGTATTAGCTCTCCTTTCGAAAAGTTGTCCCAGACTGAAGGGCAGATTGTCTACGCGTTACTCACCCGTGCGCCACTTTAATCGCTCCCGAAGGAACTTTCTCGTTCGACTTGCATGTGTTAGGCATGCCGCCAGCGTTCGTCCTGAGCCAGGATCAAACTCTCAAGTTATAATCCTATGCTTTTACTGAACCTGAAAAATGAATTCCAGGTTTTGTTATACCCAATATAAATACCGAGTATACAAAAAAATTAACGTCTATCCACCTCTTTGGATGGATAGGAACAGGCTTTCTGTCTCTTCTGATTCCCTTTTCAAAGAACTTGCGTTCAACTCCTGCAAAGCTCATTATATTAGCTCTACTACCAAATACTGTCAATACTATTATTTAAACATCAACATTATTATTTTGTTTTAAATTATTCATGCCAGCGAACAGTTGTTTATTAATCTCCGGAAGCATGTTTTTAACAGTCCGGACAATCACTTTTGTCGTGTGATCAAATTCAAGGTTTACAGTATCACCCTTTGTCTTTTTCCCAAGAACGGTTTGCGTTAATGTTTCTGGAATAAGTGAAATTGAAAAGAAATTATCGCCGATTTCAACAACGGTTAAACTGGCACCATCTATGGCAATCCAACCTTTAGGAATTAGATATGCCATCCATTCTTTGCTGCAGCTCACGAAAAGATCACAATTATTTGGTGTATTTCGGACTTCTTTAATAACACCTTTGCAGTCGACATGTCCTGTAACAGAATGTCCACCAACCTCATCTCCAAAAGCGCACGCACGCTCGATGTCGACGAAATCTCCGACCTTAAGTGTACCAAGATTTGATTTATTGAGTGACTCCCGAATAATGTCAAACTCCGCCCAATCTTCCTCAAAGCGAACAACAGTTAAGCAAACTCCATTTACAGCGACACTTGCACCCTGTTGAAGCTTTTCTGCCAATTCTTCAAGTTGAATCCGTAATCTTCTTCTGCCTTCAAGATCTTCCACAGCTGTTATTTTACGTATTCCCTGTACAATTCCTGTAAACATAATTATCCAATTTATAAGCTTATATTAATACGAAAGTAATTAATCCAGTGGGGGTAGTCCCAAAGATTCCTGTACACGTTTTCGAAGCCAGCCTATACTTTCTTCACGCACCACAGGGATAAAGATAACTAGCCCAAGTGCATCTGTTAAAAGCCCGGGTACAATGAGTAAAGCTCCTCCACACCATAGTAATAAATCCGCAAAGACTTCTTCTGTGGGTACTCTCCGGTTACGTAATTCACTTTCGACCAGAGTCCATAATGAAAAATTTTCACCCTGCATTAACCACAGGCCTGCCGCGATTGTCACAACACTCTGTAGAAATATTGTACTGAGCGGCATAAAAACAGTCAGTTGCATGAGCACCCATATTTCGATGCTCGGAACAACTAATAATATAATACTCAGGATCCACCACATTTAATGCTGAACTCTTGTCTGTATGGATTGTGGAGGAATGGAATAAGTACATGTCGCATGTGCCACTGGTTCAGGGTCATCTTGCGAGTAGATAATTACCTCGCCCACGATTAAACGTTTACCCACTTTCATCAGCCATGACTCTCCTACAAGGTCCCGGTGCGGTTCAGGTTTACGTAAAAAATTAATATTCAAATTTGTCGTCACTGCTAAAACCACTGCGCCCATTGTAGTTAAAATTGCAGCATACATTGCGGTGTCCGCAAGTAACATCATCGTTGGTCCAGAGACAGTTCCTCCCGGGCGCAAGTGGGTGTGATCAACATCGAGCCGCAGTCTTGCACGCCGATTTTCACAAGATTCCACGAACATTGGATTTTCGGGAAATTCCTGTTGCAAAAAAATTTGTATTTCATCCGCGGTCATGGTTATATTTTTCAGAAAAATAATAATTGTAAATACAGCAGGTTTGAAATGGCTTGCTGAAATACTTGAGTTTGATCAACAATACTTTATCACAAATTAAGCAAAATATTTATTGATCTTTTCCGTTTCATGAATTCATTGTCAGCACTAAACGCACAGCAAAAGGAAGCAGTTACTACTCTAGATGGACCAGTCATGATTCTTGCCGGCGCAGGCAGCGGGAAAACACGTGTCATTATACAGCGTATTGCGTATTTGATCCAGAAAAAGCAGGTTTCTCCTCAGCAAATCCTTGCAGTTACTTTCACAAATAAAGCCGCAGAAGAAATGCGGGAGCGTTTACATGAGATGCTTTCAGGAAAACAGAAAGGTATACATTTGAGTACTTTTCATGCCTTGGGGGTGAGTTTGTTGCGTAAATCGATACATCATCTGGGATACCGTTCCAATTTCATTATTTACGATACACGTGATCAGTTTTCAGTGATCAAAACGATAATGGAGGATCAGGATTTTGACGATAGCGGTTTGATAGATGCGAAGTCTGTACATTATGAAATCAGTCAGGCAAAGTCCACGGGTGCTGTTCCGGGAGATTTTCTGGATCAACAGGAATCACAGCAAAAACAATTAGTCGGCAAGATATTTCGGCACTATCAGAAAACAATGAAAGGCTGTAATGCTATTGATTTTGACGACATTCTCAACCTTACGCTGACTTTATTTGAGAAACAACCGGAGGTCATGGACACTTTAACAGAGCGCTTCCGTTATCTAATGGTAGACGAATATCAAGACACAAACCGTATTCAATATAAACTTCTGCGGTATCTGACAAAACGTCACAGAAACCTTTGCGTGGTTGGTGATGATGATCAATCCATTTACGGCTGGCGTGGTGCGGAAGTAAAAAATATTTTAGATTTTGAAAGTGATTTTCCGGAAGTAAAATTTATCCGTTTAGAACAAAATTATCGTTCAACACAAAAAATTCTAACCGCTGCAAACCAGGTTATCTCTGAGAATACTCAGCGTATGCCAAAAAAACTCTGGTCCGAAAAACATGACGGTGACAAACTGGATTGGCTTTTAGCAGATACTGAAGCAGAAGAATTAGAAGCAGTGACAAGGAAAATTCGTACAAAAATAATGCAGCAGGGTCGGCGTTATTTAGACTTCTCAATTCTCTACCGTTCCAATTTTCAGTCACGTCTTGTTGAAGAAGCACTCCGTGAGGCAAAAATACCTTATCGGATGTTAGGTGGAACAAGCTTTTATGATCGAGAAGAAATCCGGGACGCGCTGGCTTATCTGAAAGTTATTCATAACCCAAATGATGAAGTCAGCCTGCACCGTATAATCAACACTCCCCGGCGTGGCATTGGTAAAACATCGTTGATGAAAGCGAATGAGTACTGTCAGGAAACGCATCTCCCTTTGTTTAAAGTAATGAGGGGTGCCAGAAAATATGAAGGTATTCCCAAAGATTCTGCCTTCACAATGGAAATGTTTACAGGTATCATTAGTAATTATCAGCAACGATTCTCCAATGAAAGATTGGGTACTGTGTTCAAGGATTTACTGGATGAAATCGGTTATATTAGATTTCTTGAAACTCAAAGTGGTGACGTCAAGGTGCGCGAACGTCGGGTGATGAATGTGCTTGAATTGCTGGTAAGTGTTCGGAAATATTCTGATAAATTTCCGGAAGCAAATCTTCAGAGCTTTTTGGAGCGTGTGACACTTTTTACGCAAAGTGACAACGATCCGGAAACTAAAGCGAATCAAGTTTCGATCATGACTCTTCATAGTGCTAAGGGCCTGGAATTTCCTTTTGTCTTCATGGTTGGTATGTCTGAAGGTGTCTTTCCTAACAATCGTGCAGTTGAAGAAGGAGGCGAGGATGAGGAGCGTCGTTTATGTTATGTAGGTATCACAAGAGCGCAACAGGAATTAACTTTTTCGATGGCCAAATCCCGAATACGTTACGGAGAAAGCATCAAGCAGGAACCTTCCCGTTTTTTGCTTAACATCGATCCAGAACTGCTCGCAGTTCCAATCATAGGGGAAGCTACTGAAGAAGTAAAAAAGGAACGTAGCCGCAAATCCCGTTCCGCTTTTTTTTCACAGATTAAACATATGGAAACCAGTTGAGACAGATAATAATCTTTAGATATTATTTTTTCAGGCTTGTGCTGCTCATATTCGGCTTAATCTCATTCTCCGGAATTTGTTTTTCACAAACTATAATAATCGCGCTGGGAGATTCCTTAACGGAAGGATTCGGAGTCAGTAAAGAAGAAGCATATCCTTATTTACTGGAAAAGGAAATGTTAAGCAAAGGTCATGAAGTAAAGGTTGTCAATGCAGGGGTCAGCGGCTCCACAAGTGCCAGCGCAGCGTCACGGCTCAAATGGTACATCCGATCTCAACCCGATATAATTATAATTGCATTGGGCGGGAATGATGGTCTGCGTGGATTAAGTGTGGCACACATGAAGAAAAATTTAAGCAAAGCAATTGAGTTAGCGCAGTCTGAAAAAATACAGATTTTGCTCTCCGGAATGCAGATCCCAATAAACTACGGCACGGAATATACAGATTCTTTCCGGGAGGTTTTTCATGAATTGGCGGAGTTATATAAACTGCCGATGATTCCATTTCTGCTGAAAGGTGTCGGAGGAATTCCAAGCCTGAACCAGCCAGATGGAATCCATCCTAATCCGGAAGGTCATCAAATTATCGCAGGAACTGTGCTTAAGCATTTAGAACCTCTTCTGCCTGAAATAAATTAAAATCCGCCGAGTTGAGCAGTCAAAAAGTCTGACTATATCATCTCAGAAGTGCGGCACAAGCCGTGAGCTATAAAGTTCAACCGTATCTTCGCATTGACTTTAGGGCTGCCTGGATCTGCTTTTGCTGGTTGAGGTATGCTCTGTTGCGAGGCGCAAGCACATCCACGGCTTTTTTCCCCATTTCCAGAATCTTCAAGACACCATGATTTGCCAGACTCAGCATTTTGCGCTGTTCATATGCATAATATGCAATTTGAGCGAATTCAGACAGAACAGTTATGTCACCGCGTTTTGGATTTGTAAAAGAAGATCTCTTTAATGCTTTGTGGTATGCGACTATTGCTTTGTTGAAAGTTGGGGTCATGGATGGTCTAGCAGTTAAATCCCGCATCACTACACGTAAGGTTAAGATCCTCAGCGCCTGCATGTGCAGCCTTGCTTCCATAAGATAGGGTAGTGGCAGCTTACTGTCTATTACCTGCAGCTTGGCCACTATTTTCAGTCCGATTGGATGCAGGACGGGTATGCGTTTCATCACTTCAAGTGCTGCCAAAGTTTTGCGGACAACAAGAGTGTGTTTGTTTTTAGCTGAATCAGCACCTCCGAATAAACTCTTCACTCTGTGTTTAGAAGTCAACTCATCCAACTCATCCATTTGCATTGACATGGTAATGCTGCCGCGAGTATCTTCATCAAGAGAATCAGTGTATTCCAGCAATTTTAAAGTTATTTTTATTTCCTGGATCACCATTGCCTCATTTTCATCAATGTCTTCTTCGTTCTCATCATCCGCTTTTATCAAGTCTTTGACTGAGATTACGTCCAGATTTACATTTTTTAGTTGTTTTGAGTGAACGACGAGCAGATTTTTTTTGTGCGTCGTAATTATTTTTTCCAAATATAAACGGTATGTCTGTCCGGCAATTTGTAAAGTGGCAGGTGTTATATTTCCTAAATAAATAGTGAGAGCAGCCTGAATTAAGAGGTTCCGGTAAAATGACAGAGGGAAATCCCTTTTATCATGCATAACACTTCTTACCAGTTTTACCCTTGCTGCAGTGGAGACAGGGTCACTAGCGATTTTTGAAACCAAAGCCGAAATTTCAGCATTATCTGCCTTATTACCGATGATGCTTGCATCAACATGGGTACCCTTAGTATCGGTGTCTGCAGACAGGATTGTTTTGCGCATCTTCAGCATAAAGGAAGAGTTGCTAAGTTTGTTGATGTCTTCAGCAGCCTGTACAATTTGCCTTTGAATTTTTTTAAAATCAAGGCTGGGAATAGGCGTGACTGACTGTGGTTTGCTCTTAAATGTATCCTTCAAAATCCCTCATTTCATTCGCAAAGTAGCGGTTTCTCTTTTTTTAATGTCCTTAAAATTCAATTAAAATGTCTCATACAGTTTGCGGAGTTTCCTCAGCAAATAAAGATATTTGTTTTTTTGTTAAAAAATTTAAGCTCACTTTAACTGCTTGATACCTTAATTATTAACATGAATCTGCTGAAAACGAAAGATTGGTATCAGCTTTTGCTCAAAACGAGCTTGTTTGTTTTTGTGTCAAATTGAGTTTCGAGCTTGTCTACACGCAGCATTCAGTATTTTAATGCCGAAATCAACAGCATTTCCGCATGATTTATGCATTCTGCAGGCATAGTCAGATGACTGGATATTCGTTAATTTATTTCCCCCCAAAATGTCTTTAGACAAAAATAATAGTATTTATTTGAGTTAGTAACTACTGAAAAACTTTGTTCAATATTTCAAAGGAAGCACTCGACGTTTCGGTTAAGAAGGAGTATATTCATTGTCAAGAGAGAGAGCACTTCAAAAATGATTACTTTAATGCATAGAACATGCACCGGCAAACATAATTAATTAAGGTTAAGCTCTCATGCTCAATTCCGGAAAAAACATCTGCAATTGTACGTATGATTTGCGTGTCAGTTGTGTTTCCGGATTCTTTGGGTTTACTAAATTAGTTGACAAAAACTCCGCAATCGTGATTTAAAACCTCCATGTCACAAACTTACCCTCCTGTAAAAATGGGAGGTACCACAGACGGCCTGCTGGTATTAAGTAACGGTCGCTTCTTTAGAGGCAAATTAAGAGGGGCTCCTGTTGAGGCTACCGGAGAAGTGATCTTCAATACGTCAATGACCGGTTATCAGGAAATCCTTACTGATCCATCCTACACCGGCCAGATAGTGGCAATGACATATCCCCAGATAGGCAATTATGGTGTCAATCCGGATGACATGGAGTCAAAAACCACTCATGCTTCTGCGCTTATAGTTCGTGAATTAAGTAATATTAGCAGTAATTGGAGAGCAACTCAAACCCTTGATGAATGGTTAATAGAACGCAGGATTCCTGTTTTAGAAGGAGTGGATACACGTTCTCTGGTTAAGGCAATACGATCAAGCGGTGAATGTTCAGGGTTGCTCGTGCCTTTAGATTCGCGGCACACTTTGGATGAACTGCGTGAAGAAGCACTGGATTTACCTTCAATGATAGGTCAAAATCTGGCGAGGCAAGTTTCTACACGCGAATCCTATTTTTGGCCTTCAGAAGCAGAAACCAAACCGTTTAATGTAATTGCCTATGATTTTGGAATTAAATACAATATTCTGCGGATTATGAACAATCTCGGAATGAGTGTAAGGGTGGTGCCCTGGAATACAAATGCGGAAGAAGTGCTGGAGATGAATCCTCAGGGTGTTTTCCTGTCCAATGGTCCAGGCGACCCTGCTGCAGTGAATGAGGCGGTTGAAGCAGTTCGGATTTTGCTTGGCAAAGTACCAATTTTCGGAATCTGTTTAGGTCACCAAATATTATCGCTGGCGTTAGGATGTCAGACCTATAAGTTAGCTTGCGGGCATCATGGAGGCAATCACCCGGTGATGGATTTTTCAACCAATAAAATTGAAATCACCAGTCATAATCACGGTTTTTCAGTTGATGAAAAATCTCTTCCGAAAAATGTCAGCGTGACACACCGTAACCTGAATGATCAAACCGTAGAAGGTCTTGAATCACTCATTCATCCTGCATATTCTGTTCAATATCATCCTGAAGCTGCTCCTGGACCAAGAGATGCATCTTACCTTTTTGGCCGGTTTCTTGAAATGCTGAAAAGCTGAACCGAAATGCAACTATTGAGAATTGATATATGAAGCAATTCATCAGACTAAATTTTAAACCAAAAGAAAAGCAAGTGAGGTTAGATGAGCGTTGGTAAAATGACAGGCCCCAAAAAGGCTGCAATTCTATTGCTTGCCCTTGGTGAAGATGCGGCAGCGGATGTGATGAAAAATTTGGAAGAAGCGGAAATACAACAGGTTGGCTATTATATGAGCCGCTTTACAGATGTTGCTCCGGAAGAATTGGACATTGTGCTCGAGGAGTTTTATCGAAATTCGGTGATGGCTGATGAAGGTGTGAGTATCAGTTCCTCACCTGATTTTGTCAAGAATGCCCTGACGAAAGCGCTGGGTGCGGACAGGGCCAAAGAGCTTAGTGATAATCTGCGGGCCGGAGAGGATGAAGCCGGACTTGAAGCATTGCGTTATGCAGAACCCATCATGATTTCGAATTATATCCGGAATGAACACCCGCAAACAATTGCGCTAATTCTATCATATTTAAAGAATGTGGAACAATCCGCAACTGTTCTGCGAGAATTGCCCGAAAGCCTTCAGGCGGATGTGTTGTATAGAATGGCAGTGATTGAGAGCATTCCTCCAGGAGTGGTTGCGGAAATGAACGAGGTATTAACTGAAGAAATGAAAACTGCAGGAAGTATGGCAACAAGCGTGGGTGGAGTTGAACCGGTAGCAGAGATCTTAAATTCCGTTGATAAGGCTACAGAAACCAGAATCCTGGCCAGCATCGAAGAATCAAATCCGGATCTGGCGGAACAAATCCGGGAATTGATGTTCACCTTCGAAGATATGGCTCTGATTGATGCCAAGCAAATGCAAATCGTCATGAAGGATGTTGATCAGGCTGACATGGTGCTCGCCCTCAAAACAGCAAGTGATGCAGTTAAAGAACTTATCTTCAGCAGCATGTCATCAAGAGCCGCGGAAATGGTACGTGATGATCTGGAAAACCTTGGCCCTGCAAAATTATCGGACGTAGAAGCAGCACAGCAAAAAATAATAAAAGTCGTTAAGAAGCTTGAGGAAGACGGATCGATAGTCATTGCAGGTGCAGGCGGAGGTGACGTAGTTTGATCAATGAATGCTGTATACTTTAAGTTTATAGATTTATAAATCACGCTTAGGTTGCAGAATTCACAGAATTTAGGATTATCAAAAAAATTTCCGTGTTGTCTTTTTTAGTACTTGAATTTTTTGCCTGCACAGGCCTCTTCAAAAAAGCTTCAGTTTTCACTATTCAACAGTTATAAATCCAGTTCAGGCCTTTGTTCCCGATATGAAGTTGAAGAAAATTTCCTTAGAAACGGTTTGTTTAAAACAATTATTATGAAAAAATTATTTAATAAAGAGTTTCGCAATGCCTAAAACAATGTTTGAAAAAATTTGGAGCGCTCATCTTGTTTATGAACAGGAAGGTAATTCAATTGTATACATTGATCGTCACCTCGTGCATGAAGTGACTTCACCACAAGCCTTTGAAGGATTACGCCTCGCCGGGCGTTCAGTTTTGCATCCGGAAGCGACATACGCTGTTCCTGACCACAACATCCCAACCATCAATCAGGACCAACCGATTGAGGATCCGATTTCTGCCCTGCAGGTAGAAACCCTGCGCAAGAACTGCAGAGAATTTGGTGTTACTCTTTTTGATCTGGGAGATGAACGTACTGGCATTGTGCATGTAATGGGGCCGGAACAAGGTTTAACTTTGCCTGGTTCAACTATTGTTTGCGGAGACTCACACACCGCAACCCATGGTGCGTTTGGCGCATTAGCCTTTGGTATTGGTACTTCAGAAGTTGAACATGTACTTGCAACGCAGACTCTGCAACAGCAAAAACCCAGGACTATGCTGGTGGAAGTTGAAGGTCAGGTGCCGGAAACGGTAACTCCTAAAGATATTATTCTTGCTATTATCGGCAAAATTGGTACAGCCGGCGGCACTGGTTATGTGATTGAATATGCAGGAGAAACTATTCGAGCGATGTCAATGGAAGGCCGCATGACACTCTGCAATATGACAATCGAAGCAGGAGCGCGTGCAGGCATGGTTGCTCCTGATGAAAAAACATTTGAACATCTAAAAAACCGCCCTTTTGCGCCGAAGGGTGAGGCTTTCGCTGACGCAGTGTCTTCCTGGAAAGAGCTCAGTTCTGATGCAGATGCGAAATTTGATATGACGGTTAATTTAAACGCGAATGATATTTTACCGCAGGTTACCTGGGGTACAAATCCGGGGATGGTAACTGATATTAACGGCACAGTTCCGGATCCGTCAAAAATTGAAAATTCGATGGAACGCAGTTCTGTTGAACAGGCTTTGAAATATATGGGGCTCAAAGCGAATTTGCCTATTCAGGAAATTAGCATTGACCGTGTTTTTATTGGATCATGCACAAATTCCCGCATCGAAGATTTGCGTTCGGTGGCTGATTATGTTGAAGGTAAAAAAGTTAATGATACAGTTTCGGCCATGATTGTTCCAGGCAGCGGAATTATCAAGCGTCAGGCAGAGGAAGAAGGTCTGGACAAAATTTTTATTGCCGCAGGGTTTGATTGGCGTCAGCCAGGGTGCTCCATGTGTCTGGCCATGAATGATGATGTACTAAAACCAGGTGAACGCTGTGCTTCTACCAGCAATCGAAACTTTGAAGGGCGCCAGGGTAAAGGCAGCCGTACACATCTTGTCAGTCCACTGATGGCCGCAGCCGCAGCGATTGCTGGACATTTTGTTGACCCACGAACTTATTAGTGAACCTTGAATAAATAATAATAATGGAAGCATTTAACACTCTTTACGGAATGACCGCACCACTTGATAAAATAAATGTGGACACAGACCAAATTATTCCAAAACAATTCCTGAAAAAAATTGAACGTACCGGTTTCGGAGTTCATCTTTTTCACGACTGGCGCTACACAGATGACGCCGGGACAAAGTCGAATTCAGAATTTGTGCTGAACTTAGCACGCTATCAGGGGGCACAGATTTTGTTGACCCGTGAAAATTTTGGCTGTGGATCAAGCCGCGAACATGCTCCTTGGGCTTTGCAGGATTATGGTTTCAAATGTGTTATTGCATCAAGTTTTGCAGATATCTTTTTCAGTAATTGCAGGAAAAACGGTATTCTGGCAGTAGTACTTCAGCCGGAGGAAATACAGTCTTTGTTTGAAGAAGTTGAAGCTAACGCAGGATGTCAACTGACAGTCGATCTACCTCAGCAGACTGTAAGTTCTCCACACGGTAAGAAGTTCTCTTTCGAAGTTGATGTATTTGCAAAAAACTGTCTGCTTAATGGTTTGGACGATATTGGCTGGACCTTGCAGTTTGAGGAAAAAATTCAAGATTATGAACAACAGGCTAGGCAGCAAAAGCCCTGGTTATTTTTTGATGTGTAATTAAATCCGGTTTAGGAATTCATGTCAGCGTTGCGTTTACCAGTATTGATAATTTTATTCCCAATTCTATTTGCAGCCTGTGGGCGTTCTGATTTAATTCGGATACGTCTGCTCTCTCCGGTTAGTGAGACCAAAAAAGATCACTCCAATTTCACTGACAAAACCGTATCCGCATCCGCAAAAAAAATAACAGCTGCTGACCCAAAAACAAGTGGGGGGGGTGTATATTTCTTGTTCAAAAGTATCGGTCTTGGTTATACAACAATTACTACAACAATTGAAAATGAAATCCGTAAATCAGCCGATGATACACTGCTGCTAAGAGAAAAAACAACGCTCGTGACCAATTTTACGGATATTGCATTTGGCATCGGCGAAAACTATACTCTGATGTGGGGTGCTGGTGTTCTGGCTGGGGGGAATCTAGACACTACCCTGAATTATGGTTATAGCGGGGCTACGGATGAAACTCTAAAGCACAAAGAACTTTCGGGGCATTCTCTATTTTTGGTGTTAGCCCATCACGGATTTGGTTTTGAAACACTGTTGGGCTTTCGTACAAACTACATCAAGGGGGAATTGGAAGACAGTCTAAGTTCTGCAACAACTCTGAAGACGGCAAATTCCATCAGCTATGAAAGTACAGGCCTGCGTTTGACTACAAACCAGGTGCAACTTGGAATAGGAGTTACGTTCTGATTCCTAACAACAGGTGTTATTGTTGAATGGAAATTGAGAATTATAATTCTCGAATATTTTGTACTGCTGTCATTATCTGGTAATTGGGTTTTTCTGTGCTATTCCAGAAACTAAAGAAGAATCAACAGTTGCCTCAGCAGACACCATAGTTCCAACAGTAACTACTATTTCTCCTGCGGACGCCCCACTGATGTTGCTGTCACGAGCACAATTTCGATTACATTCAGCAAATCCATTGATCCCTCAAAAGTCACGCAACGGAATTGAGAATGGAGTAATGGCTAACCGGCTTTACTTAATTGGAGGTTATACAGGCAGTACCTACAAAGACGATGTTCAAAAATATGGTCCCTGAGTATATTAATATGCTCCTATTTTCAGGAGCATATTCCGAAAAGCACCTCAAAATAATCCGGAAAAGTTTTGCTCACGCAGTCGGGGTTGTTGATTGTCACAGGCGAATTTCCGCATGCTGCCAATGAAAAAGCCATGGCCATTCTGTGGTCATCGTAGGTGTCAATTGAAACTGCGTTAATTTGCTTAGGCGGCTGAATCACCAGATAGTCGTAACCCTCCTCAACCACCGCGCCTAGCTTACGTAATTCTGTAGAAACTGCCTGTAGCCTTTCCGTTTCTTTAACACGCCAATTGTAGATGTTCCGGATAGCGGTCGGCCCGGCAGCAAATAAAGCCGCAACCGCTAAAGTCATGGCGGCGTCCGGCATTTGATTCATATCCACATCAATTCCGTTTAGAGATGAGCCAGTCAGTTTAACCTGATTCGGACCCCATTCAACTAGCGCTCCCATTTTTTCTAAAACTTCCGCAAAACGCGCGTCACCCTGCATACTTTCAGTACCACATCCTTTTACCGTCACCGTCCCTTTTGTAATTGCCGCACCGGCTAAAAAGTAAGATGCAGAAGAGGCGTCACCTTCAACAAAAATGTTTCCTGGAGATTGATAATTTTGGCGTTGAATATGGAAGTTCTGGAAGTCTTTGTGATTTACCGAAACTCCAAAACGTTGCATCAAACGTATGGTCATTTCAACATAAGGCACAGAAACAAGTTTGTCGGTTATTTCAATTTCAACTTCACTTTTTGCGTAAGGTGCGACCAATAAAATCGCAGTCAAATACTGACTGCTGATTGCTCCGCTCAAACGTGTTTTTCCTCCGGGAAGTCCATCTGCTATTACTTCAACCGGAGGACAATCAGTACCGTTCAGGCAACGTAAATTCGCGCCAAGTTGAGTTAGACTTTCGATCAAATCGATAATCGGTCGCTCCCTCATGCGTGCAACTCCGTCCAACACGAAACGTCCATGCCCCAAAGTCATGGCTGCAGTCAAAGGTCGGATTGCGGTTCCTGCATTTCCCAGCATCAAAGTCGCCTCTGACACCGGAATTATCCCTGCAGTTCCGGAAACAGAAATGTGGTTTTCAGCACGGTTTTCTTCGAACTCAATACCAAGTTTTTCCAGTGCTTCTACCATCCTGCGGATGTCGTCGCTATCGAGCAAATTTTTAATTTCGGTCTGCCCTTCTGCAAGCATACTCAGGAGAAGGATTCTGTTGGAGAGACTTTTTGAACCAGGCAAAATGACTTCACCAGAAATTTTCCGGATTGGAGACAAAGTGAGTTTGTCTGATAAACTCATGCGTTTACCCGAATTTTTCGTTCTATGTAAAATTCAGCGGCTTTATATGAGCTGCGGACAAGAGGTCCGGATGCGACATACTCAAATCCCATTTTGTCACCCTGCAGAGCCAATTCATCAAATTCATCTGGATGCATGAATTTTTCGACTTTTAAATGTTTTTTGGAGGGCTGTAGATATTGGCCGATAGTGAGAAAATCTACGCCTACATCACGTAAATCTTTCATGGCCTGCAAAGTTTCTTTACGGCTTTCACCAACTCCGAGCATCAATGAAGATTTGGTGTAGCCATCCGGACATTGTTGCTTGAGGTAACGTAACACATCCAGCGATTGATCATAGCTCGCACGGGAGTCCCGGACTCTGTCGGTCAGGCTCCGGACAGTTTCCAGGTTATGCGCCAAAACCGCGGGTCGCGCGTTTATTACTTGTTGAACTAATTCTGTTTTTCCCTGAAAATCCGGCATCAGCATCTCAATCAGCATTTCCGGACAGGCACGTTGAGTAGAACGGATGCAGCGTGCAATGTGCGAGGCACCCTGGTCAGGAAGATCGTCACGGTCAACAGTTGTCAAAACTACATATTTTAAAGCCAGATTTTTAACCGTTTCGGCGAGTTTCTTCGGTTCTTCGGGATCGAGTGCTCCTGGATTTTTTGCAGATTTAACTGAACAAAATCTGCAGCCGCGCGTACATGTATCGCCCATCAGCATGAAAGTCGCAGTGCCGCCATTCCAGCACTCGCCGATGTTAGGACAATTTGCCTCTTCACAAACTGTACTCAGGTTAAGATTCGCAGCACGTTTTTTGATCCACGAATAACGCTCTC
>Ga0187833_10000574_pt1 | contig 42706 bp, 33 predicted proteins | sample ETNtaG_37_FD_167968 | JGI IMG/M metagenome (GOLD analysis project Ga0187833, IMG submission 167968) | Marine microbial and viral communities from oxygen minimum zone, Eastern Pacific Ocean - ETNP2014_SV_400_PacBio MetaG (Illumina Assembly) | ecosystem: Environmental > Aquatic > Marine > Hypoxic...
CTGATATTGTCAAAATAAGGAAGATATCCCAACGTCGCGATTAGACCCATAGCAATGAATGGTGCAGAGGCCGAAGCAATAACCGTTAGTAATAGACCCTCTATCGAGTACTGGCGCAGGAGACCCAAAGTAGATGTTCCTCTGCTTTTCAACAATGAAATATCTGACTCCCTACCCGGTATTAGGTAATTCGTCAGCATAAACAAAAAATATATCAGTGAGACTGATAACACCGCCATGAGAAGTAATAATGGGGCGCTGGAAAGAAAGTTTTGCCTTCCGAATTGGCGAAGAATCATTTGTATACCTGATCTAAGTTCTGAGCCAGGTAATTCCTTACCAATTTTCTCACCAAGGGAATCTATGTTGGCTTCAATCTCCTGTCTAGACCATTCCTTAAATTTTTCAAGGTCAACATGGCTAAACCATGTAGCGCTTGAAACCGATCCAGCGTGGGCCAGTCCGATACCCTGAGTCAAAGGCTTTTCCTGGATAAACATAGCCAAATATGGTGGAAGATCCTCAGGTCTAGTGACGGTGTCATCTTCTGAAGGAGGGAAGGGATAAGTGAAACTTTTACTGTCGCCCTTCCAGATGGCATCTGTTTCATCAGTCGGCTTGAATATACCCACAACCCTGACACCAATGTGGACCATACTATCCATTGAGGGTGTCGCAACAATTACATCACCAACCTCTATTGAGAAATAATCGGCTAGTTCAGTATCGATGGAAGCCTCTACCATGGGGCCATCTACGAATCTAAGGAGTTCATAGCTGGGGGGGGCTCCCTCTACATATATGACATAATCGTCAAGTGAAGTCAGGTGCTGAAAGAAACCGTCATGCAAGATTCCGTTCTCTTCAGCACTGTCAGCGTTGCATAATGAAGACGTTTCAAATACTGCCAGACATTTAGACAGAAAATCATCCGATGCTCCATCCACTGGGGTGGGTGAGCCGTTGGAAGAAAGGAGGGTTTTCGTCGCCGATAGCGAGAAAGAAAAAATAGAGGTTTTAATATGCCGTTGGGTGACAGTAACCACGGTACCGAAAGTTGGACCCAAAGAATCTGACACAGCAGAATCTGCTTCATTGATCCTTTCGGAATCGAGTGGTAAGAACGGGAGGGAGATATTCAGATCGAGATGCGATAGGGAATTTTTTTCTACTGCTGATTCGATGGCTCCCTGGATGCTTTGTTTCTCTAAAGTTGCAAGATAGATAGGCATTCCAGAAATTAGAGTAATCGCAACTAACATCCCTGAGAATATGGCAGCGATCAACCTCAGATCGCTCCGTATTCGCCCGAATACGAGCCTAATTATTGATACTGAGTTGCTAGAGTTCAATGCGACATTCTTTGCAATGCAAACAAAGCAGGGATCTTGAGCTTCAGATTACTAACTATCGATTCTGCGGTGGACCATCCACCACCTCCTGGCCGATATACCTCAATGGAGTCAACCGGATTCAGTCCAAATCCGCCAGTTACGTAGACCTCACCTGATTTCAACTGAACAGTCGAATGATCCATTCTAGCGTCCTTCATACTTCCAGCAGAATTCCATAAGCCGGTGTCGAAATCAAAGATTTCTGCAGTAGCTAAAGGCGTATCAAAGTCAACCGCACCCCCGACTACGAGAGCAGTACCGTTCGAAAGAAGAAGAGCAGAATGTGCTGACCTTGGCGATTCCATGCTGCCAACAGTGGTCCATTTCCCAGAAGTGGCTTCAAACACCTCTGAGTGAGGGAGAGGGCGCCCATCTAGACCATATCCCCCCACAGCAAGGACGATTCCATCTTCATTCATTACCAACTTGTGCCCATCCCGGGGAAACTTCATAGAGGAGCTCAATTTGACGTCTTGGATACCAGGGTCATAAATTTCGGACGAGCCAATCGCTGTACCATCTGAGCTTACACCGCCGGTAATAAGCACTGTGCCGTCCTGAAGTAAGATGCTCGCGTGACCCCATCGAGCATTCACGAGCTCCGGACCCTTTTCCCACTCTCCCGTGTCAGGCTTAAATAAGCCGGTGGTGGTAACCGGACCTGTGCCATCCCATCCACCGGTCACCAGTACAATACCGCTTTCTAATAAAACACCACTTGCCAATTCCACAGCTACTGTCATCGAGTCTGTTAAATGCCATTTGTTAGATTTCGCATCAAATATTTCAGACGTAGCGGTCCTAGAAGATAATCCCGTATTTCCTCCAGCCACCAATACTCGATCATCGAGTAATTTCACCGTGACGTGGGAGAATCTACCTTGATTCAACATACCTGTACTACCAGATCGCTGTTTATCAGAACTTAGCAGAACGGAATTTGTAAGAAGTTCTCCCTTTATACCTTTACCCCCTGCGATGAGTATCGATTGATCTGACATAACTGTCATGGAATGCCCCCAGCGAGCAGTCGATATGGCACCGCGGGAAGTCCATGATCCAGATGAAGGGTTATACAGTTCCACACGAGTCAAACTGGTAAATAGTCCCCCTCTACCGCCAACCACTAGCAAATTCCCATCAGGGAGTACTGTTGCGGTATGCCCCTGTCGTGGACCAGCTAATTTGTCCGTTCTACTCCACGATTCGTCTTTGCCAGAGAACGGGTCAAATATCTCGGTGGTCGCAACTGGCACATATGTATAACCGCCAGAAACCACAACCCTACCGTCCGTTAGGAGCGATGCCGTATGGTCTCGTCGTTCTCCAAACGTCTCGCCTGCTCTTGACCATGTTCCGGTAGTGGGATCGTATATCTCTGACAGAAAAACTCCCGTAGTACCATTCTGGCCACCCACGATAAGAATTTTGCCACTGAGCATCCTTGTCGCCGTATGACCCCATCTCGGCATTAGCATTGGAGCTATTGGATTCCATTTTTCTGTTATTGGATCGAACAACTCCGCACTTCCCAGTGACTCGCCATTTAACCGTCCGCCAGTTGCAAGCACGGAACCATCCCGCAATAGTGTCGTCGTATGGCCCCATCTCGGCTCCGTAAGATCCGCGGAGTGATTCCATGATTCACTTTCGCCGAGAGAGTAGATCTCGGTTGAGACCATTGGGGTTTCACTTACTCGACCTCCAACTACAAGGACCCTGCCATCATGAAGCACCACACTCCCGTGCCCTGTCCGCGCCTTATTCAAAGGGGAAGATTCTTTCCAAGTGTCAGCTATGGGATCATATAAGTAAGACATCGCTGAAACACCGGATTCATCTTCTCCTCCTGACAGCAGTATTCGTTCGCCCTCGATAACAACCGACGAATGGCCAGATCTAGCAGATGGAATCTCTGATCCGAGCCTCCATCTGCCATATTCAGGAAGATAAACCTCAACGGCCCCAACGAATCCTGAATTGCTTTTTCCACCTAACACAATCACGCGGTGACCTTGATGGGTTTCCACAAGGGAAGCTGTGTGTCCAGTACGAGATTTTTCAATGCTACCCGGGGCCGAGGGGGAACCCGCCAACCCAAATTCATTTTTGCTTGGCTTAGATAAGTAAGTTTGAGATATCGGCTCTGTGAGAGCTTTTCTTTGGATCCCGCATCCTGAAATAACACCAGCTAGTATCATCAGTACAGCTGTGACTCGAATTGATGTATGAATATGTTTGAAGAAGTTCGCTGGCAGAGCGTACAGTCCTTTCGATGGAGATCTTGGGGTTAATCTTGATAGTGGATTTTACCATTTCTCACCCTTCTTTCTTTCATAATCTCAGGCATAGTCGCTGCATCACATCTTGCAAAGCCGCCATTCGGTCAAAGCCCTGTTTGGCTCTATGTGGATAAGACTGGTTTATACTGAATGTAAATACCAAGCAGACTGCTGGAGCGAGGAAGTGATTCCATGGCAAACTCCATAGCACAGGCAACATACGAGATAAACGAACAATCTCTGAGTAATATGACGCTCGGATTGAAAGGCCTACCCGACGAACTATCAGGGTTTTCCTTACTGCGTGAAAGTAGTCTCAACAATAAAACTATGGCATCCCACGGTTTCCCAGGAAATACAGAAGAAAACTATGCAAAAGCGGGTCGAGTCACAGGTTATCTAAGAGAGTTTGCGTCACCATCAGCTATACCGCGCCAAGAAGACGGATCAGACATAGTCGCTGCAACAGTGGTTCACTTGTTTGAAGACGAAAATCGTGCCGCTTCTTGGATGACCGATGTATTTGTCAAACAGTTCAAAGACAACGTTGGCAGTGAAGTTGGTGAAAACCAAAGTATCGTTGCTGTCGAAGAGCTTGAGATAGACGACTTCTATGATAAGGCGATTGGCATACGCGCCGTCCAAGATGGAGAAGATGGAATATTGTCAACGACAGTTATTGATTTCCGAATTGGTAGACTGCTGGGAGTTTCCTTTGTTGTCACTGTTGGTGACCATGGCAGAACTGAATTGACTACCATGTTGGGCCTTGAACTAGAGAGGAACATAGTCAGAGAGCTTTTGGCGACAGGATAGATAAAATTCTACAGCTTGGCATGAGGTCCGCACATTTCAATGCCAGTCGTGTCCCGCCGGTAGAGTTGCCTCCGCCTGTATACTTTCTAAACTAGAAACAATCACATTTGTAGTACCGTCCCAGCGTGATACTTCCCCATGCGCCAGCAGCAGCGGAGCTTTAAGAAGATGTTTAAAGCGATTGAATATTTGCGGCCAGATAATCAGTTGAACGTCTGACGTTTCATCTTCTACGGTCACAAATACAGTTCCATGCTGGCCTCTTGGGTGCTGTCTGGCTATTGCCCATCCAGCCACAGACACCCGTTCTTTATCGTTCATAGAATAAATATCTGACGTCCTAGATACACCATAAGGCAGACTGTTTCGGACAAACTGCATTATATGCCCCGCAGGGTATATACCCATGGAGCGATATTCGCCTAGCATTTCCTCATAGGGAGTGAATCCCTCTAACTTCGGCACACTGATATTCATTTCCATTGGTAATGGCCGCTGTCCTTTTAACGGATGGGGATAGATTCCGGCCTCCCACAGTGCAACCCTACGGTTACGGGATATAAAGTCGAATGCCCCCGCTAATATGAGGGTCTCAATAGCATCAAGCCCCATAGACACTCTACGGACAAAGTCACCCACTGACACGAACAAACCATGAGAAGAACGCTCCTCGATAATAGCTTGAGCAGATCGCTTGCCAAGATTCTTTACGAATTCCAGGCCAATCAGTAGAGAATTATCCAAAATTTCACATTGAGGCCCGCTGAGATTAACGCATGGGTTAAGAAATTTCACCCCGAATCGGCGAGCGTCCTGCTTTATTGCTTCCATGGGATAAAAGCCCATAGGCTGGTTATTCATGAGACCGACGAAAAACTCTAACGGATAGTACCTCTTCATCCAAGCAGCCTGGTATGCAGATACTGCAAATGCATGTGAGTGCGACTCAGGAAACATGTAATGTCCATTTATCTTAGAGAATATTTTTCGTGCGATGTGTTCATCCACACCTCGATCAATAGCACCTTCACGAAACCGCTCCCAATACGCAGTAATTACCTTCTCATTGTTATGTCGGGCAAATGCCCTTCGCATCTCGTCAGCATCCGCCTGGCTCATACCGGATACATCAGATATAAGCTGCACAACCTGCTCTTGCCAGACGATTACACCGTAACCACGCTCTAGAGCACGCTTCTCAAGGGGATGATCGTACTCCCACTTAACGTTGTGTCGGTATCGTTCTATAAATTTAGATACGCCACTTCCCTGAATACCTACACCAGGTCTTATTAAAGCAACTTGATAAGCCAGGTCCTGTAGATTGCGAGACATCAACCGCTGGCCCATTTTCAGTTGAGCGGGTGATTGGAGTAAAAAAACTCCGCGGGAATGTCCTTGATTTATCATGTCGTACACACTGGAATCCTTCGGATCAATACGACTCAGATCTACACACTCATCCGTGCGCTTCTCAACCAAAGAAATGGCTTCGTCTAATTGGTCAAGAACTGGCAGAGACAATATATCTATCTTGGCAAATCCAGCGTAGGCCACACTTTCCTTATCCCAGTCAATTATATGGCGACCCTTAATAGCTCCCTCACGACATGGAACCATGTCTGGGATCGGGGAGGAACTCAGAATCATTCCTCCTACATGCTGCCCTAAACCCTTAGGGGCCCCTTCTAATTGGGGCGCTAGTTCAAGTAGATCTCGCCAGCCTGGAAGATCTACTCGATTGGCAAATTCGGGTAAAGACATCATCTCCTCACGTAGATATGATGCATCATGTTGATGAATTTGCTTAGATAGCCTTCTTAAATCTTCATCAGGAATACCGAAAGCCTTACCTAAATCCGCCACAACTCCCTTAGCTCGGTATGTAGTGATCATTCCAGTCAGAACGGCAAACTCTGCACCGAAGTGTTGATGTATACGAGCAATGAGTGAATCACGCAGAGAACGAGGAAAATCGAGATCGATATCCGGCAGAACACGCAAATCATCAGGCAGGAATCTTTCTAACGTGAGATCGTACAAAAGAGGATCAACATGGGATATTCCGATTAGGTAACCAGTAAGCATCGCTACCGAAGATCCGCGCCCCCTTCCGGGAGGGCGCCACTCAAGGGGTTCCTCCTGGTTTACAGTACCCATCTCAACCATGATTTCACGTGCAAGTAGAGCTATCTCACGGTACAGCAGCATGAATCCCGCCAGACCATGCTTTTCAATCAGGCAGAGTTCCTCTGTTAATCGTGCTTCAACTAAATCATCGATTGTCCCATAGCGACGTTGCGCTGCTTCGTAACAGAGTCTGCGCAGATATGTCAGAGGAGTATATCCTTCCGGAACGTCAGGGGAAGGAAGCGTATAGCCCAAGTCAGAAGATAGGTCGAAAGTACATCGGTCAGCTATCTTTAGAGTATTTTCTAACGCCTCCTGACTGTGCCGAAAAAGGTATTTCATCTGTGCTTTGGACTTCAGGTGAAATTCGCTGTTGTATTTAAGGTAATGAACAACTCTATCAATAGTACTGTTATGACTTACTGCCACAAGAGCGTCCTGCAAGCGATGGCGCTCTGGAATATGGTAATGTACGTTGTTTGTCGCCACGACAGGAAGTCCAACATCTGATGCAACGGAAGTAAGTGTACGTATACGTTCAGTATCGCCATAGATCAAATTACGACTCAGTTCAACGAAAACGGAGTCCGCTCCAAACCAGTCGACATAGCATCGTAGTGTATCCCGAGCCTTCTCCACTTTTCCTTGTGACACGAGATTGGGCACCGTACCAGACCTGCATCCCGTGAGAAGGACAACACCTTCCGAATACTCAGATAAGTATTTCGGATCAAGACGGGGGTCTTTGCGGTCCCGCCTGTTAGCCAAAGTGAACAGACGAGATATATTTGAGTAACCCCGCCTATTCTCTGCCAGCATGACGACATGTGACCCATCTATTAGAGTGAGTTCTCCACCAGTGATTGGCTGTATCCCCAGGCTCTTCGCCTGACGCGCGAACTCGAGTGATCCACACATGTTGTGATCAGTGAGGCCCATGGCCGAATAACCCAGTTCAGCTGCCCGGCCGAGCAGTTCGTAAGTGTGAGATGCTCCTTCACCGAATGAGTAGAAACTGTGTGCATGAAGCTCTACATAGGAAGATGAAGTATGGCCACTATGAGACATATGCAAAGACATTAATAATTCTGTTGGTACCAACGATGTCCCGTGACAACGGTTTCTCTATGTTTCTCAGTGATCAGTCCTCTCTCTCCCAAAGTATCTCTGAACACAGTTAGTGGACCAGAACCATCAAGCTTTAGAACGTAGTAAACTCGTCGGACAGGTCTGTGCATCCACCAGAGGTCCATCTTCCACATGTCTACAGCCCGGGCCCGGACAGGAACACTTCCCTTACCTGGAAGAGCCACAGATACTGGAATACCCTTCGACTCTCCTACCTTCACCTCCTCTGGCATATTGATGGAACGTACCGATTCAACAGATAATGGATCTACTGGAACTTGTACAAAACGCATCTCTGGAACGGGATGAATAGGATCTACCTCCACAACTCGATAGAGTGATTTCCTGCCTCCAGTTTTCGCCTGCAGATGTCGGTCTACCTTAGCAAGCCTGTTCAATCTATCCTGAATCTGCTCCCGCACATCTGTAAATGCACGAGCCTGTACACCATGTTCACCCATGAATCCAGAAACACTGAGAGCCACATCTTCAATAAGTCCAGGAAGTTCGATATCAGAAAGAACACTACGAATAGAAAAAGATGCTGCTGAAGCGCTAGCCGCAGCCTCCTTTATCACAATCTCCCGAGACCAGGGTGTAGAGCCTACAACTGTGCATTTCAGTAAAAACTTAAGTGCATATTTACCTTTCAGTCCTGGACGCGTGTATGCCCTTCGAAGAAGAGCATCAACTGCAGTGAATAACACTTCCCTTGAAGCAGAGGCAAACGGGAGTGTGACATACTCATCAACTACATCATTTTTCTTCAATTCAATTACACGATCTGGATCTATTCCACGTGCCAGTTCCCATGATTTTCGGCCCCCAGGACCAAACCTAGTCTGTAGATTACCCAAATCTTGTGCAGCAAGCTCACCCAGCGTATGAATGGCAAACCGATGCAATTCCATTATCATCTGCCACCCCACAGGCAGTACATCCACTGGGAATGAGGCTAGAAAATCCGCCGTTCCTGTGGGATTATCCGGAATCTTCGTCGCCCTCCCTGGATCGCTGGATAAAGCGGCTACATATGCAGGAAACTTACCCTTTGCAATACCAACACGAGGATGAAAAAGAGAAGGGGCGGTTTCCAGCATACGGGTAACCACCTTCGCCTCTCCACCATACATGTACTCCAACCCTGTCATATCCACAAACACCTTGCCTAAGCCCGCGCCTTGTACTGCGGGAGCTATCCTCCTTAAATCAGACATGATTCTGGCAAATACTTTTCTGTACCTTTCTAGATCAGCTTGTAAAACTATAGAGTCGGGAGACTTAGACAACGCAGCTGAGAGAGGCATTCCACCAGGTATTCCGCTAACTCCACTTGAAACATCGAAGACCACTGACTTAATAGATCTGCCAAGAGTTTTCGCAGAGCGAGCACCTGAATCTGGTCTATATAGAATAATGTTTCTACCCACAAGATCAGGGCGGCGGCGCATCTCATCTTTGATTCCCAGATGAGTTATAAGTAAGCAAGCTATCTTCATGTCTTTTATCAAGCCCTACTCAACCTGTGAAAATGAATCGTTCCGTTATGATTTAGTCATTGTATTAGAACATAAGTTCTATTAGTAATGTCAAATGTAATTCCTCAATTGACCGGATAGGAGGGTAATGATATGTTCCACTCAGAGTAAGTAAACACATATAAGAAACCTGCGAAAACATAAATCCAATACTTGAGGAGGAGATCATGGGAGTCACAGTAGGAACCGGTGATTTCAAGTATGAAGCGGTGGAGTCATGGCCTGTCCTACCGGACGGAGCCAGCCTTATAGAAACCCCTGGAATAGCAGTAGACTCTCAGGATGAGATTTACGCATTCAGCCGCAATACTGACCATCCGATCATGGTTTTTGACAGGGATGGAAATTTTCAGCGAGGATTCGGTGCAGGTATATTCAGCAACCGCACCCATGGAATACTAATTGGCCCAGACGACACAGTCTATTGCGCGGATGATGGTATCCACACTATCACGAAGTTCACCCGGGAGGGTGATCTCCTTATGACGATTGGTACTCCGGGGCAGGCGACTGAGATATGGAAAGGCAAACCATTCAACCGACCAACACATGCGGCAGTTTCAAAGAAGAGTGGCGACATATTTATCACGGACGGATACGGTAATTTCCGTGTCCACAAATATTCGGCTGACGGAGACTACATAAAGTCGTGGGGTGAGCCAGGAATAGAACCAGGTCAGTTTCTACGCCCTCACAATATCGCAGTGGACGACGACGATAGGGTGATAGTAGCAGACCGCGAAGCCCATAGAGTGCAGGTGTTCGATACAGATGGAGGCATTCTGGATGTATGGAACAACATATTCATGCCTAACGGATTAACGATAGGACCGGACAACAACATCTACATTGGCGAACTTCCAGGTATGACCCAAGCAGAGCCAACTCCACCAAACCACGGCCATAACATAAGTATCATAAGTCCATCCGGAGAAAAGCTAGCTAGAATAGGCCATCCAGAAGAGGGAGAAGAGCCTGGCAAGTTTATCGCACCGCATGGGATAGGCGTGGATTCCCATGGGGATATTTATGTCGGAGAAGTCTCATACACGATTCGGGGCAGCCACATGGAACCGCCTCAGGAACTCCGTAGCCTCAGCAAGTTGCGTAAAATCAGCTAACCGACCGTTATTAATCTATAGGCCACGAGACAAAGAACTAGGCATAGGCCAGCTTTTAGGTATGAGTTGGATGTCCTGCTCACTTTTATACAGTTCCATTCCACCGGCCTGGTAGCTTGAGAGTGCATTAGGGTGGTCTAGACTGCAAGTATGCAACCAGGGCCGTAAAGCTCCCAAGTCGAATGCACGCTCAAGACCGTCTGCCAGCATGTGCCCCCCAAGTCCTTTTCCTATGGCATTTGGCAAGAGCCCGAAGTATGAGAGTTCAATATCACCACCCTGCTGCTCTTCAAATTCGTAGTACCCCACCGGTTTTGAATCGCATTCCATCACCCACAGACTGACAGCCGAATCCTCAAATCGATCGCGCCACTGATCGAGGTTCCAGTAGTAGCGATCAACCCAATACCATTTCTTGCCCACTGTGCGATATAGCCACCTGGCAAAGTCAGGTTCAGGATTGTCAATTTTCACGGTAATCACAGACGAATCAACACTACGCTTCGGACGAATCTGATCACGAGACGTAGCTTGAAGATAATGGACCTTGACGGGATACCTTATGAATTCCATTTACAAACACTTTGTCAGAATTTGTTTGAACTATTTCTAATATATCTGTGTTGAGATTACAAAAACAACCTAACAATAGCACTTATCCGCATTGTCACATCACACTATAATCGACCCCACTCCTTAAACTGAAAATCCTCACTGCTACACACATGCGATAAGCAATCTATTCCAGCACTATATCCCGGAAGTCAGTGCCCATGATCAGCAGGGCTTTCTGGGCGTCTAAGAGGGAGGAATGCAAGAATAATAGCTCCTACGAGCATTAAGAAAGTCACGTAGTAGAAAACGTAGTCCATAGAGTAATTTTCATAGAGTAATCCGGCTAATATTGGAGACGCAGCACTTAAAGCAAATCTTGCGAACGAAAGCGTCCCCAGGGTCGTAGTTGCAACACCTTCACCCACGACATCAAGAGCCGCAGCCGTGAGTATCGGCTGGTCGCTATAAAAGAAAGTCCCAAGTAGGGCGATCAAAACAATCAAGGATACACCTTCACCAAATTGAGACATCAAAAGAACAATACCAGCCAGGAACAGCATTCCGGGAACCAATATAAGTCTTCTTCCGTACTTATCTGACAAGTATCCCATCACCGGTGTAAACACTATTCCCACCGCAACCAACAATCCGAAGTGAACACTCCTCGCGAGTGCGGACAAACCCAGATCATTACTTAAATAGGAAGGTAAAAATGTGATCAACGCGACGAAGGCCATTCCTCGAATCCCTCCCACCAGGGTTATGGCCCACAGGAGCGGATTTCTTAAAATCGCCCGCGTTTGCTCCAACCTTCCACGATTACTCCCCCTTAGATCATGATTTTCTTGGTTAACATCGTGGCCAATATTTTTAAAGGCCCAGTAGACAAGAAATGCCACGAATATAGGAATCCCCGCATAGATGGTTAAGATTTGGTTCCATAACAGGTAGCCGAGTAGGAGTCCGGTTATGACTGGGCTGACCGCATCACCTATGTTTCCTCCAATACCATGAAATGACAAGGCCGTGCCTCTCCGATGGGAGTAGTGATGCGAGAGAGATGCCATTGCCGGAAGATGCCACATAGAAGCTGACGCGGCTACAACTGCAACTCCCACAAGTAGCAGAGGAAAGAATGAGTCAGGAGCTAAACCAATTATGAACCATCCGACCCCAAATCCACCCATGCAGAGCGCGAGAATAAGCCCCCAATGCCTTCGGAATACATCCGCTAATATCCCGCCAGGTAAAGTCACCAAGCCAGAAACCATCTCCCGGGTAGTTGAGATTGATCCAACCCCAACCTTGGTCAGTGCAAATGCTGTTTCAATCTCGGGAAGAAGTACTATGAATGACTGCAGGAACCAATGAAATACGCCGTGTCCGCTTGTGAGACCAGCAATAATAAAGTTCCCTCTGCCCCTAACGCCATGGTCGGTTCGTACACTATCCACCCGATCGTGATGGTGGTGATCTTCATCATTATGGCCTTCTACCATGCTCCATCCTCAATTTATTAATGCCGTTTGTATCTACCCTACTCTGTATTTATTCAGAAGGTCCATATTAAGTTCAAAACCTATTCCAGGTCTGTCAGGAACCGTAACGTATCCATCTTCATCTGGAATCATCTGGGGTTGAAACATCTCAGCCCTAAGCGGATCCACTGCCACGGGATAATATTCCAGGAATTCCCCGTGAGGAATCCCCGCAGCCAGCGGTAGTTGAAGTTCCTGGCACCCATGGGGCGCAATGGAAACACCACGTTCCAAGGCAAGATCGGCTACATCTTTAGCCACATCGTAGCCAGGACAGATGGTGACATCAACATTCAGGACATCAGCACCTTTATGATCCAAAAGAGTCTCAAAGTGAGAGAGATGATACCCGTTTTCACCAGTAGCAATCTTGACCTCTGATGCTGACCGTAGAGTTCCGTGCTCTTTGTACCTGTGTATAGGCATCGGTTCTTCAAACCAGTAAACACCCAATTTCGCCAGCTCGTTGGTAAATTCGAGAGAAGTACTTAAGTCCAGGGCGCAATTCGCATCCACCATAAGTATTACGTTGTCACCAACCGCCTCCCTTGCCGCCTCAACTCTTTTCATATCACCGAATACACCTTGCCGGGGATCGCCAATCTTTATCTTCACCGCCCCCGCGTGCATCTCTTCAACGTTGAATCTTACTTCTTCCTGCAACTCCTCAAGCCCTTTCCCTTCCGCATAGTAGCCTCCAGCTATATAGGTCCTAATACGACTCTGGGCTCCACCAAGAAGCTGATGCACTGACTTACCCAAAGCTTTCCCTTTTATATCCCAACAGGCAATGTTTATTGCTGCCAACACCTGAGTGTTAACTCCCGCGGGTCCAAGTATCTTGATATGCTTTTCACCAAGATCCTCGGCAATAGCTCGGGTGTCATTCGGATCACGCCCGATCAGAAGTTCTCGGAAATAGTCAACGAAGGGTGGGAATATATTTAGAGGACGTTCCGCAGCCGTTCCTCCGTTCCACCCGCAGCCATCTACACCCTCATCTGTCTTTATCGTGACTTTATGAAGCCTTCCCGGCCCATAGAAATGGCCTCCATTCCAGATACCTGGCCTCTCCCATTCAAAAACTTCGCTTATAACTTCTGTAATCTTCATGCCCTGTTAATTCCTATCTTAATTGGTCAACTCACACTAAATATCGGATTTCAATGACGCAACCTTCCGCGCTCTGAGATATGATTCACCACCGAAAATTATTGCCCCCACTACTATAAAGAAAAGTCCTGCGATCAAACCACTACCTGGATCTTCCCCTAAAATCAACCATGCAAGTACGAGCCCCGCCGGGGGTTGAATAAACGAAAAGAACGTGACCGTAGAAGGCAAGTATCTTTTTACAAGCCAGGCATTTGATAAGAATCCGAACCCCGCAATAATGACTCCTTGGTAAAACAATGCCCCCCAAAAACGCGTTTCCACAGTGTATGAAGGTGTCTCTACCAAATAACTCCCTATCAGGAAAAAGATCGTTCCCATCACTAACTGGGCGAGCATAATTTTTACCTCAGACATGTTCTGGGCAAAGTTGGACATCAGTACTAGTCGAAGACCCAGCAAAGCGGCGGAAGCCAGACTCATCAAGTCGCCCGAAATAGAAACGCCTTCCGTGGAAACCCCCGTGAACCCTGAATCACCAAACACAATAGCAAGTATCCCTGAATACGAAAAAACTATTGCAAGCATTTTCCAGCGACTGAGACGGTCTGAAGGAACGATAAAATGGGCAATCACAGCAGCCCAGATCGGGAAAGTGGAATTAAGTGCAGTAGCATGCCCGGCCGTTGTTTTGTCTTGCCCAAAATTCATGAGTGCTATCTGTACTGTAAAAAGTAGAACGATGACACATAGAGGAACGGCTTCATTCCGGTAAATCCTAAAAGATTCCCGTCTATACATCATGTATCCAAGAGTAACTAGTCCGCCGAATACGAATCGCATCCAGCCGATTTGAAGTGGAGGGGAATAATCAAGTGCAACTTTTATGCTGACATTATTGCCCCCCCAGATGAAGGAGAGGAAAATATTGAAAAGAGTCGGCAGAAGCCCTGCGGGACGTCTGATATCTTTTTCCTTAGATCGAGAATTAGCCTCTTCTGTTGAAGCTTGAGGCAACCGTAATACTCCGTTTCAGCACTGTCCCAATTAGGTTATTCGTCTCTGAAAACCATGGCGCCAGAGCGTAGTAAACAATTCTACTCCACTACTCTACGGATAACTCGTGTACTGAAAGTATATTTTTCTCTTTCTGATATCCTTTGGTATATCGAGATGGCAAGAACTACAGACATCACCCTCACGATTGTGGATCAATCTCCCGTCAGGAGAGGTGGGACACCGCGCGACTCACTCCAAGAAACTGTCGAGCTCGCCAAGAAGGCGGAGAGTTTAGGCTATAAAAGGTACTGGGTAGCCGAGCATCACAATTCCAGCTCTTTTTCGGGAACAAGTCCGGAAATTCTGATTGGCCAGATTGCTGCAAATACAAGTCGGATACGAGTAGGCAGCGCGGGAGTTATGCTCAGCCATTACTCTGCGCTCAAGGTTGCCGAGCAATTCAGCGTACTAGATTCATTTTATCCAGGCCGTATAGACCTGGGAGTCGGTAGAGCCCCCGGAAGTGATAGGCGAACTGCGGCAGCATTGACCTATCCCAGGCCGACAATGGATGTCCAAAGAGATTTCCCCCAGATGGTAAGAGACCTAACCGGATTCCTAGATAATGGAATCGATGAAGGCCATCCGTTGTCAGGAATATCTGCATACCCTGGGGGCAAAAAGGAATCCGCTCCCGAAGTCTGGCTTCTAGGTTCAAGTGATTACAGTGCTAGATTGGCTGCGGAAATGGGCCTTCCATTCAGCTTCGCTGACTTTTTCGGTAACACTTCTGAATATGGTCCGCAGGTCACAGACATATATAGAAACGGATTCAAGCCATCCTTATATCTTGATGAACCAATTGTAAACGTCGGACTTCAAGTTATTTGCGCTCCAACTGAAGAGGAAGCCAGGTTTGTCGGTTCTTCACGTAGCCTCAACAAGGTGATATCGAGATTAGGCCTGTCTACAATGGGATTGATCCCCCCAGAAGAAGCAATCAACTGGCCGCTAGATGAGCATGCTCGCGCTTATATGGAACATGAAACCAGAAGTTATATAGAAGGAGACCCCGATCAAGTTCGGGAAGGTGTCCTTGCAGCATCAGAACGTTATCAAACAGGGGATATAGGAATCGTTTCAAACTGTTACCACTTCAATCAACGTATACAATCGTACGCCCTGGTCGCGGAATACCTTATTGGCTCTAGTTCGGTAAAAGAGTCGGCAGCAATTTCTGATTAGAATTTATCAGGAAATAGAACTGACTCTATCCTGATCAGGACTCCGAGGCTTGGTAGCCATCAGGAAGCAGAAACCTCCGACGACGGCAAGCGCTCCAAGAACAGCAAATGCAACCGTATATGTTCCTGTAGAATCTCTCATGTATCCTGCGAACACCGGGCCAATTAACAATAAGACATTCATGGGAACCTGTGAAATTCCCATTATTTTCCCGTAGTGCTGTCTTCCAAAGTAGTCACCCCTGATAGAGGAAGAAATCGGATTCCTCCCGCCGAAACCGATACCAAACAATAAAGCGAATCCGTATGCAGTGACCAACGTTGGAGGTCCAAAAGTTAAATAGAAGACACCTGCGGCCTGGCACATAGTGAACATCATTAGCGCTACGTTCTTTGGGATTCTGTCCCCTACATAACCTCCAATCAACTGAAATACCATTGAGACTGCGGTATAGGCGGACACAACAAACGATGCGGTTTGGAGACTATAGTTCTGATCGGTCATCATCGGTGCTAGGTGAAGCATAAATGCCAACAGCACCATGGAAGTAAATCCGTGTCCCAGGCTGATAAACCAGAATGCCCTGGATCTGAGCGCCTGAGAAACAGTAAAGTCTGGCCCTGTTTCTAAAGTTTCTCCTCTCTCGTCGGCCTCTCGACTCCTTCGAACCAAATCCTCATGGGTATCTCCATCCGGAAGAAGCCCATAATCCTCTGGGCGATTTCTAAGCAATCTAGTTAAAGGAAAGGCAACAGCGATTGTAATTCCCCCAAGAATCAGGGCTGTTAAACTCCAGCCCAACCTGTGTGGAATATCTGGATCTACTAGCCAGGCAAGAACAGGCACCAGAAACAATGATCCTAGCCGGGAAAAAGAATTCGATGCTCCCATAGCAAACGATCTACGCCTCACAAACCAGTTGTTTAGCATCGTGTTGAGGGCAAGCCAGCTCCCTAGACCCTGTCCGAGTGCGATTACCAAGTAGGCAGCATAAAAAACAAACAAGTGATTGATTCGACTGAACAGAACCCATCCAGCCCCCATGATAAGCATTCCAATCAGCACCATTCTGCGGGTGCCAAATTTGTCAATCAGATAGCCTTCAATAGGGCCGAGTATTCCCCCTTCTACTCTGGTGAAAGATAGGGCTAGCGAAAGTTGGGTCCGATTCCAGCCAAAGGCTCTCTCCATAGCGACAGCCCATATGCCCATCGCGTGGAATAGTGGTGTTGTGGCCACAAGCATCACCACACCATAGACTGGGACTAAGTACCAACCGTAATAGGCACTCTTCCACCTCTCCACAGAAAACAGGGAGGAGGAGTCTTGGTTTTCTGCGCTCAAGCAGTTACCTCATCTGGCGAACTACGACACCAGGATGACGTCCGCAAGTTCTGGACCAATTATTACTTTCAATTAAATGTAAATATGGATTCGGCAATTCGACTCCAAGAAAGGATCATTCCGCAATTGCACCAAATTACAGGAATTTATATTCACAAATATTGATGCAACTTTAACAGCATATTTGCCAATTGGCCACTAAAGGATAAACTGTTTTATGATAAATGTTTTCAAGGATGTAGATAAGCATTGACTTATATTCTGTATTGTAAAAACAACACCTCGCAGGAGAAAAAAACTTGAGTGATAGACCAAACTTCGTATTAATACTGGCGGATGACATGGGATACTCGGACCTCGGTTGCTATGGCTCTGAGATTAATACTCCGAACATCGACTCTCTGGCAAACACAGGAGTTAGATTCTCGCAGATGTACAACTCGGCCCGCTGCTGTCCGTCCAGAGCCTCCCTTCTAACTGGGCTTAATCCTCACCAGGCAGGAATAGGACATATGGTCTCCACCTTCGGTCGGCCTAACGAGATCAACCATCCCTCTTATCAGGGTTATCTGAACGAAAACTGTGCAACTATCGCAGAAGTACTTAAAGGTTCAGGGTACACAACGCTAATGTCAGGCAAATGGCATGTAGGTGGCGGGTACGATCTTTTAGACGAGTCAAGTTGGTTTCCCGGCAGCGTAGGTCACCCCACGCCAGTACAGAGAGGTTTTGACAGGTTCTTCGGAATAGTTTCTGGAGCGGCTAATTACTTTCACCCCCGTACGTTGATGAGAAATGAGGAGCTAATTGAAATAGAAACATCAGACTTTTACTTAACTGATGCGATTAGCGATAACGCAGTGTCCATGATTGAAGATACAGCTCAAGACGACAATCCTTTTTTCTTACATGTGGCCTATACAGCACCACATTGGCCCCTTCACGCCTTAGAAGAGGATATTGCAAGATACCAAGGAAAATACCAAGCAGGATGGGACGTAGTAAGAACGAACAGGCATGAAGAGCTCAAAGGCATGGGAATACTCGACGAGAAGTGGGAAATATCGCCAAGAGACTCCGCATCCTGTCCATGGAAAGAAGCCAAGAATCATGATTGGGAAGATCTAAGGATGGCAGTTTACTCCGCCATGATTGACCGTATGGATCAAGGGGTAGGAAAAATATTGAGAAAACTGAAAGAACTGGGTATTGATGACAATACAGTGATTATGTTTCTTTCGGATAATGGAGGTTGCGCCGAATTCCTAGCGGAAGACAGTACTCGTCCGCTTCCGTCCCAATACGCTTCACCCACAAGAGATGGCCGAGCAATGAAAATCGGCAACCACGAGGATCTCATCCCCGGGCCTGATGACACTTTTATGAGTTACGACTTGCCATGGGCAAACACAAGCAATACGCCTTTTAGGTTATTTAAGCGATGGACTCACGAAGGCGGAATATCAACCCCGTTTATCATACGCTGGCCAAGTAAGATAAAGCATTCTTCAATCGTACATGAGCCCGCCCATATCATAGATATTTCTGCGACTATCTACGACGCTGCTTCCGCAATTTACCCCAAGGAAATATCTGGGAATGAAATAAAGCCACTTGAAGGTGAGAGCTTTTTGAAAGCTATAACCGGCAGAAATTGGCAGAGGAATGCTCCAATATTCTGGGAGCATGAAGGTAGCCGTGCCATGCGAGACGGCCAGTGGAAAATAGTAAGTGAAGTTGGCAGAGGTTGGGAAATTTATAATATGGATAAGGATAGAACGGAGCTCACGAACCTTGACGGAACTGAGAGTAGTAGGTTGACCGCCATGGAATCATCTTACGAAGATTGGGCCCGGAGGTGCGAAGTAGAAGCGTGGCCTGTCCCTCCCCTTACATGGAACCCTAAGATGAGAGCCCCTCACGCCCACAGATCCGCGTAACAATTTTATTCCTGGCGTCTTATAGCAGAGGCGGAGACCAAATATGCAACTGAAATAGCCAATGCCAAGATCCCCATCAGCGCTAAAGCCCACCTAGGAGAAGTCACGTCGGCAAACCACCCCACGAATAAGCTGAAGAAAACGACCATCCCCATCACAATTCTATAAACGCTCATTACTCTAACTCTATATCCATCGTCCACCAGAGTTTGGGTCATGACGCCATTGGTTGTTCTGTAGGCAGTCTGGCTCGCCCCGAATAGTGCTAACACTAGGAAAGCAGCAGGTAGCCAAATCGACTGGCTCAACAGCAGGGTTAACACCGAGCTTGCCAGAGCAGCTAGGAGACAGGTCATTCCCCGGAGCCTGGGAAAGCCAAATGCAGATATAAGAAACACCATCAGGAATCCTCCAGCCCCATTTACAGCCATCATGTAACCCCCGTAATCAACACCCTTACCCAACACATTAACAGTAAACATAGGAAGCAGAAAAAGGACTGGATGACAGATGATGTTGGGCCCTGAAGATAGAATCATCAATAGCGACAGTACTCTCTGCTTTTTCCATAGATAACGGAATCCATCGGCGATGTCTGAGAATACTCCTATTACACCTGATACCTTTGATGCCGTTCTGATTCCGAGATAATAGGGTGTTTTCATCGGTAATAGGCATAGAATGACACCCATATATAATCCGGCCTCTATCGCAAAATTCCAGAAGAATCCAAATGTAGCAACGATCAGACCCCCTATAAACGGGCCAATCATTCTTGTCCCAGGAATGGTAATGACACTGGTGGCATATGCGTTGCTTATAGCCTTCGGAGGGACCGAATTAGCAATTAAAGCTTGCCTCACTGGCATTTTGACAGATTCACATGATCCAGCGATTAAGGCATAGGCATAGGCATGCCAGACCTCTACATAGTCCACTCTAACAAGCAAGGCAAAAATAAGGGCGGTCATCGTCATGAATCCTTCCAGCCCCATCAGGAGGTTCTTTCTATTTAGCCGATCACCTAATACACCACCCCACGGCCCTACGATGATTCCGGGAAGCGCCACTGCACCTCCTATACCAACAACGAGCAAGGCGGAGTGTTCCCCACCTTCTGACAGGTGACGTACGAGCCAGCCTAACGTAAGTAATTGCAACCACTGAGCGGTATTACCAAAGAAGTTTGCCGTCCACACATACCGATAATCACGGTACGCGCGCCACGAATCTAAGGTCTGTATCCTTGGCATATTAGTGGGGCAGGCTACCAGATATCGCCTTGTAAGAATATATGGAGTTTGGACCCGGGCAATGCCGGAGAAGGCCTATTCAACGGTAGCGGTGTGTTCTTTATTTAATAGGTCCCAGTCAATTTCGTATCCAAGGCCAGGTTTAGTAGGAGCATGAACAAAACCACCATCGAGCTGTATATCCTCCACGAGACCATACATGTTTGCACCTGTACACGGGAAAAACTCGAAGAATTCGCAGTTAGGAACCGCCATAGTAATATGAAGGTTCGCGACATTATTCAATGAGTTCCCACCGTGGTGAATTTCACATTTCATATTGAATCCTTCGGCCAAATGGCAAAGCCGAATCATGGGAGTTATCCCCCCGGTGACCGCTACATCTCCTCGAAGTATGTCAGTCGCATACTGGGTTATCCATTGTGTCATACCATAGTAACGACCAGGCGCATATTCAGTGGACATTATGGGAATATCGAGTTTCTGATGTAACTTTACGTAGTTGTACAAATCTTCCTCGACCAGAGGATCTTCATACCAGTAAAAGTTCAGATCCTCTATGGCCCTGCCTACCCTCATTGCATCTTCGTATTGATATGCCCACATTGAATCAAGCATCAACTTCATATCCGCACCTACAGCGTCACGCACGGCTTTAGAAATCTCAATATCGTATTTTGGGTCACCGTGGGGATGGATCTTATGCGCGGTCCAGCCCATATCTTTGAATCGAATCGCTTCTTCTGCGTATTCCTCTTTGGTCTCATGGTATGCCGTGCTTGAATAAACAGGAACGATCTCTTTACAGGTCCCGAGAAGCCTATGTATGGGTTGATCTGCAATCTTTCCATTAATATCCCACAAACAAATATCTATAGCACCGATTACATATGTCGAAACAGACCGGTTCATCTTCCAAAGATCCCACCATATAGCCCCAATATCTTGAGGGTTTCTTCCCATAACTATAGGCTTGATGAACTCTATGAGACCCGGAGCGAAGTGATCCGCACCTACTCGGGATGATCCTAAAAAAGCATTACCTGAAATTCCCTCGTCTGTTTCCACAGTCACGACACCAAGTTGGCGAGTCTTTCCGAAACTTGTGCCGACTCCTGTTCTCCATGGTTCTGAATCCCAATTAAACATATCAACTTTAACGTTAGTGATCTTCATAATAGGTTCCTTTCATTACTAACTGCATTAACTACGGTTCCAGAAACTAGGAGTTGCCATAGTTGAAATAGAATATACATAGATGATCTCATCCGTTCAATAAATAGGACTTCATTAGGAATTTACCAAATAGGAGACGCCAACGGCATGAAACCAGAATTTATTCCTCTTAACGGTTACAGACTATTTGACACAGATACCATGATGGAAAGGGCAAAAGCTTTCTACAACCTTGCCAAGTTAAGACGGACTGTAAGAGATTATTCTGAGAAACCCGTATGTAGAAATGTAATCGATGACTGTATACGAGCAGCTGGCACCGCCCCAAGTGGCGCCAACATGCAGCCCTGGCACTTCGCGGTGGCGGAGCGAGGAGAAATACGCAGTCAGCTTCGAAAAGCAGCTGAGAGAGAAGAACAAGAGTTTTATGAATCAAAGGCTCCACAGGAGTGGTTAGACGCACTTGCCCCTCTAGGAACTGACTCAAACAAACCGTTCCTAGAAACGGCTCCTTATCTAATTGGGATTTTCGTCCAGAACTTTGGGATACTACCTGATGGCAGACGGGTTAAGCACTACTATGCTACAGAATCAGTTGGAATCGCCACAGGTATTTTGATTTCGGCGTTGCATCATGCTGGACTAGCCACTTTGACCCATACCCCCAGCCCTATGGGGTTTCTGAATCAAATTTTTCAGCGACCTAAAAATGAACGCCCTTTTTTGCTTCTTGTGACGGGACAACCAGATGAGAACGCTCTCGTACCAAAAATTGAAAGGCAGCCACTTGAGAATATCTGTTCCACAGTTCGGTAAAAACCAACCGTTCCCTATTCGCAAACCCCGGGAAGTATCTTCCAGAACCCTGTGGCATCTTCGAATGCCTTGGCTAACTTAAGCACGCCAAGATCATCTCTGTACCTGCCTACTATCTGAAGTCCCACCGGCAAGCCTTCCTCGGTAAATCCACAAGGCACAGACACCGCCGGATGTCCAGTAGCTGTGATGTAGTAACACGATTTCATCCATGCAATGAAGTTTTCCATTTCCACCCCGTTAACCTCCGTTACCCACCTCTGGTTCACATCAAAAGGAGGTCTCTGGCTCACCGGACATAGCAAGAATTCATGCTCTTCCATAAAATCATGCATTCGTTGAAACAACTCCATACGTTTCATTTCAGCCCAGCCCACCTGGGGTCCCGTTAATTTCACGCCTTGTTCAATATCCCAGATCATAGTGTCCTTTAGCTTATTCCTGCTCTCCCTCAAGTGCTCACCCTGGTTGATTTCCCGTCCCCATCCTCTCCATATAAGGAATATTTCATTGGCATCGGTGAAATCTGGTTCTGATTCAAAGACATTACATCCGATTTCATCAAAGACATGCCTCTGCGATTCCAAAACGGATGTAATTCGTGGATCGACAGGTAAGCCCCCTAGATCTTTACTCCAAGCAATGTTTACCCCTTTGAAGTCCCGATGTAAGGGTTCTAAGAATGTCTCCCCTGGTTCGGTAATCGAAATAGGAACTCTGGGATCAGGCCCAGCCATAGCAGAGAGTAAGAGGGCACAATCTTCAATATTTCTAGCCATCGGACCTTGAACAGAAATTGGGCTCCACCCAATCTTTGAAGGAAACATTGGGACCCTGCCGGGCGAAGGTCGAAACCCTACGACATTACAGAAGTTCGCCGGATTCCTTAGAGATCCCCCGGTGTCGCTACCATCAGCCAAAGGCAGCATCCTCGAAGCCAAAGATACTGCTGCCCCTCCACTACTACCCCCACATGTGCGGGAGGTATCATAAGGGTTTAGCGTTTCGCCAAAAACCTCGTTGAATGTCTGGGAACCGGCACCGAACTCAGGTGTGTTTGTCTTCCCGATCGTGATAGCACCTGCATTCTGCAAACGTTCCACAAACAAAGCATTGAAATTGGGAACGTTATCTGCATAAAGAGGGGAACCGTAAGTTGTACGTATTCCCTTGGTGGGGACAAGATCCTTGTGAGCAATAGGCAGCCCGTGTAACACTCCAACATCGTCGCCCTTCGCTAATCTTGCATCTGCATCGTCAGCGCCTTTGAGCGCCCGTTCAACTTCTAGAGTAACTATGGCATTGACTTTAGGATTGACTCTCTCAATCTGATCAAGGTGAGCCTCCATGACTTCTCTGGCAGAAACCTGCTTATTTCGCATAGCAGCGGTCATGTCAAAAGCACTCATATTTACAATGCTGGTAACTTTTTCTCTCTTAGACAACGCCTACTCCACGGCTCCAGTAAGAGCCTTTTTTTCAAATTCTTGTTCCGATTTTTGCCAGTCTGGAATCAGGAGCCCAACTGGGTTTTCCAATAGACCTATGCTCACAGCACCACCTATACTCGCAATAATAGACACCATTAGTGCCCAGTCATATGATCCGAACAGATCAAATATTGGACCACCGACCCAACCTCCCAACGCCATACCAATCCCAGCTCCCAACATCTGAAATCCATGAGCTCCTCCCATCGGGGCATACCCGAAATATTTTCTGTTGAGAATCGGAAATCCCCCAGTTTCCCCACCATAGCCAACACCGAAGGTAATAGCAAAAATATAGAAGACTCCCGGTATTTCCGGAGCGAACAGAAGTAGAACAGGTGCACCCTGAAGTATGTAAAACCCGGTCATGATTCTACGTACGCCGAATCGTTCACAAAGAATCGGGGTAGTCAATCTCGTGACGATACTCACGACTGACATTACGGTAATAATAAGAGAGGCACCCACTAACGTGAGTCCCCCTTGTGTAGCCATAGGAATAATCCATATGAGAATAACTGCATGTCCGACGCAACCCAGAAAGTGGATAGAACTCATATTCCAGTAGGCAGCGGTTTTCCTCATATGACCTTTGAATTCCTCTAGGAGTTCCAGGGGGGGCAGGCGATCGCTCAGGGGCGGATCATCAGCTTCAGTGCCGTAGGCAAGCAACGAAATATCACCGGGTCTGTTACGGAATATAGCAATCATGATCAGCATCAAGACAAACGAAGCCATTCCCAAAACGAGAAAAGATGCTTTCCACCCTATTACCTCCAACATATACGCTATTAGAGGTGTAGCTAAAGCAGGACCTAGTCCCCAAGATGCCATGACTAAACCCATAGCAAGCCCAAGGTGTCTTCTAAACCAAATCATCACAGCAGGAATTAGGGGTACCAGAAAAATCGCTTGCGCAACTCCAAGAACCAGCCCATATGTGATCCAGAAGTGCCAAAGTTCCGTTATGAATGCTGTCAAAATCATTCCCACCAGAAACAAAGAAGTGCCGAATATCATGGCCCTCTTGGCTCCGAAACGATCCCCGATATTACCAGCCCATGGAGAGACCAGGGCTGAGACAATGCTACATAGAGCATAAGTAAATCCAATACCGCCCTGACTCCACTGGAATTGTTGCTCCAAAGGATCAATGAACACACCGAATGCCATTCGAATGGAAGTGCCTACTATCTGCATTCCAGCGATTATTACCACTATTACCCAAGCGTAATGCCAGTAAAAAATTCTATTTTTATTTCCTTCGGAAATGGTTTTCTCTTTAATCAAGAAGAGACCTTTGGGCTTAAAATCCCGATTTCATCGAGAACTTAGTGAAGAGGACAGGCCCATATTGCTGCCTGTTCCCATTTATATGAATCGCCGGATAACGACCCCAATTCCGACGTTCTCGTTTCAACTCTTGACGAAGCAGCTGCGGCAGCTAAATATACTGTCAATACCGCGCTTACAAGACACACGAGTACAAACTGGAATGGAATTCCAAAAACACGTTTTACTCCGATTCTGCTCAACCTTCCAACACAAAACTGCGGCAATTATAGTCAGGAAGCGTCAAAATGTCCCCAGATTATTTCATGCATTACGGATATTTTGCACGGATCCTTAGGAATCTTTCTCACCGAAGACTTCTAAAACATGAAAGCGTGGCCAGCATTTGATACCCTAGCGCCATTCTATCTAGGATATTCCCTTTAAGAAACCTAAATTGGAGGAAGACAGAAATGAGAACTAATTCCATCAGACAGAAGTTGAACGGAGATGAACCAACGCTTGGTACTCATATTCACAGTGTTTGGCCCTCCGAAATAGAGGCTCTCGGACATACGGGTATCTATGACTATGTAGAGTTTGTCGCAGAATACGGGCCTTCGGATCTTCACGATCTGGACAATATGTGCAGGGCGGCCGAGCTACATGGGCTCGGAAGTATGTGTAAAATCGACCAAAGTTTAATGCCATTTCTGGCCCAACGAAGCATCGGGGCAGGATTCGAAAGTATTCTATTCACGGATGTCAGAAGCATAGAAGAAGTAAGGGACTGCATTAAATCCGCCAGAGCAGATCATCCAGACCAAGGGGGATTGTACGGGGTTGCTACACGCAGAAACTCATACATGGGCTACGGAGGTTCACAAGACTATGTTGACAGCCTGGCCGACGTTGTACTGGCTTTTATGATTGAGAAAAAAGGGGCTGTAGACAATCTGGAGGAAATTCTTTCTGAACCAGGAGTGGAAATGGTCCAGTGGGGTGGAGCAGATTTTTCGATGAATATTGGAAAACCCAGACAGATGAGTGATCCAGAAGTATCGGCAGCGAAAAAGAGGACTTTTGAAGTATCACTAAAGATGGGCGTGCCTCCACGTGCAGAAATAGGTTCGGCAGACGAAATGAAAGAATACCTGGATATGGGAGTGAAACACTTCTCCTTAGGAACAGACATATCGATTCTCTATTCGTTCTGGAAGGATGAGGGCGAAAGAGTATTACGGGCAATGGAAGGCGAATAAGAGAGCCAGAATTATCACACTCTAAAGTGGACAAATATGGATCTAGAACTTAAGGGCAAAAAAGCGATAGTAACAGGTGGTAGCCGAGGAATCGGAAAATCCGTTGCACTTTCGCTGGCTTCAGAGGGTGTGGATATTGGCATATGCTCTCGTTTCACGGAAAGCCTATCAGCCACCGCTTCTGAAATAGAAAGACATACAGGCCAGAACGTTTTTTTTTCGGCCGCCGACACGACAAACACAGAATCCGTGGAATCTTTTATAAGCTCAGCAGCGTCTGAACTTGGCGGGATCGACATCCTGGTCAACAATGCGGCGGCCCCAGGGGGATTGGTGATGGGTCCCCTAGAAAGTGCTAGCCCAGACGAATTGCTATCGGATATCGATACTAAGGTAGTGGGATATTTGCGAGCCGCCAAAGCCGTTGCTCCTTACATGAAACAACAAGGCTGGGGAAGAATAATAAACATTGGGGGCCTTGCGGCACGAAGCGCAGGAGCATTTAGTGGGATGCGCAATCTGGCTCTCACTCATTTTACAAAAACCCTTTCCAACGAACTCGGCCCCCACGGAATTACAGTAAATATAATCCATCCTGGAGCTACAAGGACGGAAAGAACTGGCCCAATGCAGAAATCACAGGCCAGAGAGCAAGATCTAACTATAGAGGAAGTAGAAAGGAAGGCAGCAGCCGGAATTGACATTCGACGTCTCGTCGAATCGGAGGAGATCGCCTATTTAGCGACGTTTTTAGCGTCCCCAAAAGCTTCAGCTATCACAGGCGAAGCAATTGCAGCGGGGGGCGGGGTAGGTTCAGCAGTTTTCCAGTAATACGTTCAAGGAGAAGGACAGGACTATGTACACAACAGAACAATACGAAGGAATGATCGCAGAAACCATCACTATCAAGGGCCATAACGGAGACGAGATACATACATACTATGCCCGACCACAAGGGGCTGGTCCCTTCCCAGCGGTAGTAGTGATACACCATCTGCCCGGTTGGGATGAAATCTACCGGGATTTCACAAGAAAACTTGCTCACCACGGATATCTTGCAATCTCACCCGACCTCTACTGCCGTGACGCGCACGGTGCCCCAGAAGATGTAGCAGCGGCTGTCAGGGCGGAAGGTGGAGCCCCCGACGACCGCGTCATGGGCGACGTGGTAGCTGCAGCAGATTATGTACTGTCGTTGCCTTCATCAAACGGGAAAGTAGCTGTGTGGGGCACTTGCTCAGGAGGCCGACACGCATTCCTTGCAGGATGTAAGCTGGAAGTATTCGACGCAGTGATTGAGTGTTGGGGCGGGAATGTGATTATGGGACCCGATCAGCTCACAGAGAAGCAACCAGTATCACCGAACGAATACACGTCGGATTTGAATGCTCCTTTGCTTGGACTTTTTGGAGATTTAGATCAAAGCCCAACGGCAGAACAGGTGAACCAGCATGAGGCAGAGCTCAAGGCAGCCGGGAAGGATTATGAATTTCATCGCTATGCAGAGGCCGGGCACGGTTTCTTTTACTACCATGCCCCTATTTATCATCAGAGCTCAGCAGTAGATGGATGGGAGAAGATGTTTGATTTTCTCTCACGACATCTTTCCTGATTCAACGAAACCCAGGAAAAGGAGTTCTGAAATGTGCACGATGATTTGCGAACGAGCATCTATGGAAGGAAGCGGCAAAGGTCGTGAAGGGTGGTTTCCTCTTAAAACCGCGAACGTGTCTTACGACCACCCTTTCAATGCGCCATGGGAATACGCGTTGAATATTGATTTCGTCAACGAGGACAGGGGTGTAGGTGCCAGGGTAGCGGTAGAACTCAGTCCAGAGTCAGCAAAGCTTCTCGCAGAGACAATATTTGCGGCGCTTCAAAGAGGAGAGGCAGATCCACAGATACAGGTTTCCGTACTTTAGACATCATCGTTTGGGCTGTCTTCTTTCTCAGAAGTCGGTCTGCTGACAATGTACCATGTACCAGCTAAGGCTAGCATAATAACTGGCGCCTTAAACCATACCAGGTGGTAAGGAGCCAGCATTGAGATTAAGCTGAAGATCCATATGCAGCCTACCGAAATAATTTTCGCCCTTACAGGCATAGCACCTGTTTCAAGAAAACGTTTAACCGAACGCCCAAACAACTTATGCTCCGTTACCCATTTGTACATACGTTGATTTGATCTTAAGAAGCATCCAGCAGCTAATATCAAAAAGATAGTCCCAGGAAGGCCGGGCAGAAAGTACCCAGCAATACCCAGACACAGGAAAAGGAACCCTGCACAATATAGGATAAATATCCGGACTCGATTAATCATCTAGCGATAAAATCAGTCCTTTCCATACCAAGAATTTCTATACATTCCAGCAATCTAGACTAACACGCCCAAACTAGCTTTGCGTACTTAATATTGCATTGAGATATAAAAAAGCTCCACACGTACCAGTAATAAACCGTTTTTTAGTCACAATCTGAAAAATGCGAATTGGATCAAAACATTATTTTGAGGAAGGGATCGTGAGACTGAAAGACAAGGTAGCCATAATTACTGGAGGCTCGTCCGGTATGGGGCGAGCCTCGGCCGAACTCTTTGCCGAGAAAGGAGCGACGGTTGTGATTGGGGGAAGAAGGAAAGCTCAGGGAGAACGAATGGCGGAATCCATTCGACAGGGCGGAGGGCAATCTATTTTCATTCAAACAGATGTTGGGGAAGCAGAGCAAGTAGAGAATCTTGTACAGCAAACGATATCCACATTCAGAAAAATAGACATACTCTTCAATAATGCTGGAATACACAATCATGGTCACGGTCACCCCCATAACGAAGGCATAAACATTTATGAACACGTTTTAAACGTGAATCTAAAAGGAGCTTTTCTCTGCACATAAGATGTGGGTCCGCCTATAGTAGAAAACAACGGTGGTTCGATAATTAATAATTCATCAGTTTTGGACAGCAGCGCAACATACAGTTCGTCTACCTCATATCACGTCTCTAAAGGCGGATTAGCGATACTAACAAAGAAGTCTGCTTTGTCATACGCGAAATTCAACATCAGAGTAAACAGTATTCAACCTGGTGCTATCGCAACTGAGATGTCTGGAATTTTCTGGGATGATTTAAAAGACTCACCAATAATAAGTAGTAGAAAGAAACTTCAACCGCTCCATCGAATGGGACATCCATATGATGTGGCTTACGCAGCATTATTTTTCGCTTCAGACGAGTCGGCGTTTGTCACGGGTGCAGCACTTCTGGTGGATGGCAGAGCTAGTGCAAAGTACTGATTTTCCGGGAACGAACTGCCATTTGCATACGGAATCATATCCACAGTTATCCTAAAGATAACTTTGGCTGTCTGTTTATTATTGAATTTGGGTTCTATAATGCTCAGGTTGCCATGAGTACTAGAAAAAAGCCTAATGAAACGCTTCTGCAATGAGTCAGTCTAAGACTCCAAAAGATGGTTCCGAACATGAATTCGAAGAGCATACTGATGGACGTGTGACGACTACGCAACACCTCAAACCTTGGTCTGCGTTTGAATTTTCTGGATTTCGGATGATGTGGATATCTGGTCTGTCGTCCTCCGTGACAATGCAAATGCGCAATGTTGGATTTGGGGTATGGCTGTATCAAGAAACAGGTTCCGGCGTGATGCTCGGCCTTCTTGGAATAGTCCAGCTTTTTTCACAGATGCCGGCCACCCTATTCGGGGGAGCCTTCGCAGATTCTATGAACAGGAAGAAACTCATTTCTTCGACACAAGGATTCAGTTTCTTATTAATCTCGCTGGCAACTCTTCTGCTATTAGCTAATCAACTTCGTCCGTGGCACATATATGCAATCGTATTGATATTAGGGCTCACTAGTACACTTGGGGGGCCGGCCCGATCGGCGATAACAGCAAATATAGTGCCGACCACTCACCTGATGCACGCCGTGACCTCGAATACAGCGACCTATCAGATAAGTTCTATACTCAGCCCGTTACTGTTTTCATTAACTTATGCACTCATTGGCCTTCCGGCAGTCTTTGTTATCGGAGTTTTTACATCTCTTCCAGCTGCTATTATGCCCCTTTTTGTGAAACTGGAATACGGAAAAGATGGATCTGAAGAACTCATAACAGCCCCAATGGTACAAAGGTTATGGGAAGGTTTTCAGTTCGTAAGAAATCATCCTATCCTGCCAGGAATGTACATAATGGACTTTGGTGTCACAATTGTAAGCTTCTACAGAGAAATCATGCCACTGATAGTGGATAGGATATTCAAGCAAGGTGCCTGGGCGATAGGACCTTTGACAGCGGCTAATTCTCTCGGAGGTGTTGCAGGTAGTTTCCTAGTACTTTTCATGGCCAACTTCAGAGCAAAAGGTATGCTGGTACTTTTTGCTACTGGAACTTACGCAATACTATTGTTCGGATTCGGGTCTCTTCAATTCCTTCCTGACAACTCATTGCTCTTAATGGTAATCGGAGGGATGATCATTTCAGGACTTGGGATGACAGATGCGATAGGAATGACGACAAGACAGACGACAGTCCAACTAACCACTCCGGACAACATGCGGGGTCGTGCCGTGAGTTTTCATTCCTTCTGTGCCATGTCAGCTAACAACATCGGAACCTTCGAAGTCGGGTATATGTCATCAAGAATTGGTGCCGGCAATACCATGCTGCTTGGTGGAGTTATCTCGGTGATCGTTGTACTTGCTATCTGGCGGTTAATTTCTGGGCTACGAAATTACAGGTATCCGTAAGATCATTTTATCCGATGGCGAGTCTCGGTTCAGGTCTTGGTGGTATTTGAGAAGCAATAACTCCATTTTGTTCTTCAAAGGATAGTCTGTTAAATCTCTCTGCGGCATCAAGCACTAGGGGCAGAAGGGAAATTTCGCCACAGCTCGGGACAGTATGTATCGGCTGAGACAGTTGCCACCACAAGGCCTTATCTACCGACTCTTGATCTCTAAACGGATCATACCAAGTACCGCAATCCGGGATCTTACTACCCCACCCTCCTCTAGCAAGCATTTTTATAGTTTATATGCCAACATCCTTGGTGTGGCACATTTGGATTAATTCTTGCGCATCGCGCCTGTACTCCAGATTGCCATACATCGCTACATTCACAGGAAACATAACCGTGTCAAAGTCAAATCTTTCTAAAGCCTCAAGATGAGTTTTAGGAACAGTTGGTCCGTGTCCAGTAATACCGATCCATTTTGTGAGACCTTGATCTCTCATCTCAATTAGGGCCTGAAGTGCTCCATCAGAAGCGGTTACTTGGTCCAGTGTATCCAGGTCAATAACAGAATGAAGTTGAAAAAGATCAAAAGAGTCGACATTCATACGCCGCATAATGTCTTCTATGTTTTCCCATGCTTGATCCCGATTACGCATTGGGGTCTTTGAGCCGAGAAACATTTTTTTTCGAATCTTCGGCATCCAGGGAGCTATCCGCTCCATGGCATTTGCATAACCAGGAGCTATGTCGATGTGGTTTACCCCGTAACCTAGGCACATATCTATGGTTTTGTCAGCAATTTCCTTATTCAATTTACCTATTGAATAAGATCCGAAGCTTACAACTGTGCTCTTGTGACCAGTTCGACCAAGCCTCCGCTTTTCCATTACTTAAAGCTCCTACATTTATCTGGTAACGTGATTTCTAAAGACGGTATTGAGGTTGTGCTAGTATGACTCGGTATTTTCGCATCGGAGATATACCTCCACTGATCGAATCCTTCTGGAGCAACTATTGTCGATATCGGTATCCGCCACTGAACTTGCTAACTATGCGGCAAGATATCCTTGTATGAGATGTGCCTGGGTGCGCATGCATGTAAAAGACCTCCCATATCAATCATTTCCCGGTATCTTTAGTGCGATAGATACTTTCACCAAGAAAGTAATCACGTCACATTTTAATCGACACGGCTGTCTACCCCCCTGGATGGAAGAGATCGGAGATGTGATTGGATATGTTGATCCGCCAGGTTGGAGAAAATTCTACAGAGAGGATGAACACACCGGGGTAACCGTGAGAGGGGAGGCCGACGCCATTTTCCAACTGACAGGTGGTTCATACCTGATAGCAGACTATAAAACTTCCAGATACAACCCGGAACGCCTTTACGCTCTACGGTCATATGAAATTCAACTAAACGCCTACGCCTGGATTGCCGAAAGCACGGGATTCAGTCCCGTCAATAGGTTGGCTCTTGTTTTCATGGAGCCTGCCAGCGAGATCGAATATGCTAAGGCACCAAATTCCATTGTTGATGGCGGGATACAACTCAGTTTCAATGCACGAATTGTGCCTGTGAAAAGGAGACCTGAAAGCTTGATACCTCCGATTTTAGAGAAGGTAAGATCGGTTGCCGACATGTCTATTCCCCCTGCCTCAAGAAGCAGGTGCCGAGACTGCGATCAATTCGACACTATGGTATTAAAGATGGCGAGAGGGAAATCAGATGGATTTTAAGGACTCAGATTCGGTCTCAAACTCAGAGACATACAGATTCGTATGGCTTGGTATTTTTGGGCATCCAGACGACGAAACATCCGCAAGTGCAGGCACGATGGTTAAATGGATAAAGAAGGGTGGCGAGGTCCACGTAGTCACAGCCACAGGCGGAGAGGAGGGTACCCTTGGTACTGGACAGATCGTAATCGAAAGGGATGATTTGGCCAGGGTTAGGGAGTTAGAATTAAAGAAAAACCTAGCCTTATATGGAGCCAATCCACCATTTATGCTCCGCTACCGTGATAAGGACCTTAACAAAGAAAATATCGAAGTTTTATCAACGAAAGTTCTGAATATTATGCATACGGTCGAACCTGACGTGGTGGTTACTTTTGGGCCGAGCGGTATATCCAACCACCCCGACCACATAGCCATCCACAAAGCGACTGTTGTTGCATATAAGAATTATAGGGGTGCAGTAAGCAAACCGGATAAGCCAATACTCCTTTATCCTGCCATCCCATCCGATATCGCTGATCTTTACGAACTAGAATTGAGCGAAGAAGAAAAGCAGATGGACATAGTTATAGACATAGAAGAAACTATCACATTGAAAATCCAGGGGCTTAAAAACTACCGCAGTCAAGAAGATGCTCAAGAATTTGCAGAGCGCTTGTCTCAGAGAGACGATTCCACAGAGGGCTTCGCTGTCAGCCGCGAAAGCGATCACAATTGGCAAAATTCAAAAATAGTTTCTTATCTCAGATCTCTTTGATCAATCTACTCGGAATTTACCCACCGATCCCCTCCGGAGAGCGTCAACGCCAGGGCGCCAATGACGAATATAACGGCGGTTATTGCGAAAGCGGGTCCGTAGCTGCCGGTTATATCAAAGCTTTGACCTGCGATTATTGGACCTGCAAAAAATGAAATTGCATTGGTGATCGATATAACTCCAAGTATTGAACCGAAGTGATCTAGCCCGAATGTGTCCATAATTATCAGCTGGTATAAAGCGCCGAAAGCCCCTAAAAAGAACCCCATAAAAGGAACTACGAACCATATAGAAACTCCAGCTCCCGCATAAATAAGTAAAAACGCAAACACCGCCTGCCCCACCAGGTCAATTATCAGTGAAATCTTAGAACCATATCGATCTGCAAGGATCCCAAATATGAGTTTCCCTGCCATACCACACGTTGCAAATAAGCTAAGTGCAATTGCAGCTGAGACCTCTGAGATACCTTTATTGATCAAATGTGAGGAGACTTGAGGTAAAAGAGCACTGTAGGTAAATGAACCGCACATCACTGATACCAGTATGGCGTAGAATCTCCTGGTGCTTAAAGCCTCCTTAAGGGTGTAGTTGGGTGATTTTGTCTCGTTTTCAAAAATCGAACCCTGTGCAATAGCTGGTGGACTTTTCACCACAAGCAGAATGTAGATCGCTACAACCAGGCCGAATAAGCCGATAGCCGTATAGCCGATTCTCCAACTGTAGGCTGATATTATCAACGCCACTGCAGGTTGTATCGCCGCGCCACCAAAATTGTTCCCCATTGCAGTTATCCCCAGGATCCTGCCTCTGTTTTTCGGGAACCACTGTCCAATTAATTTACCAATGGGAAGCATGGCCCCACCGACCATAGCGAACGATTGAATGGCGCCAAGAGCATACCAATGCCAAATATCATTCATAATCGGCCGGGCAAGATAACTAAGACCGAAAACCAACATGGAAACTGCCATGATTTTTCGCGCACCATGCCGATCAATCATGGCCCCAAAAAAAGGTGATACAAACGAACCAAGGGCAACAAGTGAGAGCGAGAGACCTATTTCAGTGCGGCTCCACCCAAATTCAGCTTCTAGAGGTCCCACAAAATGGCCAAATGAGTATTGCGATCCTCCCACCGTGACCGAATAAGCTAAAAAGCAGGCCAGGGCGATCCCCCAGCCCCTGTGAACCCGGCTCATCATTCCTGAACCAGTTGCAGATTCAGGCAAACTCTATAACTTCCAATGCTGTTTTCCCCAATACCCATTCAATTTCTTCTAATGTGTCGAACGCGGGATGATCTCGCCCTCCTGCCAACGCGTTACGATACCCTTCCCTTCCGCTGACAGGTGGATAGTCACTTCCCCACATCATGCGCCTCACTCCAAATCCCTCTTTAGCCATTTCCACCAGGGGTGGCAAGGGGCCAAAGAAATCGTGATCAAAATCTTTTTGTAGCGCACGTGGACGATTCGATATTTCTCCGAGTCCATGGATTTTTATGTACGTATTCGGAAACCGTGACAACTCCATAGCCTTCTTGAATGAGGTATACGGAGGTTCAGGCCCTTCACCATTGCCGGGGAATGAGGCACTCTGTCCCCCGCCTGCCAAGTGTTCAATAATTATGGGCATGTTCGGAAATTCCTTCACGATATCAGCAAACTTATCAGAGGCAAATTCATTCACACTGCCCATACAACTCACCAGCATCCCCAGTTCATCCACCTTTCTCCAGATCGCAAGAGGGTCATTTCCCCGAGATCTCATACTGGGCGTAAGTCTTACGCCAATTGCACCGTTTTCTCTATGTCTTTCCAGCGTTCCCAGCGAATCCAGAGCACTCAAATCTACGATGACAACGACTGCAAATCTGCCCGGAAATCTCTCTAAGCACTCAAAGAGATACGTGTGGTCATAATGCCCATGTTCAGGCCTGCCATGCTGAATCAGAACCGCTTTATCAACATCATTAAGATGCATCTGATGTACCAGCATTTCTACAGGTTCAAACCAGTTTGCCCCCGCATGAGTGTGAGTATCTACTATGATCATGGTCTACTCCATATAGGTTCTAATATTTCAGACCACCACTGCAGTATGAACAAATGTTATATTGGCGACGCTCCTCGCCTCAGACCTTTCACATTGAACGGCGCAGGAACCAGATTAGTTTATAGACAGGAGAAGAAAATGCCAAAGTTTGTATTCATGCCACCTCAGGACGACCTCAAGAGGCAATTTTCCGCCAGGCTGGCGGACACTCTTCCGGAATACGATGTTTATTCACCCGAAACTGATGAAGAGGCACTGGATCTGATACAAGACGCGGACGCAGCTATGGGATGGATACCACCTGAGGCATTAGTTAATGCGGAAAAACTTCAATGGCTTCACAATCCAGACGCAGGTCCTTTTTTCGGCTACTACTACAAAGAACTCTGCGAACACTCTTTAACGATTACAAATCCAAGAGGGATTTACTGGGATCACATCTCCCACCATATCATGATGTTCGTACTTGCTTTGTCCAGGGGCTTACCTTGGTTTGAAAGTTCACGACGACAAAGGGTTTGGGGGAAAGAAGCAAGAAAAACCCCTTACATATTTCTGGGAGATGCAACCGCTCTTATAAACGGAGTCGGGGGTATAGGCCACGAAACTGCCAGATTGTGCATCGAACTTGGAATGAAAGTTATAGGTATTGATCCGCGCCCCGAATATGAAGTACCTGGAGTGGAAATGCATGGCACCAGTCAGCTAGATTCACAGCTACCCCGTGCAGACTTCGTTATTTCAACAGTCCCGCACACCCCGGAAACAGAGCTGATGTTTAATTCAAAACGATTCAAACTTATGAAAAGCAATTCCTACTTCATTAATGTAGGCAGAGGGATGGTTTGCTCTATAGACGATCTTGCAGAAGCAATCGAGTCAGGTGAAATAGCAGGCTGCGGGCTGGACGTGTACGAGACGGAGCCTCTACCTGCCAGCCATAAGCTTTGGGGGCTTGAAAACGTTCTAATGACCCCACATGTCGCTGTCGCCGACGCTGAAAATCTTCCGGACAGGCGTTTTAAAGTTCTACTAGATAACGCACGGAAGTTCCTTAATAGTGAAGAATTGAACAATGTAGTAGACAAAGAAAACTGGTATTAGTTGAACCCATTGACCCTACATTAAATGAAGTATAAGACAAGGGAGAAATCATGACAGAGTTGAGGGTAAACAAAGTTAAACAAAGCCTCGCTGAGAGCAAAGTTGTGACCGTTCCTATGGGACCAATGAGCCCAGAGCTTATTGAGCACTTCGGTCCGCTAGGATTCGATGCTCTTTGGCTCGAAGGAGAGCATGGTCCGGTTGACTTCGATAACATACCTGACCTGACCAGAGCCTGTGACCTATGGGGAATGACTCCGATCGTAAGGGTGTACCAGAATGAGCCTGCCGTCATCTACCGAACCTTAGACCTTGGAGCGATGGGAGTTTGTGTGCCGCACATAAATACTAAATCTGAAGCGGAGGCAGTAGTACAAGCCTCCAAGTTTGCTCCAATGGGAATGAGAGGTTCATTTACAAGCAGGCAAGGTATAGGAGTGGAAAATTACTTCACAACTGCAAACGATCAAACGCTGTCGATAATACTTATCGAAGACATAATCGCAGTAAATAATCTGGACGAAATTCTAGAAGTAGAAAATATTGATATTTTTTATGTGGCCCCTGGAGATCTTGCGCAATCGATGGGTTTACCCGGCGGAGCCGGGACTCGGGAAGTTAACAAGGTAGTAGATGGAGCTTTAAGAAAAATTGGGGCTGCGGGTCGGACTCCAGGTACTCTTGCCGGCCACCAAAGTGTCCCTCATTATATTGAATTGGGAGCGAGATTCTTTTCCTTCAGCTGGCTTCCATGGCTTTCAGACGGTGCAGAGCAAATGAGGGCAGCAGTAGAGGCAGCAAGTTAACCTATCATTCTATAGATAGCATCAGGGTCTGAGCCCTAAAGTAATAGTAAGTGACACATATTGGCCATTCCTGTATATACCCACTGACCCAGTCGAACCGGGTCCATTTGCATTCAGAAACGCGATCAGACTGTCTATGTTTGTGATCTTCGTGCCACCCATGCTAACAATCACATCGCCAGAAGAAATTCCCGCATTCGCGGCTGGACCTCCCGGTGCCACCCCAGCGATAACGACGCCGTAACCCACGGGTGAGCCATAGTATCCCGCTGTTCCTTGAATGACATTTGCGTGAGGGGCCAATCCTACGTAACCAGGTCCTGCTGGCTGAGGAGCTGGTGTTGGGGATGCAGGAGATGATTGACCACTGCCTCCAGAACCTGGAGTAACAGGTCCACCCCCAGGAAAAGGTACCTGACCTGGTTGACACGCCGTCAGATCAGCCATGCCGGGCGGATAGGTATTCATCCCCGGCGGAGGGTTTGGTGGCTTGCACTGCGGCATCTGTCCTCCACCCATTCCCTGACCAGGACCGCCTTGGCCCTGACCAGGTTGAGGATCCGGACATGGCGGCAGATCAGCCATACCGGGCGGATAGGTATTCATCCCCGGCGGAGGGTTTGGTGGCTTGCACTGCGGCATCTGTCCTCCACCCATTCCCTGACCAGGTTGAGGATCCGGACATGGCGGCAGATCAGCCATACCGGGCGGATAGGTATTCATCCCCGGCGGAGGGTTTGGTGGCTTGCACTGCGGCATTTGTCCTCCACCCATTCCTTGACCTGGACCACCCTGACCCTGGCCCGGTTGAGGATCCGGACACGGAGGCAGATCCTGTACTTCCGGTGGATGTGTTGTCATTCCGGCTGGCGGATTGGCAGGCTTGCACTGCGGCATCTGTCCTCCGCCTGGTCCCGGAAGATCCGGTGAATTGCCTGGCCCGACGCCAAGAGGATTTCCAGATGTACACGGATCCAGTTCTGACCATTGGGGAGGATAGTCGGTCATTCCCGGCGGCGGGTTCGAAGGTAGGCAATTTGGGATCTGGCCGCCAACAGGCTGACCAGGACCACCCACTGCCCCCTGCCCTCCAGCAGCTCCACCGGGTCCCTGGCCGCCACCCTGACCGTAGTTGGAAGTTTCAGGGACTCCGCTGTAGCAGAGAATAAAGTAAGGGAATCCTATGTCGCCGGAACCACTCATCTTCGTAGAGTGATAATGATAAATATCGCCTGATATGCCACGAATCGGAGAGCTTATACCGTTGCACTCATCGAGATCTCCCAGGCCCGGCACATATTCCCAGTCATCTATACCACCATAGCCATTGTTACCTTCCTTCAAACGATAGCTTGAGCGCATTTCCTGAAGATTACCGGAAACCCCATAGCCAAATGGTCCGTAAATCGGATAACCGTCGAAAGCGAATCCGATAACAGGCGATGGTTCATCTGACCGAACCAGATCCATCATCCAGTCAATCCAATTCTTGCCCTGTTCTTCTGGATGCCAATGAACACAGTTACCGTCGAAGTGATAGTGAAAAACAGTGCCAGCTGAATGGGCTCCACATAGCCCCAGTACAATCTGCTGACGGTCTTCCTCATAATACCCATGGTGGAAGGCTACGGCGTCACCACCAGGACCGTCCTCCGGACCGAAAAACGGCACACCGTTCACAGATACAGCCACGGCTCCTCTTTCCGGGGCGTAAGCGACTGATTGCGCATTCTGGGGGGAGAGGGGTATTTTCCACTCGTAATCAATCTCAGCAGCGCAGCATCCCAGGGTCGACTCGTAATCGTGATTAGGTATGCCGTTACTCGTCACAACAGCGAATTCATCAGTGTATTCAACCTCTACCACACATCGGTTGTTTTCACTCTGGTTGGTGGTCAGATCGTCGACTCCCGGGGCACTCCCATTAGTACATAACCAAACATTACGCATATACTCCGGCACCCCATCAGGTAAAGAGTCCTTTGTGTCCAATTCAGCGACAGGTGTAGGAGTTGCTGTTGGGGCAGGAGTTGCTGTTGGAGGCGATGATGCTGGAGCTGATGCAATCACAATACTCTGGGTGGAGGTAGTAGGCGGAACTGGCGTGGACACTACCGATGGAATTGATGTAGCGGTCAGTGTAGGAGTCGGAGGGTTGGTAGGAGTTGGGGTAGATGACAGTAGCCCCACCGGAGAAGAAGTTGAAACTAAATTTGGCGTTACTGTTGGGAGTTCAACAGCTATTTTTGTTGGCAATGGCGTCAAAGTGGAAGTCGCTGTTTGGGTTAGTAGCTTTACAGAAGTCTGAAGTGAATCATTTCCGGGAGTAGAAGTGTTGGTGGGCACTGATGTGTAAGTAGGTGAGGGCATAGGAATGCTGGTGGGCATCGGGGTGTAAGTAGGTGAGGACGTAGGAGTGCTGGTGGGCATCGGCGTGTAAGTAGGTGAGGACGTAGGAGTGCTGGTGGGCGCTGATGTGTAAGTAGGTGAGGGCGTAGGAGTGCTGACGGGCACTGATGTGTAAGTAGGTGAGGGTGCCGGAGTGTTAAAAGAGGCAGGGTTTTCGGGAAGGGCGAAACTAACCATCCGAGAAAACCTGTCGACCCTGAAATTGTGGGATCCATAACCGACCGTAGCACGGAAATCTACAGACACTGTCTCGCCGGCCGGAATAGTTACTGTCTGTGAAGAATGTACTTGCGAATCGATCCACAGGCTTAAGGATCTGTCGACGGGGTAGGATCCAGTATTCTCAACTTCGGCCAATGCAGACATATAAGCACCTCCGGACACTGCTGCCGTCGCAAACACCACATCCGATACCGGAACAGGAGGTTTTACCGAGGGTGAGCCGGAAATTGACCATTCGGAAAACCCAGACACTGGAACAGAGTAATGAATATGAGTTTCATCTTCATTCAGATACTTTGCCGTAACGGGTTGCCATGATCCGATACTTTCACTGAATCTGCTAAATTCCACTGACCACCTATGTAGACCCATTCCTTCCAACCAGCTCTTTTCTACATTAAAGGCCACTCTAGCAACCATCACATCATCGTTATCAAAGTCAGCCGGATTCAATTTCACGTAGCTGTGGACGGTGCGCCCTTCTCGTGAGTCGCGCACATCAGGTTCCAGTCTCGAAATCTCGATTCCGGCATCCTCTGGCGCCTGATCAAATCGGGTCAGGATTCCCGAAATTGGTACACTGTCATCAGAGGGAAGGGAGGCCTTCCACTCAGGTCCAGCCAAAATATCTCCTCCAGCCTCGGGTACGACCTCTGGCATCCAAGCATCAGACGATATTCGCTCCCCCAACAAAGACAAGGCCACAGGGTCAAAAAAGGTGCCACTGACTAAAGCTTTCGCCGTAGCAGCCGGGTCCAGCGCCGAACTGCGAACCAGTGCATTGCTGACTGAACCAGGGTCAACCTTGAGCGATGCTGCGATGGCCGCCCCCGTTACTTCAGGAGCACTAGCGGCAGCCATGGCGAACGCTGCGCCTGTCTTTTGAGAATTTGTAATCGCACAATCGGCAAGCGCTGCTCCCAACGCTTCTGAATCCTCTTGTGCACCTACTATTATTATGTCAGCCGCGGTCTTGGTATCTTTATCCATGACCAAAGATACGATTTTGCCGACAGCTCTCGTGTTATATCTGGCAGCCGAAGCAAGAGCAATCCCCATCGATGATGTGTCCTTTCGAGCTGCCTCAAGTACTACATCTCCGAATGACGTGGAGTCTTTAGGATCTACAGCCACAATTATTTTGGCTACAGATTCGGCGTCCTGCCTTGCAGCAGATGCAAGGGCAGAAGCTGCGGCCGGCATATCTTTTCTTGAAGCAGCGACTATGCCAAGTCCCGTTTCACCCGAATTCGTATTTGCAGCTTTAACAAGGTCATCCCCGGCTTTTTCAGAATCTGCGACAGCTTTAGCCAGCCAGCTATCTTGAGAAAATTCCGCTGGCGAAACCGCTGTTTTATTGAAAATGCCGCAAGATAGGCCAAAGGCACAGACCACTGCCACAATAGCTAGGCAGGTATTTTTCCCGAACCCAACGACAGTTAGTGTCAACTACCAACTCCTCCCCCTTTCAAACCCGTTGAAGCATTTACGGAACGTCGGTCCATTTATCTATCTGGGCGTTCCCTCAATGCATATCCAGATTAACATTGTTCTCTCTTACGATCCTGTGAATTCTCTAAGAACCCGAAAATATGTTCCGGAAAAGAGTTCGTAGGTTTCCAAAGAGCACTCCGAGACACAAAAATCCGTAGCCACAAAAAATCCAATTTCATAAGTTATCGGAATAGGTAACTCTCTATGAAATCTTCAGTTCACACAATTGGCGAGCTTATTCCTGTATCTTCTTCGGCACGAAATGGTCCCACATACGCGATGCAAGTGCCAGACTTATATCAATGTCCTGCTTCAGCAAATAACGTTGCGATACGAGTTCCTCAGCCTCCACTCTCACTTTAGCCAGGTAATCTCGGCGATCTAAATATCTCTCTTCGATAGATGGCCGGATGTCGCCTACCTCTCTCCTCCGACGTTCGGTAAAGTAAAACGGTATCGTTCCGCCAGCATACATAAGTAATTGGGATTCCCCTCCGATATCTGAATGCCGAAGAGTCCAACCTGTGTGAGTGGCAAGAGGAACGGAGATTTCAGGAGCGACTATTCCCGCTATTTCATTCCCATCCGCATTCACTGACGGCACGAGCCCTCCATATGCGCCACCTATCTCAGGGGGAAGCATCGACGGATGTTCGTTGCCATCTTCAGGCAGAAATCCTCTGCGCCTTGGTATAGCGTGCCTTTCAGGATAATGAGCCCCAGGAATCTCGCTAAACAAATCAACGAGTCTTGACGGGTGTATTAGTGTGCCATCGTCTATCCTAGGATGGCTCGATGACGGTGGTTCTATACCCTTGCGAACCCAATTATCCAAATTGACGAGGCATCCCCTCAGGAAAGGTGAGTAATCTATTACGCTGCGCATATTTTGGGACTTCTCTAAGTCTGATCCAGCTATTACTATGCCGTTATCAGTGGGCGGCCAAAT
>Ga0187833_10000575_pt1 | contig 42675 bp, 64 predicted proteins | sample ETNtaG_37_FD_167968 | JGI IMG/M metagenome (GOLD analysis project Ga0187833, IMG submission 167968) | Marine microbial and viral communities from oxygen minimum zone, Eastern Pacific Ocean - ETNP2014_SV_400_PacBio MetaG (Illumina Assembly) | ecosystem: Environmental > Aquatic > Marine > Hypoxic...
ATTCAGAATAACCATTGCCCATCTCCCATCCATAAATATATGGTTCTAATCTTTCAATTAGATGGTGGTCTCCTCTTTTAGGTTTACATAAAGGAGTAGATTCTTTAGGATGGTCTGTAATAAAGACAGGTTGAATTAATTTATCTTGAACTAAAGTTTCAAATATCAACTCAATTGCTAATCCTCTACTAAAATCACCTTCATATTCTATATTATTTCCTTTCATATAATTTTTAATTTCTTTATCATCAAATTTATCAATATTAATTTTTAGATATTTTTTAATTGCATTTTTCATGGAAAGTTTTTTCCAAGGTTTTTTCAGATCAATATTTTTGCTTTGATAGACTATTTTAGTAGATTTGTTCACTTTTTTAGCTACAAAATTAACTAAATCTTCAGTTATTTCCATAATATCATTATAGTCTGCATAAGCCCAATAAAATTCTAACATGCTAAATTCGGGATTGTGTGATTTGTCTACTCCTTCATTTCTAAAATTTTTACTTATTGTGTAGACTTTTTCAAATCCACCAATTATTAATCTTTTAAGATATAATTCAGGAGAGATAGATAAAAACATATCCATATTATAAGCATTTATTTTTGTTTTAAATGGACGTGCACTTGCCCCACCATACAATGGTTGTAATAAAGGAGTTTCTACTTCTATAAAACCTTTAGAATTTAGAAATTCTCTTATTGCATTTATTATTTGAGATCTTTTTAAGAATATTTCTTTAACATCTTGATTCATTAACAAATCTAAATATCTTTGTCTATATCTAGTTTCCATATCTTTAAGTCCATGCCATTTTTCTGGAAGAGGTCTTAAAGATTTTGTTAATAATTCTAATTTTTTAACCCAAATAGAAGTTTCCCCTCTTTTTGTTTTAAATACTACCCCATTAATGCCTAAAAAATCCCCAATATCAAATTTTTTAAATAATTTATAATTTTGTTTTCCTATTTCATCTTCTTTAACATAAAATTGGATTCTTCCACTAGAATCTTGTAGATGTCCAAAAGAAACTTTTCCCATAACTCTTAATGACATAATCCTTCCAGCTAGACTAACTTTATCTTTTGTTTTCTCTTCTTTCTTCAACTTCTTAAACTTATCAAGAAGATCTTTAGAATTATCTTTTTTATTAAATTTGTAAGGGTAAGGTTCAATGTTATTTTTTCTTAATTCATCTAATTTTTGTTTTCTTTGAGCAACTAATCTATGTTCTTCTTCCATCTCATTAAAGAATTTATATGTTATATAAATATTTTCTATTTTTTATTCAAACAAGCTTCTATAAATCCTACAAAAAGAGGACTTGGATTTAAAGGTTTAGAAGTAAACTCAGCATGATATTGAGTTCCTAAAAAATAAGGATGGTCTTTTAATTCTAGAATTTGCATTATCTTTTTTTCAGGGGCTACTCCCGAAAAAATCATTCCATTTTTTTCTAATATTTCTATGTACTTTGGATTAACATTGTATCTATGTCTAAATCTTTCTCTAATTTTGTCATTTTTATATAATCTAAAAGCTAAAGTTTCTTTTTTAATATCCATATCAAATCCACCTAGCCTCATTGTCCCACCTAAATCTTTTATTTCTTCTTGTTCTGGTAAGATATAAACAACGGGATCTTCTGTTTGTTTTATTTCTGTAGTATTTGCATCTTTTAAATTACAAACATTTCTTGCAAATTCAATGACAGCCATTTGAAATCCATAACATAATCCTAAGAAAGGGATTTTATTTTCCCTACAATATTTGATACATTCAATTTTTCCTTCAATACCTCTCTCTCCAAATCCACCTGGAACTATAATTCCATCAATATCTTTTAGTTCTTCTTTTACACTATCTTTGTTTAGATTTGTAGTTTCTATCCATTTTAGATTTATTTTTGCATTTAGATAAGGTGCAGAATGTTCAATTGCATTTAGTATACTCAAATAAGAATCATGAACCCCTGTATATTTTCCAGTAATAGCAATTGTGATATTTTTATTAGAACTACCTATCTTGTTTACTAAATTATTCCATTCATTTGGGTCTATTAAATGTGGTTTTTTATTTTCTAATCCTAAAGTATCTAAAATCATTTTATCTATCCCTTTTTCTTTAAGGAATAGAGGAATATCATATATTGTTTCAACATCATAGAGATTAATCACTCTATTCATAGGGACATTTGAACTTATGCTTATTTTTTCTTTTATACTATCTTTAATTTCTTCTTCACTTCTACAAACAATGATATTTGGTTGTATTCCTCTTTCCATTAAAGTTCTTATTCCTAATTGAGCTGCTTTACTTTTATGTTCTCCTAAAGTTCCAGGTCTTAAGATATAAGTTACATTAACAAAACAAACATTATCTTTATTTTCTTCATATGCTAATTCTCTCATTGCTTCTAAGAAATAAGAATTTTCTAAATCCCCCACAGTTCCACCAACTTCTATAATCACAATATCTGGAGAATGGTTAATGGAACATTTTCTTATGAAATGTTTAATCTCTCCACTTACATGTGGGACAAATTGAACATCTCTTCCTAAATACAATCCAGCTCTCTCTTTATCTATTATATTTTTAAAGATTTTACCAGACGTTAAGTAGTTGTCTTTTGTTAAATTTTGGTTAGTCATTCTTTCATATGATCCTAAATCTAAATCACATTCAGTTCCATCATCTAACACAAATACTTCACCATGCCTAAAAGGGTTTAATGTACCCGCATCATAATTTAAATAACCATCAAATTTTATAGGGTGTACTCTAAACCCATTCCATTTTAATACATTACACAAAGAAGAAGTAAAAGTTCCTTTTCCTACTCCTGATATAACTGATCCAGAAACTATGATGTATTTAGTTCTACCTGAGATATAACCCTCTGGAAAAGATGAAAAGAACTCATCTGGTGTTTTATTTGCTAAATCTTCTTTACGAACCATCCCGTTTTATAGAAAACTAACCATAGTATATAAATAGGATTATAGTGAAGGATAGAAAGATTTAAATATAGAATTTAAGTCATCCTACCTAGGAAAAGAGGCTTCTATATTAATAGATAAGGAGATAAAAAATGACAACACAGCCAATATTTATACTTCCCGAAGGATACCAAAGAACAATGGGAAAAGATGCTCAAAGGAGTAATATACTAGCTGCTAAACAAGTAGCTGAGACAGTTAGAACTACTTTAGGACCTAAAGGAATGGATAAAATGATTGTAGATTCTTTAGGTGATGTTACAGTTACAAATGACGGTGTAACAATTTTAGAAGAGATGAATATAGAAAACCCAGCTGCTAAAATGTTAGTAGAGGTAGCTAAAACTCAAGAGAATCAAGTTGGAGATGGAACTACTACAGCTGTTGTATTGGCTGGAGAATTATTAAAGAGTGCTGAAGATTTATTAGAAAAAGATATACATCCAACTGTTATAGCTAAAGGTTATAGATTAGCTGCTGATAAAGCTCAAGAAATTCTTGCTTCTATCGCTGAAGATATTTCTGAATCAGATAATGAAATTCTAAAAAGTATTGCTATTACTGCAATGACTGGAAAAGGAGCAGAAGCTTCTAAAGAAAAATTAGCAGATTTAACTGTAGAAGGAATCAAAATGGTTGCAGATAAAGAGAATGATACTTTACATATTGATATTGACAATGTTAAATTAGAAAAAAAAGTTGGGGATGGAACTGAAGATTCTGAATTGATTAAAGGAATCTTATTAGATAAAGAAAGAGTTCATTCAGGAATGCCTAGAGTTATTAAAGGAGCTAAAATTTTGTTATTAGATACAGCAATAGAGATTAAATCAACAGAAACAGATGCTAAAATAGAGATAAATGATCCTTTAAAATTACAAGAATTTATTGATCAAGAAGAAAGAATGTTAAAAGAGATGACAGATAAAATAATAAGTTCTGGAGCTAATGTTGTATTTTGTCAAAAAGGTATTGATGACATCGCTCAACATTATTTAGCTAAATCAAACATTTATGCTTGTAGAAGAGTTAAGAAATCAGATATGGATAAATTAGCAAGAGCAACAGGAGCTAAAGTGATAACAAACTTAAAAGAATTATCTAATGAAGAATTAGGAAGTTCTGGAGTAGTAGAAGAAACAAAAATTGGAGATGAAGAGATGACTATTGTTAAAGAATGTTCAAATCCAAAAGCAGTAACAATTTTAGTTAGAGGTGGAACTGAACATGTAGTTGATGAAGTTGAAAGAGCTATGAAAGATGCTATTGGTGATGTTGCAGCTGCATTAAGAGATGGAAAAGTTGTTGCAGGGGCTGGAGCACCTGAAGTAGAAACAGCTAAACAACTAAGAGATTATGCTAATAGTTTATCAGGAAGAGAACAATTGGCAGTATTGGCGTTTGCAGATTCTATAGAGATAATTCCAAGAACTTTGGCAGAAAATGCTGGATTAGATCCAATTGATATGTTAACAGAATTGAAAAGTCAACATGATAAAAATGTTAAATGGGCTGGAATAGATGTATTTAGTGGAAAGGTTGGAGATGCATGGAACTCAGGAGTTATTGAACCATTAAAAATTAAGACACAAGCAGTTAAATCAGCTTCTGAAGTTGCTGAGTTAATATTAAGAATTGATGATATTATAGCAGGGGTTGGAGATAAAGGTGGAGCAGGAATGCCTCCTGGTGGAATGGGTGGAATGCCACCTGGAATGATGTAACTTTAAGAATAATAAAAATAATATTTAGTTGACAAGATTCAAATATTGATTGATTCTCAAAATTTTATGATAAAAGGTAAGTGGTGGGATATAGAAAAAGTTTCTGATAAGATTGTAGAAGCTAAATATGATAAAATAAAGGATTGGGTGATGGATCCTAAAGGATATTTTCTAATTAAAGTAGATCAAGAAGACAAATTGATAAAAGTAGGATATTGTACCTCTCCAGATAATAAATTAAGAGCTGAAATAAAAGGAAAAACAGCTATAGAGATAGTTAATACATTGATAAAAGAAGAAATGATTTCTAGTTTGCAACATGCAGCTGATATGGGAATAGAACTTTATAAAGCAGAAATTGCATTAAAAAAGAATATTAAGTATACACAAGATTCAGATTTAGAAATATAAATTTATTATGGAATTTTTAAGTAATCTTTAAATATTAGTTAATTAGTATCAATAAATGGAGAATGATACAAAAGTTTTATTTGTAGCTTTTATTTCTTTATTAGTTGTAGGTCTTCTAAGCTTTAGTTATACTGGAAGTTTTATTAAAAAGAATACAAGGGGTTATGAAGATAGAGAATTAACGGAAGTGTTTATTTCTATTGATGGAGAAAATTATGTTCAAGATAGATTAATGAATGTAAAATTGGGTAAATATGTATATTTTAAAGTAAAAACTGGAGATCCTTTTGGTACAAATTCTTTAGTTAAGTTTTTTTGGTATCCTGATGAACTATCTGGAGTAGATAAAGATGAAGTTTTCAAAGGATCAGATTATATCAATGGATGTGGAAAACATTACTGTAGGGGTGGCTCAGAAAGAGAATTTAAATATTTAACATTAGGCTTGGGAAAAGGATTAAATTGCGCTATTTTCTTTGATAGAGGATCCGAAGAAGATGTTCCAATCTGTTTCAATGTTATTTAGTTAATTTGTATGCAATTCTACTATATCTTCATCTTTTAAAATATGATCCAAACCAACTCTTTGAGAATTAAATTTAACAGATTTTCCCCAAATTCTAGCAAATTTAAATTTTTCAATAAAATCTTTATGAACATGTTCAGCCAAATCTCTTACACAAGAATTTTTTTTCAGTGAAACTGGAGGAAATTCTTTTTCTTTTCCAGGTTGTTTTGTATAAACTTTTATCAATCCTAATTTATTCCAAATTCTATCTTTTAGATTGGATTGATTTTTAAAAATTAATTTTGGGGGATCTACATCATATAATTCTAGATCTAAAAGTTTTTTCTCTTTATCATTATTAAACATTAAGACTAAGATATCTGAAGTTCTAGCTATACTAAGAAAAGCCAATCCATTTTTAGTATCCCTAAATCTTTTAGTTATAGAAGGAATTTCTATAACTTGTAATTTAACTCCATGATAATCTAATGTTCCTACTTGTGGAACTTTTGTTGTAAAAGGGTAAAGAGCTATCTCTGGCTTGGCATTCGTTAATTTTTTTAATAAAGTAGATTTTCCAGAATTTGTAGTCCCCACTAAACATACTGTAGCTGATCCTTCTTTTTTTATTGAGAATTTAGCTCTTCCTTTTTTTTGTGAAGCTTCTTTTTCTGCTAATCTTTTAAACTTAGCTATTTTAGAATTTATATCTGCGATTAAAACTTCACTACCTTTATGTTTTGGAGCAGTTTGAAGCATTTCATGTAATGCTTTCAATTTTTCATTTATTGTACTGGCTTCAGAGTACTTCGCTCTTGCTCTTAAAAATTCCGGTTTAGCATTAATTGGCATTTTAAATAACGAATTTATATTCTATAAAAAGTTTTTTAAACTTAATTATCGATGTTTATAGATGGTAGATTTTAGTTTGTTTGATTTAAATGCTCAAAATATAATTATTAAATTAATAACTGCAATAATTATTTTATTGATTGGTTTTGTAGTGGCAAGAATTTTGAGTAATCTAACAAAAAAAATATTACATGAATTAGAAACAAACAGAATTCTTAAAGAACAAGCAGGAGTTAAAATTCAAATAGAAGAATTTTCTAGTTCTATAGTCAAATATATTATCTATTTTATAGCAATAATAATGGCACTTAATCAACTTGGATTGACAACTACTTTGTTATATATCTTATTAACAATAATTTTAGTTATATTAGTTGGATTTATCATATTAGCATTTAAAGATTTTATTCCTAACATAGTTGCTGGTTTTATGATTCACCAAAAAGATAAAATAAAATCAGGAGATAACATTAAAGTTAAAAATATAGAAGGAAAAGTTGTTCATGTCAATTTAGTTGAAACAAGAATCATTACAAAAAAGAAAGACACAGTTTACATTCCTAACTCTATGTTAACCAAAAATGAAGTTGTCATATTAAAAAAATAATATTTTATTCATACCTTAATGAGTCAACAGGCTTTTGTTTTGATGCTTGTATGGCTGGCCACAACCCAGAAGTTATTCCTATAATCATTGAAAAAACTAAAGCAAATAAGATAATATTTAATTGAAACGATATATTGATTGTTATACCTCCTAAAGAAGCCCCTAACTTTATTAGATAAGCAATTGAGATTCCTAAAATAATCCCAATAGATCCTCCAAACAATCCTATAATCGCAGCTTCTGCTAAAAATATACTTAATATTTCAGGATTTCTTGCCCCTATAGCCTTCATTATTCCTATCTCTCTTGTTCTTTCTAAAACTGAAGTGAACATTGAATTAGCTATTCCTATCCCTCCTACAACTAATGAGATAGCAGCTATTCCAATAACAACGATACTTACTACTCCAAGTATATTTGAAAATTGTTCTTGTAAATCAGCTGGTGTTTGAACTTCAATATCTTCAGCATTTCTAAAATCTTCTAAATCTTCTTTAACTTTATCAACTAAAGCATTTATATCTACCCCTTCTTTAACTCTACCATTAATAGCATTAACAGAATCTCCAATATCAAATAAATCTTTTATATCTTCTCCAGTTAATGCAATTAATCTGTTAAAATCTCCACCTTCTTTTTTTAAGATTCCTACAACTCTAAATGATTTATCTTGTATTTTTATTTTAGAATTCACAAATATTTTTTTATCAAATGTTCTTTCTGCTATTCCATTTCCAATTATCACAGTTCCACTAGATGATTCTCCTAAATTTCTCCCTTTCTCAAACTCTAAACTTAATAATTCAATTCTCTCATCTGATAGATCTGCATCCGTTCCTGAAATTAAAGATATTATTTTTTGGTTGTTAAATTCAATCTCAGCAGATTTAGTGTATAGTGGAAGAACTTTATCAAACTCATTAAATTTTCTTAGAAATTCTACATCTCTACTTGATAAAACTTTTGAACCAATTGGTGGTCCACTTAATCCTTTTTGTAAGATAATAATATTATTGGCCCCTAATCTAGAAAATTGTCCAGCTATTGACTCTTCTAATCCTTGAGATAAAGAGATTAATGAGATAATGGCCATTATACCTATCACCATTCCTATAACTGTTAATCCAGATCTAATTTTTCTTCTTATTAGATTCCTTAATGCTAATCTTATTATTTCTTTTACATCCATTATGACCTCAATGCATCTATAGGTTTTTGCTTTGATGCTCTATAAGCGGGAATTATCCCTGAGATAATCCCAATAAAAGCAGCAAAAAACAATCCAAATATTATTATTCCAGGGGTTACAATTATCTTTAACAATCCAAAACCAGCACTAACTACAATTTTTTGTATTAATAATGAGACACTAATGCCTAAAATTAATCCTAGAACTCCACCAACAAATCCTATAATTGCAGCTTCTGCTAAAAATATACTTAATATCTCTGAATTTCTTGCCCCTATAGCTTTCATTATTCCTATCTCTCTTGTTCTTTCTAAAACTGATGTAAACATCGAATTAGCTATTCCTATCCCTCCTACTACTAAAGATATAGCTGCTATTCCTCCTAAAACAATTTGAACTATAGCTAAGACAGTTTGTAATGACTCTAAAAAACTTTCTGGGGTGTCTACACTAAAGTTTTCATCATCTCTTTTGTCTTCTAATCTTTTTTCAATTTTATTAGCTACATCATTTACATTACTTCCATCTGTGGCTTTTACTTCTATAAATGCTAATTCATTACTAAAACTAGGAAACAATTCTATAAAGTCTTCTTCTGGAATTAATATATTATTATCATCTGGTGTGCCTAATCTAGAAGCTACCCCAATTACTTTAAATTTAACATCATTAATTTTTAGATTTCCCCCAATACTAACATCTCCATCAAAAACTTCAAATGCAATATTATGTCCTATAAAAACTGACTTTCTTTCCCCACTATTAAACAACCTACCTTTTTGAGGTGTGAAGAAAAACACATCTTTTAATTTTTCTTTCAATCCATTAGTTTGAATGGAAATTATAAATGGGGAAAAATCTTTTTCCCTTCCAAACTTTATTTCAGCTCCCGTTAATTTGTAACCTATCGTCCAATCTACTCCTGCCACCGAATCAATTGTATCTTGATCTTTTTCTGTTAAAGCAGATTCAAAAGAACCAACAAGTTGTGTTTTCGGAAAAACATAAATTCTATTAGCGCCTATTTGATTAAATTGTTCTATAATTGCATTTTCTAAACCTTGAGAAACTAATAATAAAGTTACAACTGCACCTACACCTATAACTATCCCTATAACAGTTAACCAAGCCCTTAATTTTCTATGTTTTATGTTTATTAAGGCTACATGAAAATAATCAGATATCATAATGAATCAAATAAATTCTTCAACCTTCTCGGAAGTCTCTTTATATTTCTCCAGCTAAATGATCTTATTACTCTAAAAATTCCTTTTAAGAATCTAACAAAAGCAGTTTTTATTGATTTTGGTAAATCTTTAGTTCTTCTCCATTCACTCCACGTTAAATATAATAAAATGATAATAGCTAAATAAACTAAATTAATTAAAGAATTTTTCTTTTCAACTAAATTGTATTTTTTAGCTTCATTTGAAGAATATGTATTTAAAATTAATTCTCTAACTTCGGATTTTTCTTGATTAAAATTATCTTTATATGTTATCAAAGCTTTTATTTTAGGATCATTTTTCTTAACAAATATACTAAATTCAGAAGTTTCAAAATCGTCACTCTCTAAATTACCCATATACTCTTTTGTGTTTGATAATATCTCATATTCATCAGAAGATTTTATCTCTAAAATTAAAAATTTAATATCTGAAGGTCCAATATTTGACAAACCAATAGTCATTTTCCCTTTTTGACCTTTTTTTATAATATCTGTTTCTTTTATATTTACATCAAAATCAATTTTGCTCCCTACTAACAATCCAATAGCCTCATCAATAGCAAATTTATTACCAATTTCATCTCTATAAGTTAGATTTATAGGGATGTTATAAGCTTTAGAAAGTGCATCTCCTAATGGTATTATCTCATAAATTAATGAAGATCTTTGATTTGGAAGTAGTCTATCTAACTTCTTTTCAATAGAAGTTCCTATAGGGACTATTTCACTAGGAAGAGTCAATTTAATTTTGATATCTTCAATTATAGAGTCTTCATTATTTTCTAAAGTTATATTTAATTTAGCTGGAGAACCTTGTGATAAAACTTTAGGGTCTGTTTCTACATAAATATTCAATACAGGATCAACAGATCTTATCTCTATATCTAAATTTTTAGAAAATACATTATCTCCATAAGAACCACCAGGACTTAATAAAAATTCTAATTCATTAACTCCTTCTACTGCATCATCTGCTGCTCTAACATCTTCATATTTTAATAGAATTTCTTGTGAGGGTTGTAATCCTCCAATTATTCTTGTATTTAATCCATCTACAGAAAATGTTTTTGTTTCAACTAATGTTACTTTAACATCATCTGCTAGATCACTTCCAATATTCTTAACTTTGATCCATAAATCAAATTTTTCTCCTGGTTCCACTGGAAAAGGCTCATACTTAAGTTGAGATATTGCTAATAATGGAAATTCTCCAATAGATCCTGTTTTATTTATATTAGCACTATCAAAATCTACAGTTACTGCACTAGTAAATGGAACTAAAAATAATACTATAGTAAATAAAACTAATAACCTCTTTTTCATGCAATCATCTCTCTAGTTATCTTACCTTTTATAGTTTTTATATCTTTTCCATCCTTTAAAATGTAAGTTCTTTGTGAAAATTTGATTAAAGACATATCATGAGTAACCATTATGATTGTTTTCTTAAATTTTTTATTTAAATTCACAAATAAACTCATTATTTCATCCCCAGTTTTAGAATCTAAATTTCCTGTTGGTTCATCTGCTAGTACTACATCTGGATTATTAGCTAAAGCCCTTGCAATAGAAACTCTTTGACGTTCTCCACCACTTAACTCATTAGGTTTGTGATTTACTCTATGCTCTAATTGAACATCTTTTAATAATTTTTCAGCTCTTTTTATTCTTTCAGCTCTTATCATCTCTTGAAAAACCATTGGTAACATAACATTCTCTAATGCTGTTAAACTAGGGATTAAATTAAAAGTTTGAAATACAAAACCAATCTTCTTCCCTCTTAGTTGAGCTAAATCAGATTCTTCTAATCTTGAGATATTTTTCCCATCTAAGTATATCCTTCCTTTTGTTGGAATGTCTAAAGCTCCAATCATATTTAATGCAGTAGATTTACCAGAACCAGACTTACCAAAAACAGTTAAGAACTCTCCTTTGTAAACTTCTAAATTTAAACCTCTTAAAGCTTCTACTTTAACCTCTCCAAGTTCATAAATCTTCCAAACATCTTCTAATTTTATTATTGGTTTCATCAATTATCACTATACTCTAGATTTATAGATATAAAAATATTATTATGTATAGAATTATTCTTTTACTTCTGCTGTTTCTTTATTTCTATGTACTCTAGCGAATCCTGGAGTGACTACAATCCAATCATCACCAAAACCTGCAATATCTCCTTCAATAGCATCACATGTTTTTTTAATTTTGTTAATGGCTCTTTTTAATTCAACAATATCTTTATCTTTTAACATTCTTATGTTGATTAAAGCGATAGTATATCCTTCTCTTAATGCATCTAAAGCAGGTTTGATGTCATCAAATTCTTCAATAGTATAAGGTCTTACTAAGATTCTTGATCTATCCCCTGTATCTTTATCTGTATCTATGTATAAATAATCTTCACTAAATTCATCATCAGAATAAGAAGTATTACGCATAAGTCTGTCTGTCATATCTTTAATTTTTTCTAAAGCTTTCTTCATTGTTGTTTCTCCCAAATGATTATAAATGGCCTTTATATATAAATATTTCTATAGACTACAATTTATTTTCTACTCTCTAATAAACTCATTACATTCCATATTTGTGTTCTAGCATAACTTGGAACATTAGGATCTTCTGCGATTTCATCTAGTTCTTGTAAAGATTTATCTATCTTTATTGCTACATCTAGATTCTCATCTAACAAATTCATTGTATTTTTAATTTTTGATCTTATATTTTTAGGAAGTGTTCCCTCTTGTTCTAGTTGTACTAACAACTCTATTACTTCTTTCATTGTATCCATCTTAATCTCTTTTTACTTTTCTAATTCTTTAACAACTTTTTTTTGTAGCTCTTCAGCTTTATCTTTAATCTTTGTTTCTTGTTTATCTAATGATTTTAATCTCAGTTCAACAATCTCTTTTTTAGATTGTAATTCTTTAACTAAATTTTCTTTCTTATCTTTAATCATAATATTTCCTATAATCTTATAGGAATCTTCTTTTGTAGAATTTAACTCTTTTAATGCATTATCAATTTCTAACAATTGTGTTTGAAAAGTTTGTTTCTGTGCTAAGAAATTTTGTAAATTTTGTTCTATTAATTGTAATTGTGCAATATCTTTTTCTGTTTCTTTAGATACATCCATTTTATACTGGTAATTCAGCTGTTTCTTCTAGGGTTAATTTTTCTGGTGCATTTACACCAAATTTTGGAAGTAGTATCAATGCCATCTCTAATTCTTCTTGGGTAACTCTTCCTTTAAAAACAAACTTAAAATCTGTTGTGGTATCATTTTTACTCCATCCCTCGGGCTGATGGATTACTTCTTCAAAATCTAAACTATCTAAAATTAAAACTAATCTATCTTCATTTCGACCATAAAATCCAGATTCTTCCAGAGCATATCTTCTAGCCCCTCTCCGACTAATTTGCTTTTCAGTCACAATCTTTTTACTAATAATTAAAGGCTGATTAAAATCTCTTGCTCTAGATCCATACCTAAATATAGAGTGGTCATATAAATATAATTCTGACATTTTTTATTCCTTTATACTGCTTTTACTTCAGTAGTTGCTGTTCTAGTCTTGTATAATATCTTAGCCCCACAATAAGGACATCTAATTTTCTTTCTTATATACTCATCTTTTATCATATTTTCACAATGTAAACATTTGTAAGATTTCATTTTCACACCTCATAAGCTCTTCCTGTAAATTTTGAGTCACAAGATCTGCATTCCCAGATTCCAATTGCTAATCTTTTAACTCTTGATTTTAGACAATAAGGACATTTATGCCATTGTCTTTGTTTAATTTCAATATCAAAAACTCTTTGTCTTATCTTTCTTCCATATCTTACACCGAATCTTCCTGCAGACCCTACTTTCTTAGTATTCATTTTATTCTGGGCTTAGGTTGTTTTAAAAATCTTTCTATAAGCTATATCTTGAAAAAATGGGGCTGCCCGGATTTGAACCGGGGTCCTCAGGCCCCAAACCTGAAATGCTAGCCAAGCTACACCACAGCCCCATAATATGCTAAAGAAAAACAAAAACTATTTATAAACATTATTAATGGTAATATTATGAAACTAGTTATCTTATTGAGGAAAGATTTGAAGATGCCTATTGGAAAATCTGGTGCTCAATGTGCTCATGCAGCTGTAGATGTTGTTCTAAAATCTAAGAGAAAAAAAGTAGATGAATGGTTGGAAAAATCTAGTGGAAAGAAAGTTGTATTGGCTGTTAAGGATAATAAAGAGTTAATAAAATTTAATCAACTAGCTAAAAAAGAAGGATTAACTACAGCTTTAATTAAAGATGCTGGAAAAACTTTCTTTAAAAAACCTACAATAACTTGTTTGGGGATAGGTCCTGATAAAGAAGAAAAAATTGATAAGATAACTAAGATTCTTAAGACTGTTAATTAGTACTATTATTTGGTAGTAAATAATAGAAAGATTTATAAGTTAGATTTGCTCTTTTATTATATGACAATTGATTTAGAAGAAAGGACTTATGAAAAGATTATAGAAGATAAAGAATTAGCTATTGAGGGTAGAGCATTTCAAGCATTTGGGGAGATAGTTGATCATTTAGGTGAGAATACTGACTATCCTGAGGGCTCTATTGAAAAAGAATTATATGAAAGATATACTACTGAAAGAATGACAAGATTAGGTACTTTGCCTGATGAAAAAGGAGTTATAGAAAAGAAAACAAAGTATATTGTTCCTGGGATGACTGAACCTCCAAGAGATACAGTGGGTATGATGAAAATGTGGTTAGGAGATTTTTATAGAGCAAATGGAATCAAACCTCCTAAAGGATTTCATAGAAAAAATAGAAACCAATTATTAGGTTTGTATCATGGGACATTAGGAACTTATGGTATAAAAGAAAAAGATATAGTTCAAAGATGATAATAAGAGTTAGTTTTATAAATAGATAATTTCTAATAATGTTGGTGGACGGCCATAGTGATCTGGAACCACCCGATCCCATTCCGAACTCGGCAGTGAAACAGGTCAACGTTTTAGATTGTACTGCTCTTTGAGCGGGAACTCTGGAATGCTGTTCATCACTCTTTTTATCATGATAACGTTTTAGCTATAATCTTCTTATTATTTTTTACCACAGCTAAACGTTGAACATACAATTCTTTTGAAAAAATTTATATATGCTATCTAAATTTAATTGTAATATGAAAAAAATATTTTGGCCTGTACCATCAATAAAGAAAAATATTCCTAAATCAAAATCTAAACGAGGATTTGCTAGGAATAAAGAAGATGGAAGATTTCATTGTGGAACGGATATTTTGGCAAGTTATGGTTCAAAAGTCATATCAATTGAATCTGGAATAGTTAAGAATATTTTTCTTTTTACATATCCTAAATTAGATAAATTCAATAAATATGAAGATACATATGCAATAGCAATTCAACATGAAAATGGTAATTTTGCTTTGTATTGTGAAATACAAAAACCCAAAATAAAAATTGGGCAAAAAATCAAAGCAGGACAAACAATTGCCAAGGTAGGAAGAATTTTTTCAGATAAGCCAAAGCACACTATGCTGCATTTTGAATATCATTCTAGATTGCCAAAAACAACAACAAGATGGTATAAAAGAAAAATGCCAAAAGGTTTGTTAAACTCTACAAAATATCTTAACCAAATCTAATTCTTTTTATATACAATTAAATGTTTATGTTTAGTATCAGAAACCATAGGAATTCCTGCAAGTTCTCCAAATTCTTGAATTTTAGAATCTTGCATATTTGATTTTCTAATAAAAAAAACCTCAATATCATATTTATCATCAATGAACTTCTTATTTCTATAAGATAAATTCATACTATCATCTGGAAAAGGTTTTCCATCTGGCCCTCCATCAAGCCATTTAGGTATTTTAAAATCATCTTCAACAAACACAATAAAATCAAAATCAGAAAATAAACTTCCCCTGAATCCAGGTGGATCATATTTTCCAAATGAATATTTGATAGATGAACCAATTAAGATGATTTTAATTATTTTATCATTAGGCAATAACTTTGATTTAATTTTATTAATAACTCGATTTCTGAGTGAATCAACCTTCTCTTTTCGAAAAAACTTTTTTTGAGGTCTTTTTTTTAAATATTCATCCATATCATTATTAAATCCTTATGATTTTAATAAATTTTCTAAAGGGGTTGGTGGAAAATTTATCTTACTTTAATTAAATTAATCCTTTTAACTTTGAAGATTTATATTTTTCTGGATTGAATGCATCAATTCTTATAATTTCTGCATTAATCTTTCTTAATTTTAACTCTTTTTTTAATTCTTCATTACTTGGCTTTTGATCATATCCTAAACAAATAACATTTGGATTAACCTCTTCAAGAATATCATAAACATTTCTATTATCATTTCCTAATCTAACCTCATCAGCAATATTAAGATTCTTAACTTCAAGTAATCTTTCTTTTTCATTGTACAAAGGCTTTCTACCTTTAAGTTCTAAAATATTTTGATCAGTTGCCACTCCTACTATCAATTTATCTCCATACTTCTTTGATTCTTTCAAATAATACAAATGTCCAGGATGAATCAAATCAAAACTTCCAAAAGCCATTACTAATTTCATAGATTTAAACAATTCATTAAACTTATTAATTTAATTAATAATTAAAATAAATGAAAATAGGAACTTGTAAGTCAATTAAAGGAAAATTAACAAAAGGTAAATTAATTTTAGGAAGAATTTCTAAAAATCAAAATTATGAGATTCCAATTATGATTGCTGAAGGTAAAAAAGAAGGAAAAACAATTTTTATATGTTCAGGAATACATGGAAATGAGATTAATGGAATTGAAACTGTTAATAGATTTATAAAAAAATTAAACATTAATAGATTAAAAGGAACAATAATCTTTCTTCCTATACTAAATCCATATGGTTTTAATAAAAGGATAAGATACATTCCATTCGATAATAAAGATTTAAACAGATCTTTTAGTTCTAAGAAAAAAACTATATCTAATAAAATCGCTGATAATTTAATGAAAGAGATAGTAAGTAAATGTGATTTAGGAATAGATGTTCATGATGGACAATATAATGTTTTATTGCCTCATCCAAGAGTTCCAAAAAATAAAAAAGAAGAATTTTGTTTTGAACTTGGAAAAGTATTTGGAACAGAAATTATAATGAGAAGAGAAGCTAAACAAGGAATGTTAGCATTAGAATCATTTAGAAAACATAAAGTTCATGTTCTAACTGTGGAGGTTGGAGGAGCTATGAGATTATATGATAAGTATATAGATGAAGCAATTGTAGGAATAAAAAATATTTTAATATACAATGATATGTTAAATGGGATGATAAGAGTTCCATTAAGACAATTCTTTTTAGATGATAGACATGGATACATATCTAAAGTAGAAGGGATATTAGATTTAAAAGTTAGTTTAGGAAATAATGTTAAAAAAGGACAATTATTAGCAACAGTTTACAATCCATTGAAAGATTCTACAAAAGAAGTTAAAGCAGAACACTCTGGATTTGTTTTCTCTACTAGAATGAATGATAAAGTGGATAAAGGAGATAATATTCTATCTATAATGCACTTTGAAGGAAGGAAAAATTTTATTCCATTAGACGCAGAAATAATTAGTTTAGGAGATTTAGAAGAAATAAAAAATATTGTTTTGATACCTCCAAAACTATTATTTAATTTTTTTAGATTTATTAATCCATACACAAGAATGAAGGAGTTTACTAAATTTCTAAGATGAAATTTAATGATAAACTTAAAACAATCGCTAAAGAAAGAATTAATATTTTGTTTGAACAAGCAAATAAATCATTTAAAAAAAATCCTAAATTATCCAATAGATATATTAATTTAGCAAGAAAGATTGCAATGAAATCTAGAATAAGAATTCCTAGAGAATTAAAAAGGAAATTCTGTAAACATTGTTATCATTATCTGAAATCTGGAGTCAATTTAAGAATTAGAACTAAAGATAAGAAAGTTGTATATTATTGTTCAGATTGTAAAAAATACATGAGATTTCCCATTAAAACGAAACATTAATTAAACAAAAAATAAATTAATTAAGATGAAAAAGAGAGGTCAACTTTTATCCACTCCATTTATCTATGTTTTTGCATTGATAATTGGATCATTAATTCTTGTATGGGGTTTTAATTATGTATACAAACTAAAAGATGTAGGAGAAACTGTTGAACTAACTACATTTATCTCAGATTTAAGAAAAAATGTAGATTCTTTTTTTTATTTAGATGAGGGGAGTAGTAAAGAAATAAACATGAGATTACCTTCTAAAATAGATTATATTTGTTTCAAAAAAGAAGGAACCCTTAACAATAATGCTGTTTTAGATGGAAATCCTGGATTTAGATTTATTTTAGAAAATACAAATAAAAATATATTTTTACTTCCAACTAATGCATATAGAACAACAGTATATAACATTGAGAATATAAAACCAAAAACACAAAATCCTTTATGTTTTAAGAATGGGAAAAAAGCTAAGATAACAACTCAAATAGATCATGTTGAGATTAGTCCTGCATAATTTTAATATAAGTTTTTAACCACTCATCTTTAAACCATTTTCTTTCTAATTTTAATAATTCACTATACCCTCTATTTTTCAACTCTTTATTCACAACCCCACCTTGATGAGGATGTTTGAATTGTTGTTGATAAGGACTGTTAAAACCATGCATATAATGGACTAACTCATGTGCAATTGTTAAATTTATTATGTAAGCAGGAACATTTAAATCTTTAAATAAAGAATTTATCACAATTTCAGTATCTTTATTTTTTAATCTTTTAATATGTCCAAATTTATTCTTCCATCTTCCTTTAAATCTAATAACAACATTATTCTTTCTTTCAACTTCAGGAAATAATGAATTCCATACATTATTCATTTTTTCTAGAAGCCATTGATCATCTCTCATAAATTTAATATTGAAAAGAAATATAAAAATTTAACTCTTCTTGAATTGCATTACAGTATCAATCAAATCAATATGTCCCATAAATATTGATCTGCAACAATATCTTTCTACACCTAAATCATCTAGGACTTTTTTCTTCTCTTCTGTTTTAGATCTCTCTTGGAAATCTTCCCATAAATGACCTATAGGTTTACCACATGAAAAACATCTTATTGGAATTATCATTTTATCTATAACTTTTTTGTCTTTTTGCTCTTGCTTTAGAGTTATTTGGTTTTGAAGGTTCAACTTGCCTTACATCAGCAACTACTAAATGTCTATCATAATCTAAAAACGTTTGTCTCAAATCTTTGCTACCTGAAAATTTTACTAAACTACGTGCAACAGCTAATCTTGCAGCTTCACTCTGTGCTTGCCAACCCCCTCCATGAACATTAATGTTAATATTCACTTTATTAGCAACATCTCCTGCTAATTGTAAAGGTTCCATAATTCTTTGTTTAGCTAGTTCTGGTTTGTGTAGTTCTAATAACATTTTATTTATTCTTATGATTCCTTTTCCGGGTTTTAAAGTTGCTCTTGCTATTGCTTTTTTTCTTTGTCCAGACATATGAACTATGTTAGCTGCCATAATCTTTTGCTCCAAGATAACTAGTTAATTGTTTTATTGTTACAAATTTCATTTTTTGAGGAGATAATTTTGCTTTATCTAAAGTTTCTATCTTTTTATCTTTTAAATCTTCTGGTATGCCTACATGACATTTAACTCTTTTAAAAGCTAATCTTCCTTTTTCTTGTTTATATGGAAGCATTCCACGAATAGTTCTTCTCACAAGTCTATCTGGAGTTCTTGGAAAATAAGGACCGTGTAAAGTTTCTCCTCTTTCTCTTCTAGTTTTATATTTATCTAGGATATTCTTTTTAGTTCCAATTATAACTGCTTTCTCAACATTAACTAAATCAATAGATTCCCCAAGTAAAGCTTTTTTAGCTGCAATTGTAGACAATCTTCCTAATATTAGATTTTCAGCATTAATTATCATTTTGCTATTCCTTCTTGTAAAGTTAATTTTATTACTACACCTTCTTTCCTATCAATTCCTTCAGGAGGACGATGTACATTAGTCATGTTATCAACAGTAACATATACAATTGCAGGATACTCATCAAGGAATCCTTTAAACCTATCATCTAATCTCAATTCTCTTTCCGCTTCTTTTGGTTTTAATAATATGCCTCTCTCATTTTTAACTAAATCAAATGAAAAACTATCAATTAAAGATGGTTTTTCTTGTCCCATCTCCATTAATTCTACTTGGTAATTATAAATCATTTTATCCTATAATCCTCACTTTAGATCCTTTTGGATTTTCTTTAATTAATTCTTTAATTGTTATAGCTTTTCCAGTTTTGTTAATTTTTTCTTTTGCTTCTTTTGAAAAATTTAAAGCAGCAATTGTAATTTTTTTAGTTAAGTCTCCTTTAGACAATACTTTTCCTGGAATTAAAGCTGTTTCATTCTCTCTTACAACTTTATTAATTTTAAACACATTAACATTTGAGTGTCTTCTTGTAGACTTTTCTAAATCTTTAGACACTCTTTTCCATAATTTAACATTCTCCTTATTAGCTAAAACCTTTAATTCTTGTATTAACTCAATTAATTGTGAATTTGTTTTTTTCATTTTCAATTGCGGAAGACAGGATTCGAACCTGCGTAGGCACTAAGCCAACACGGCCTTAACGTGTCCCATTTGTCCACTCTGGCACTCCCGCATATAGCAAAAGTGCAAAGTTTAGTTTAAAAATCATTTGATCTTCTTTATTTGAGACTCAAACTCATCTAATTTATCGTCCATAACATCTATTGCTTTATCTAAAATTTCATTATTTTTTAGTTGACCCCATGATTCTAAATGAACAATAAAATCTTTATTACTTCCTTTAACATCAATTATATTCTCCCCTAATAATTCAACACATGCATTACATAGATTACATTTTTCTAGATCATGAACTTTTAATTGTTTATTTTCTGCTCTAAAAACTTTAGTTGGACAAATTTTAACAGCTTCAACTACTCCAGATGCATTTGGTTTTAATATATTAATTTCAGGATATCCTTGATAATAAGATAATCCAGGAGAAAATTTTGTATGTTTTTTTCCTGTTCCTAAAATAGCTGTTGCTTCTAATTTAAGCTCTTGACCTTTACTCAATTTAACTATAACAGTTTTTGGATAAATTGCTTTAACTTTAGGATCTTTTGAAGTAAGATCCCCTCCATAAACTGTACAAGGTCCTTTACAACTTAATGTTAAAATTAATTCAGTTGTAGAAGATTTTTTTGCTTTAGATTCTGATTTTAATGAATATGACTTCAAATCTGTTTTTAATGTAACTAATCCAAATCTATGAGCTAAGATCTCATCATATAAAGCAGAACTATTTTTTATGAATTTAACAGTATCTATTGCTAAAGTTGGAACATTACTTATAATATTTCTTCTTAAAGTATTAATAAATACTGTATCTGTGTTTTTAACTAAAAAACTTGTTTTTTCTTTATTTTTATTTAATAATTTAATATCCATTTTAAACTCTTCTACCCCTTCTTGCATGTGATTTTCTGCAACCACCATGTGGAAGCTTTGTTACATCCTCTATAACTCCAATTCTCAATCCTGCTCTTGATAATGATCTTACTGCAGCTTGTGCTCCTGGTCCAGGTTGTGTTGGACCTTCATGTCCCCCAGGTGCTCTAATTCTTATATGAACTCCATTAACTCCTTTCTCTAATGCCCCTTCTGCTGCTCTTTTTGCAGCACTCATCGCAGCTGTTGGAGATGATTCTAATCTATGTGCTTTAACCATCATCCCACCAGAACCTTTAGAAATTGTTTCTGATCCTGATAAATCTGTTATGTGGATTATAGTATTATTGTAACTAGCATAGATATGGGCAATTCCCCATCTAAGCTTTTGCTGTTGCTTTTGATCCATCTTTCTCCTTAACTTTTTCTTCTGAAACTTTTTCTTCTGAAACTTTTTCTTCTGAAACTTTTTCTTCTGAAACTTTTTCTTCTGAAACTTTTTCTGATAATGTTTCTTCTTTTACTTCTTCTTTATCTTCTAAATTAACTCTTTCAGGATGATCTATTTTAGATAAAGAAGATTTTGAAAGAAAATTTAATTTATCTTCTTCATCTTTTTTAACTAAATATGAGGGAACGGTTATTTTTTTGTTGTCTATTACAACATGCCCATGTATTATAAATTGTCTAGCTTGTTCAGCTGATCTAGCTAAATTCTTTCTATAAACAAGAGTTTGTAATCTTCTTTCTAAAACATCTCTTAAATTTAATCCTAAAACATCATCTAAATGGGCTTCTTCATTTAACAATCCAAGTTTAGCTAATTTAACTATTAGTAATTTTTCTTCTTTTCTTGCTTGGTCTGTTGTAGAAGCTATAAGTTTCTTAGCTTGGGATCTAAATCTTCTTAATAATGAATCTAGTTTCCAAATCTCTTTTTTATTTCTTAATCCATATTCATTTAAGATTTGTTTCTCTTCCTCTATCCTAGTAGCTTGCCATGGATGTAACGGGGTACTATACTTTTTTCTATGTTTTTTTGGATCTCCCATTTACTTTCCTTTCTTTCCTCCACCTTTTCCTTTTGCTCTTTTAACTCCTACAGCTCTTCCTTTTCTAAAATGAGCTTTAGTTCTTTGTCCTCTTACTGGTAGATTTAAACCATGTCTTATCCCTTTGTAGCTCTTAATTTCTTTTAATCTTCTTATATCAAAATCTTTTGCTAATTTTAAAGTTGAAGATAATAAATGTTTATCTTCACCTGTATCAAAATCTTTCCTTCTATTGAACATCCATGAAGGAATATTATATTTAGATGGATTTTTTATTATATTATCCAATAATTTAAGTTTATCTTCTTTTAATGTACCTACTTTAATTGTTTTATCAATATTAGCTAAAGTACAAACAACATTAGCAAAACTATAACTAACCCCTTTTATTTTTCTTAAAGCATGATAAACTTGTTTATTTCCATTAAGATCAGCATCTACTAATCTTATTAATTGTTTAAAATCTGCCATCTCAGAAATAACTTGATTTTGTATTTATAAAGCTTATCCTGTGAAGATTTTGTGCTTATCCTCATTATTTATTTCCATTAATATCCTTTTTATTACTGCTTGTTTTGGATCTGGAAGTAATTTTACTCTTTTTCTAATGTCATCAAAACTTTCAAATGGTTTTTCTTTTCTAGATTCAATTATCTCCCACATATGTTTCTTACCAATACCTGGAATTAACTCTAAATAATGTCTTCTAGCATTTATTGGACCACATGATGAGAAAAATTCAACAAATCTTTTCTCATACTCATCAATTAATTTATCTAATATGATCTCTAGTTCAGCTCTAGCTGTCTGAGTTAATTTATCTAAAAAGATTCTTCCAAGAATATGATGAATTTTATCTCTTTTGCCTTCTCCTAAATAAACTTCTTCATTAGGTTGTAAACCAATTCCTTTTTTTGGAACTAATTCTAGTAGAATAAAATGTTGTTTACCTATAGCTTGAGCTATGGCAGTCTTTCTGTGACTCGGGCGAGTGTCCAATGGATACCCATTTGGTAGGTAATCTAAAATGATTGCGTTTTCTTCTTTTGCCATTTTCTCTCATGCTAATTATCATTCTTTTATTACTTTCAAAATCTTTTCTAGATCTTCTTGTTTGATTGTTAAGTTTTCTCCACTAAACAATATTTTTAGACTCTCCATATCTTTTGGGATAACATCTAATAACTTTGTTATGTGTCTCTCTCTTAATCTTGGAATACCAAGATCTTGAATCTTCTTTTTTAATCCTTCTTGTTTTTTGCTATCTTTTGTTAAAAATAAATCTAAATATTCTTTTACTTTTTTTGCTCTAAAGTTTAATTCTTTATCCCTTTTTTCAATTTCATCCAATTTCTTCTTCATATCTAACATTGAAATTGGGGTTTCATTAACAACTTGAATATCTGCCATTTATACACTCCTCAAATGAATTGGATGAACTATTATCATCTTAGGTTTTGAACCATCTTTTATCTCAACTTTATAGCACTTTCCTTGTTTTTTTATAACTTTTCCAACTTTGTTATGGAATCTTGGAAAGTACATTCCTTTTTGGATAGCTGGTTCTGCTTTAAGATAGACTTTATCTCCTTCTTTAAATCCTCGAAGATAGTCTTTAATCCTAACAAAACCTCTAAGGGCTTTATTCTTCCTTAATTTATGTCTGGATTTTCTTCTAAATCCACCTGCTCGTTGAGTCATATATAAAATTACTAATAGTTAATTTATAAACCTTTTTATATTGATGATAAATCATTCAAGACACTATTTAACGCCATAAACAAATTATTGTTTATAGATTCAGAATTATGTGTTTTTTCTCCTATAACCAATTCAGCTCTTAATTCATAATCATTAGGATTGTTTAAAGATATTGTTAATCCTTTGTACTCTTGATTGTTATCCATTATTTTTCTTGTGTAATTGCCAACTATTTTCTTAACTATTATTAAAGAACTAGAGTCTATTGAGTCAAAACCCTCTAATTTTATGTTTCCACCTAACTCAACCATTATAATTTAAAGAATTTATTAAAATAAAAAGGTTCTCTATAAAGATTTAGACATATAAAATCCATCTCTCTTATATTTTAGTTTAGAAAAGTATTCTTTAACCCCAATTCCAGAGATAATCAACATTTTGTTAACATCAAACTCTTCTTTAGCAATCTTTTCAGCTTCTAACAATAATTTTTTTCCCAAACCTTTATGTTGAACTAATCCTTTTTTACCTAGAGGAATAGCTTGTCCATATATATGTAACTCTCTTATTCCAGAAGATCTAGATGTTATCTCTTTTCTAAATGGTTTGTAAGGAATTCTTAATCTTGTAAATCCAAGTAGAACATCATTTTTTGTATCTTCCATAGAAATAAAAATTTCAGTTCCATTAGAAGCTTTATAATCCTCCCTTAGAATTTTAATATTATCAAAATCAATTTGTTTATTTTTTGGTTCTCTACATCTTATACATTTACATTTTATTCCTTTTTTTCCCATCAGATCATGTAAGTATTGTCTAAAATTAGTTATGTTAACCCCATCTATAGTAACTTTAGTTGGGATGTCTCTTTGAATTCTCATTACCCTACAATATTTCGGAATAAATTTTTTCCCTTCTAAAATAATTTCAGCTGCTTGTTCAGTTTTTATTGGAGTGAACAATCCTTTTTTATATTGTTCATGTAAAGGGGTTCCAGGCATAACCATGCAAGGATATATTTTAAGTGCATCAGGTTGATAATCTTGATTAGAAAATATTTCTTTAAAATTATTAATGTCTTCTTTTTTTGTAGATTTAGGAAGACCTTGCATCATATGATAACATGTTTTTAATAAAGAATCTTTTAGTAATTGAGTAGCCTTAATAGAATCTTCTACTGTATGCCCTCTATTTGTTAATTTTAAAATTTTATTATTTAAAGTTTGGATTCCTAATTCAACTCTTGTCGTTCCCAATCTTAATAATTGATTGATATGATTAACATTACAAACATCTGGTTTGGTTTCAATATTCAAAACACAACATCTTATCTTAGTAGTCTCATTTCTTAATTGTTCTTCTCCTAATGTAGAAGATTTTTTCAATTTTAATAATTTAGTTTGAATTCTTTCAATTCTTTCTTTACTATAAATATTTGAAGGAAGCTCAAAAAATTCTTTAAAAGATTTAAAATTAAATTTATTTTCTTTAAAAAACATTAAACTAAAATCATTCATCGCTTTTAATGCATCTTTAATAAATTCATCTTGATATTCTTTGGGATAAGAAGGAAAAGTTCCACCCATAATTATTAACTCAACTTTTTCAGGAGTTTGATTCAATAAAGAAAATTGTTCTAATCTATTAAAAACTTGTAAATAAGCATCAAATTTATTTCTTATTGCCCTCATTGAAGCAGGTTCGTTCCCAGTATAGCTTTTAGGGACATCTCCAAAATAAGAATTTACACCTCCAGGACAAAAAGTACAAGTTCCATGGTCACAATCTCTTGGATAAGTCATAATTGCGATGGGTGCAACTCCTGATATTGTTCTTGTAGGTTTTGTTTTAATAAAATCGATAGCATTATCTGAACTTAATAAAACTTGAATTAAAGAAGGGAGATGTTTTGGCTTGTGAATTTTAGCTAAATTATCCCTTAACTTTATAACTCCCTCTACATTATCTATTTTTTTACTTTTAATTTCCTTTGTTAATAATTGTAAAAAGGTCATGTAAAATTAAGAAAAAATGGATTTATAAATTAATTTATTTAACAAAGAAACAAACTTCTACGTCTTCTCTAAACTCTCTATCATAAACTCTAGCACAATATTCTCCATCCCATGAATGAGATATTTTATATTTTTTAGTGATTACTCTATTTGGTCTACATGAATAACCTGAACAACCTAAGAAAGTTTTTGCTCTTCTTCTAGAGTTTACACCAACTTGTTCATAAAATGAAGCCTCATCTTTTGTTCCTGCACTTCCTGTTTCAATTGTTATATAAATAAAATCACCTGCATCTACTGTAAGACTAAATTCATCTAAAACATCAGGATTTGAAGATAAGTACATTCTAGATAAAACTTTTTCTCTATTTCTAGCTGCAAATCCTGTTAAATCTCCAAAAACAAATCCTAGAAATCCTAAAACAACTACAACTACAATAGCTAATGCGAGTACTCTATTATCGTTATCCATTAAAGTTTATAATCATTAATTAATATTTAAAGGTTCTTATTATGAAAAATTTTATATATCTACTTTAACCTATTATGAATATGCGTTTAAAAAAAAGTGAGTTAAACAAGTTATTAGGAAAGAATGATGTTGCTCCTTTATGGAAAAGAGTTGTAGCTTATATAATCGATATTTTGATAATAAATTCAATTGTTGTATTACCATTTAGAGATTCTTTAAATGAAATCTATAAAGAAGGTGCATTGTTTAATGTTAATTTTAATGATATAAAATCAGTTTTATTAATGAGTGTAATAATAGCAATTTTGAGTTTGATTTATTGGGTTATATTAGAGTATAAGATACAACAGACTATTGGAAAACATATAATGAATATCCATGTTATATCAATGACTAAAAAAATGGATTTTTCTCAGGTTATTATTAGGAATGTAACAAAGATTTCATTACCTTTATTAATCTTAGATGTGTTGTACATGCTAAATAATAAAAGCCAGAGGTATACTGAAAGATTATCAAACACAAAAGTTATAGAACAATGAACAAATTTTGGTTCTTCATAATTATTGTATTATCATTATGGTTATTAAGTTTTTTAATTTCCAGTGTATTTAAAGTAGAAGATTTTGGAGATAAAATTGCGATCATTCCAATTAAAGGAGTGATAACAACAGATGGATTTGAAGATATCTTAAGGAGTGGAGGTGTATCTTCAACTAGTATTGTTAAATCTATACAAAAAGCTAATTCAGATTCTAGTGTTAAAGGAATTATACTAGAGATAAATAGTCCTGGGGGAACAGTTGTTGCTTCAAAAGAGATAGCTAATGAAGTTAAAAAATCAAACAAGCCAGTTGTATCATTAATAAGAGAAGTAGGGGCTTCAGGTGCATATTGGATAGCTAGTAGTTCTGATAATATAGTGGCAGATCCTTTATCAATTACTGGTTCTATAGGGGTAATAGGATCATATTTAGAATTTTCTGAATTGATGGAGGAATATGGAGTTGGTTATGAAAGGTTAGTTGCCGGAGATCTTAAAGATACTGGAAGTCCATTTAAAAAATTAAGTGAAGAAGAAAAATCATTATTACAAGATAAGTTGGATATTATCCATGAAGTATTTATTGAAGAGGTAGCTAAAAATAGAGATTTAGATAAAAAAGAAGTAAAAGAAATTGCAAATGGTTTTTTTTATTTAGGAAAAGAAGCTAAAGAGCTAGGATTAGTAGATGAATTAGGAGATAAAGAATTAGCAATAAACATAACAAAAAAATTAGCTAATGTAGAAGATATAAATATTGTTAGGTATGAAGAAAAAAGAGGGTTAAGTGATCTACTATCTAAGATAAGTGCTTATTCTTTTTATTTTATTGGAAGAGGAATAGGAAAAGAATTGTTTAGTTTAAGGGATGATTTTGGATTCATTGTTTAGAGTAAGATATTTAAATATTAAGATAATGATTATTGAATGATGGATGAAAGATTTTCTATAAAAGAAGCCATTCAATTTGGATGGGATACAATGAAGAACAATCTTTTCTTTTTTGTAATACTTCTAATAGTTGTAATAGGAGTTTCTATTCTTTTAGATATTGTTAGTGAACTTTTGATTCTTGTTCCTGCCGCATTATTCATTTCAGAAGATATTTTATTAATAATAGTTGGTGTTATATTAAGTATAATAATTATTTCTATAACTACATTTGTACGTACATTAATTACTATGGGTGTAACTAAAATATCTTTGAAATTTAGTAATAATGAAGAAGGAGAATATGAAGATTTGATCTCATGTTATCCTTTGTTTTTTAAATATTTACTTAGTTCAATTGTTTATATGTTGATTGTGATGGGGGGATTTATTCTATTGATCATTCCAGGGATTATATGGGCTATTCAATTTCAATTTTATAATTACTTTATAATTGATAAAGGACTAGGACCAATTGAAGCATTAAAAAGTAGTTCTAGAATCACAAAAGGAGTTAAATGGAAATTATTAGGATTTCTTATAGTAATATTACTTATTAATTTAGTTGGAGCACTTGCTTTATTAATTGGATTATTTGCTACTATCCCTACTACAATGGTTGCTGTAGCCTTTGTTTATCGTAAACTATCAATACAAACAAAACCTATTAAAACATCTAGAAAAAGATAAATAAGATTTATTTTATTAATTCTTTCCAATTGTTTTTATAATACTCAAATTTTTTATCAAATTCTTCTTTAGGTGTTAATTCTATATTCAAACTATTTAATTTTTCTTTAAGTTTATTTAATACTAAATCTTTCTCTTGTTCAGATGATTTCTCTTCTAATTCTAAGATATAACCATAACCTCTTGTATAGTCTAACATCACATTAATATCTTGCCATTTAAATGAATATCTTTTTCTAAACCATTTTATTTCTATATTATATCCTAAAACTAAAAATAATCTTTCTATAATCTCAAAATCTTCTTTATCAAATTTAATTTCTATTTCTTCTCTTGATTCATCATGAATCTTTCCTTTTTTTAACCATATTTTAGAAAAGAAATTATTTTTTTGTATCCTTAAATCTTCTTTAGAATCAAAATAATAAGTTACTTGATCATCTTTATTAACGAATTTAGAATTTTGCTTAAAAAAATCAATAAGTTCTTCATATTTTTCTTTAGTAATAAAACTTCTGAGTTCAACTTCTATGTTTTTCATCATATTAGACAAGGAGGATTATATAAAAATATATATCTAGTAAAACCAAATAATTAAAAAAGAAGCTTATTCCATTATTTGTATGAGCCTATTTGATGATATGTTAAAAGATTCAGAATCTTTGTTTCTAAATCCAGAACAGTTAGATTTTGACTTTCAACCAAAATTAATCCCATATAGAGAGTCAGAACAAAAATATATTGCTTCTTGCATAAAACCTTTATTTCAAAATAGAAATGGTAAAAATTTATTGATATTTGGAAAGCCAGGAGTGGGAAAAACAGTTTGTTTAAAACATGTTCTTAATGAACTAGAAGAATATGATGAAGTTTCTACAATTTACTTAAATTGTTGGAAAAAAGACACTGCCCATAAGATGGCATTAAGTATTTGTGAACAAATTAATTACAAATGGACTCATAATAAAACAACAGATGAGTTGTTTAAAGAAATAACTAGTATCTTAAATAAAAAAACTGCTGTTTTTGTTTTAGATGAATCTGATAAACTAACAGAGATGAATGGTGTATATTATTTATTAGAAGATATCTACAAAAAAACTATTTTCTTTATAACAAATAATAAAGATTGGTTAGTTAATGTAGACTCAAGATTAAAATCTAGATTAACATTAGAAGAATTAGAGTTTAAGTATTATAACTTAGAACAAACTAGAGGAATACTAAAAAAAAGGATAGAATATGCATTTGTAAAAGATATTTGGGAGGATAATGCATTTAATTTGATAACTAACAAAACATTTGAGTTAAAAGATGTTAGAGCAGGATTATTTTTATTAAGAGAAACAGGTAATATCGCAGAAGATAACTCTTCTAAAAAAATTGATTTAAATCATTCAGAAAATGCAATTAAAAGATTAAATAATTATAAAATAAAAAATTCAGAAGATTTTGAAGATGATATTAATAAAGTGTTAGAGTTAATCAAATTAAATTCAGGAAAAACAATAACTGAAATATATGAAGTATATAAAAAAGATAATAATCTATCTTATAGAACATTCAAAAGAAAAGTAAGTAAATTAATTGAAAATGATGTGATAACTGCAGAAGATACTATTTCAGACAAAGGAGGGAAAACATTTATTTTAAATTATGGTTCTATTAAAAAATTAGATGAATTTTAATTCTTTTAGAAAATAGAAAACTATAAAAATAGAAAATCAAAAATAAATTTTGATCAACATGGAAGATAAAAAGAATAAATATATTGTACAGTATGATAGAATTGGATGTATAGGTGCAGCTGCATGTGTTGCTGCATTACAAGAAGCTTGGGAGATGGATGAAGAAGGAAAAGCTATCTTAAAAGGTGAGAATGTAAAAACTAAAGACAATGAGATTTTTGAGTTAGAGATAATAGAAGAAGAGTTAGAAGGGCATATGGAAGCAGCAAAAGCTTGTCCTGTTGTTGTGATACATATTATCAATAAAGAAACTGGTGAAAAATTAATTTAATACTTCTTTTAAAATATATTTTATAGTATATAAATAACGGACAGAAGACAATAATACGCGTGAGATTTATAAGCATCTTTTTCTTAATCATATTATAAAAGTTTTGAGGTGAATATTTATGAGATTTAGTCTATTTAGTAAGAACTATATGGGTTGGGAAGAATACAATAATAAGATTTCTATGATAAATTGGTTTGGGTTTATGACTAATCTAAGCATTGAGAATCATAAGAATACTATAGCTAAAATGAGAAGAGGTGATAAGTATGAACTTTGAAAATAAATTTATTGAAAATCTATTCAGTGAACAATTAAGGGGTTTACGAATAGATGAAGAAACAATAAAAAAAAGGAGGAGTGGTAAAAATGGATATATACGAAATTGAAGAACTAGAAGAACAATTAGAAGGAGATATGATAGATGAGATAGAAGAAGGGTTTATGTTAGGTTATGTTGGAGCATAGTTCTTTTTCTTTATAATTTTCTTTTTTTATGTACTTTTTATCAACTTCTAATAAACGTTAATTTTTAAAAGACATTAATGTTTAAGAGATTTATGAAAATTTTAGCTTTCGCTGATTTACATGGTGATATTAGAACTCTAAATAAAATAATTAAAAAATCAAAATCAGTTGATGTTGTAGTTTGTGCAGGCGATCTATCTAATTTTAGTATGGATTTAGAGATTGTATTAAACAAATTGAAAAAAATTGAAAAACCCTTGTTAATCATAAATGGAAATCATGAATTAGATTATGAATTGAAAAAATTATGTAAAAAATATAAATTTATTTTTATTCATAAAACCCAATATGATATAGAAGACTATTCTTTTGTAGGATTTGGTGGAGGGGGTTTCTCACAAATAGATAAAGAATTTGAAAATTGGGCTAAAAAATTTAAAAAAAGAAAAGGTAAAAAAATTGTTTTAGTAACTCATGCTCCTATATTCAACACTAAATTAGATTTTCTAAAAGGATTAGGTCATGTAGGTAATAAATCCATGAGAAAATTTGTTGATAAAATAAAACCAATCTTAGTTATATGTGGACATTTACATGAAAATTTTAATGTAACTGATGAAATTAAAAAAACCAAATTAATAAATCCTGGTAAAGAGGGTAAGATACTAACTATCTAAGAATCTTTCTTGTATATTTTCTTTCATCAATAAAACAACTCTTGAAGTAGGTTCTTCATCAATTAATTTATAATCACAATGTTTGATTATGTCTTTTGCAAATTGTTTAACTTCATCATGTGAAGGAACATTTTCTAAAGTCAATTTTTCTCCAGAAGGCCCTAGTAAAGTGAATCCTTTTATCTCTAAAAATTTAGGATTAGCTTTTTCAATTAATTTTGCATAATCTTTTTCATTACACATATTACGATGTTTTACAGATGTAATCCTTAATACAGTTCTTGTTTTGTCTTTTATTCTATGAATTATATCTAATGTTCTATTAAATCTCTCCCAAAAATCTTTTAACATTGGTTTATCTAAATTATAATAAATTTCTTTTGTTGGTGCATCTAAAGAAAGATAAATTTGTGTAGGTAAAGAATCTTCTTTCTCTAATTTTTCTAAAGAATCAGGATATTGTCCATTAGTAACTAAAAAAGAAGTAATCTTTTTTTCATGTAATTTTTTTATTAATTCTCCTAACTTAGGATACATAGTTGGTTCTCCTGTTAAAGAAATAGCAAAATGTTTAATTTTTTTTGATTCCTCTAATCTTTTTTTATTTACATTAGGGTGGCCACCTAATCCAGTTATAGTTTTTAGTTGTTCTTTAATTGTATTCTCAATTATATCTTTAGGGTCATCAATTGAATCCATCTTTATATTATTCGAAGTTGGTATGTCTCTCCAACAAAAATCACATAGATTACTACAAAACATATTTGTAGTCATTTGTGCACATTGGTGACTTTGGATGTTGTAAAACTTATGTTTGTAACAAAATTTTTTTCCGGATAAACTACTCTTTGTCCAATGACATATTTTTGTGCTGGAATGTTTTCCTGTAAATTTGTAGCCTTGTTTTTCTAAATTTTTTCTTGCTAAATCTGATATCATATAAAATCAGAATAAATAAGATTTTTAAGTTTTTTGAAAGAAGTAGAAATAGAAAAATAAAAGATTAGAGAAGACTTATCTTCTCTTTCTCTTTGTTGCTGTCTTTCTTTTAGTAGTAGTTTTTCTTTTTGTTGCTGTCTTTCTTTTAGCAACTTTTTTCCTTTTTACAGCCATTAAAATCACCTCTCCGTTTTTTTTATGTAATTTTTTTCTTAAAATAACTAAGTTATTTTAACTATAAAAAGGTTTCTATTTAACAAAAAATTTTTGAAAATTCATAAAAATTAATTTTTCAATTTCGTCTTTTTCTAATTTTTTTATCTCAGAGATTTTTTTTATTGTATGAACTATATTTGAAGGTTCATTTCGTTTATTTTTTATTGGTGAAAGATAAGGTGAATCTGTTTCTGTTAAAATTTGAGAAATTGGTGTTTTATCGACGATATTTTGGAATTGTGTGGAGTAGATTATACTTGTTGGAATTGATAACGTCCATCCATTATTTTGTATTCTACTAACTAATTTCATACTCCCAGTAAAAGAATGCATAATTATTTTTTTTATTTTAGATGATTCTAACATCTCAATGCAATCTAATTCTGCTTTTCTAGAATGAACAACAATTGGGAGTTTTATTTTTTCAGTTAAATCAATTATTTTTTGAAAAATAATTTTTTGTTCTTTATTTTTATTTTTTATATGGTGATAATCTAATCCTACTTCACCAATACTAATAATTCTATTTTTATTTTTGTTAATAAATTCTAGATTTTTTTCTATTTCTTCCTCACTTAATTTTAATCCTTCTAATGGATACAATCCTAATGAAGATTTTAATATAGGAAAAAATTTTGATAAATCTAAAATCTCTTTATTTGTATCATGATTAATTCCTGCATTTACTATAGAAACAAAATTATTTTTTTCTGCTCTTTCTACAACTTTAGGTAAATCTTTGTCAAAATATTCCCTGAATATATGTGCATGAACATCAACTAGCATCATAAAATTTTAATAATATATTTTAATATTGAAGGTAAGAAATTAACTAATAACAATAAAATACATAATATATTTATTCCAGTCCATGTCTTCTTCAATCTTCCTTCATCTTTAACAAAAAAAGATAGAGCTACATATAACATCTTTGCTCCATCTGTAATGATAATAGGAAATAAATTAATTAATCCAACAAAAAAGTTAAGCAAAAACATCCAGTAGATCAAAAGGTTAAACCAAAGGAAAGTACTAATTGGAAATTTTCCAACTTTATCAATTATTGATTTTTTATAGTCTTTACTTTCTGGACCTATGTTCAATCCTAAATAGCCTCTATCTTTATCTTTAGGATGTTGAGCTGCTATTAAAGTATAGATACTATGATTAGTTCTTATTGACACCTCATCTTTAGGTTTAATTTTTTTAATTTCATCTAAAAATTCATTAACATTTTTTATAGTAATACCATTTAGCTCTATTATATTTTCACCTAAACTAACACCTGTATCATAAAAAGGATATTCTTCATCTAAATTTGTTATTATAACACCTTCAGATTCTACTAAAGATCCAGCAAATGGATTAAGAAAGAAAAACATAACAACAAAAATCAATCCTGCCAATAATAAATTAGAGAATGGCCCTGCTGCAAACATGCTTAATTGTGCTTTTTTCGATTTTTTTCCTAATTCTTTTTCATCTGGTTCAACAAAAGCTGCTGGAAATAGAGGAAGTATTATTCCTAAAACTGCAAACCCAGATGATTTAACTCTAACTCTATGTAATCTAGCTAGAAGCCCATGACTAAATTCATGAACTATTGCTAAAACAAAAATTGATATGATCCAATGAAAAAATGATAATCTTATACCTTGAAATTCAATTCCTGGAAGTAATAACTTTGCTCCTTGTTCAGCTTTTAGTGGATCTGATAAAATGTTAAGTGAAGATAATAGTATAGTATAAAAAACAAAAATCATCCCTATAAACCCAATAACAACTGAAGAGATTCCAATAAAATTTAAAAGTCTAGGATATTTTTTTGAATATTTATCCATTGCATTTAATCCTAATCTTGTTCTATACATCACTATATAGAATAAAGGAAAAAGAAACTTTTCCATTTTTACTCTATGTCTATTAAAATACATCACTACAACTAGAATTAATCCAAAAATAATTAATAAAATTTGATCTATGTTTAAACCCATTTATTTACCTTTTTTTATTGGTCTAAAATTTTTTGACTTACATCTCCTGCATGAAATCTTTCCAAGCATGATCTTTTGAATATTAGATCTAATTTTAGTTTTACATTTTTTGCATACAAAAACATTTTGATGTAATCTTGCAATTGCTTCTGGAAATTTTGCCATTTTATTTCACCTGTTTCATAACTTTATCATCTACAATGATCCAATATAATATTTCAGACCCTTCTTTTACTTCGGATTTTAGTTCGTCTGGGATGTCTAAATCAAATGTCTCATATGATTCCATGTCCATTACATTTGCTTTATCTCCACTTATAGATAAAACTTGAGCTGATTTCTTTTCTATAATTGGAACTTCAACACTATCTGAACTTGGCATTATCTTTATAACTTTTTTCCCATCAATTAAGGAAGTAGCTTCAATTCTAGCTTTAGAAGATCCATGCTTTCCTGTTTTAGCTAGATCAATATTTCTAACAACATAAGCAACCCCATCAAATATAACATATCTTCCTACTTTTAATGAACCTGCTGATTCTCTTTTTGTATCTGCCATTAAAAGTTAAAAGAATAAGTTGTTTTATAAAAGTTTCTAGCACATCAGAAAAGCTTTTAAAGTAAATTTTTAAGTATAATAAAATGGGAGCATATCAAGAAATAAGAAAAATTTGGAAACAACCTAAGAAAAACTTAGGAGATTTGTGGAAACAAAGATTGATTCAATGGAGAAGAGAGAATTCTGTAACAAAAATTGATTATCCAACTAGATTAGATAGAGCTAGAAATTTAGGATATAAAGCTAAAAAAGGTTATTTTATGGTTAGAGTTAAATTGTTAAGGGGTGGAAGGATGAGACCTCAATTCAAAAGTGGAAGATCTCCAAAAAAGACTAGGAGAAAGAAAATAGTTAAAAAAAGTTATCAATGGATTGCTGAAGAAAGAGCAAATAAAAAACATCCAAATTGTGAAGTTCTAGATTCATATTATGTTGCTAAAGATGGTAGGTATTATTGGTATGAGATTATTTTGTTAGATAAAGAAATTGTTAAACTTTATCCAAAAATGGGTTGGGTTGGAGATGCTAGAGGAAGAGTTTATAGAGGGTTAACAAGTGCTGCTAAAAAATCTAGAGGTTTAACTGGAAAAGGATTTGGTTATGAAAAGATTAGACCTAGCTTAAGAGCAAATAAAAGATTAGGTAAATAAATTGTTATGAGAAAAATAAATCATATTTTTATCATCTTATTTTTAACAATATTATTTTTATTCTCAGTTTATTTCATCAAATTCTTAAGAGAAAATGTATTTTTCTTTTTAATTAGTTTATTAATAATCAATCTAATAATCTACTTTTTTGTAAATCTTCCTAATAAAAAATATGATATCTCTCTAATCTTATTTTTGTTGATAAGTATTATAGCTTCAAGATTAATATTTAATAATTTAGACCAATCAACATTAATTCTAAGAACTTCTTCTATCTTATCATTTTTTATTTTACATCTAATCTTATTGATAGGTCCATGGTCAAAATTTTCAGATAGTATAATAAAAATTTATCATTTCAGAAGACATCTTGGTGTTACTGTATTCTTTCTTGGAACATTACATGTAGTTATTATTCTTCCAAGATATTTTTCTTATTCCATCAAAGGAGCATTATCATCTATTTTCATTTTTTATGGATTAACTTCATTTTTCTTACTTTTTTGGTTAGCTATTACTTCATGGGATCATTTACAAAAGAAAGTTAAAGATATGACATGGAAAGCAATTCATTTAATCTTACTTTTAATTTATATTTCGATTTCTTATTATATGTACACTATACAAAAAACATTTAATGAATCAACATTAAACTATCATTTGATTGTAATTGGAATTTTCATTTTGATATGGATAATAATTGCACCTTATAGCTTCATTAAAAAAATTATGAGTACAAATATATTTGGTTGGAAACAACTTCATGTTTTAATATGGATTGTTTATTCCTCATTGTTATTGCATGTGTATTTTGGACCATTAAGTACTACAAATAACTTAGTTAAAACTATATTCTGGGTAAGCATTATAACAATAATTAGTTCTCATGTAGTTGGTTGGGTCAAAAGATTTTATGAAGATAAAGGAATAAATGATAAAATAAATTCAATAAACAAAACTATAAACATTAATAATAAAGACTATGTTGGTGTTGATCATATTAATAATTTTAAAGAAGGAGAAGGAAAGAAATTTTATGTTAATAAAAAACAAATAGCTGTTTTTAAATATAAAAATAATTTCATTGCTATCTCAAATATTTGTGCACATCAAAAAGGTCCATTGTACAAAGGAAAAATTAATTCAGGTTATGTTGAATGTCCTTGGCACCAATGGCAATACAACATAAAAGATGGTTGTGGTCCTCCAGGATTTAGTGATTGTGTTCCTTATTATGATGCCAAAGTTGTTAAAGATATTTTATTTATCTCAAAAGATCACTCTAAAAACAAGTAATTTTTACTCTATTAAGTAGTTAACAACTTTTATATAATATTTTTCCATTATAATTAAAATAATTTTAAAAAAAGGAGGGCAAAATATGGATAAAGTAGGTTCATGGGCATTTATTGTTGGTTTAGTTGTAGCAATAATATTCGGAATCCCAAGTATCTCTGCTCAAAGCTGGGTAGCTCCTGTCTTAGTTATCTTAGGATTGATAATAGGTTTCTTAAACATAACTGAGAAAGAAGTTAGTTCTTTTTTAATTGCAGCTATTGCATTAGTGGTAGCGGGTAATGCTAACTTAAGTCAAGTACCAGCCATAGGAGGTTTCTTATCAGGAATCTTAGGAAACTTTGTTGTTTTGATGGCACCAGCTGCAGTAGTAGTAGCAGTAAAAGCTATTTGGGAATTAGCTAAAGCACAATAATTTCTTTTTTTTATTTTTTTTATAATTTATTAATTATAGATACTTTGCCATATCTCTTAGAATTTCATAACCTGCATTTAATTGCATCTCTAAATTAACTGAGACATTATTATTTTTTTGTTCTTTAGTTCTAGGATCAGTTATTGCTCTACCTATCACTAAAATACTTGAACCATCTCTAATCGCATTTCCTGGAGTAAACACTCTTTTTTGATCAGAACCAACTGCATCATTTAACCCTTTAATTCCAGGTGTTGCATAAATAAAATCTTTACTTAAATGTGCTTTAATGTAATCTAACTCTGCAGTAGAACAAACAACTCCATCCAATCCAGCTAATCCTGCATTGTAAGCTAACCATCTTACTTGAGACTCAACACTTCCTTCAATTCTTAATTCCTTATTCATTATTTCTTTATCTATACTAGTTAAAATAGTAACCCCTAAAATCTTAGGAACAATAACCCCATATTTTTCAGCAGCTTCTTTTGACCCTTCAACTGCAGCTTCCATCATTTCTATTCCTCCAGCAGCATGAACATTAAACATATAGACTCCTAATTGAGTGGCTGCATCTGCTGATCTTTTAACAGTCTGAGGAATATCATGATATTTTAAATCTAAGAATACATTAGAGCCATGCATTTGAACTAATTCAACTGCTTTAGGACCAAATCTAGTATATGACTCTTTACCTACTTTAAACAACCCAACAACAGGACTAAGTCCTTCAACTCTTTCTTTAAATTGGTCGAATGTATCTAAACCATCTAAAGGTAGACAAACTTTTTTTCTAGCTATTTCTTCTTTTTCTGTAAGTTTTAACATCATTATTTATTCCAATTATTTGGATCTTTCTGCCATTTTAGAAGTATATCTCTCTCTCTTGTTCATCTATATAATTAGAACTTAATGCTACATCTACTAATGTTGTAAAATTAGTTAATGTATGCAATCTACAATCTGCTTCTTCAAAAGAATCTATTGATTTTTGAAGTTCATAAGTAAATATCGCATAACAATCGTTAACAATTCCTCCTGCTTCTCTAATTGCTTTTACTACAGCTATAGAACTTCCACCAGTACTTATCAAATCTTCAGTAACTAATGTTATTTGATCTTGTTCTAATATCCCTTCTACTAAATTTTTTAATCCATGTTCTTTTTGTGCTTTCTTTACATAAACATTTGGCTTTCTTAACCTATCTCCAACATATGAAGACCAAGGAATTCCTGCACTTTCAGTACCAGCTACAACATCAAAACTTGATTCCCCAATCAGATCAATAAAACCTTCTACAATCCTATCTCTCTCATCTGGAAGAGAAATTAACCTTCTATTATTACAGTAGATAGGACTTAGAATCCCAGAAGTATAAGTATAAGGGTCTAGTGGACTTAAAGTAACTACTTTAGTCTCCAATAAAATCTCTGCTGTTCTTTCACCTGACATAGCACAATCTAATTAAGCATATTTATAAATTTTTATTTACAATTAAAGTTATAATGAAATTTATAGTTAAAACAATTGAAGGTTTGGAAAAAGTAACAGTAGATGAAATAAAAGAAAAATTAAAAGTTAGTTCTAAAAAGTTAAGTAAAGGTTTTGTTTATTTTGAATGTAATGAATTAAAAGAATTAAAAAGTGTTAGTCTAATTTGTGAGTTTATATCTAAATTTAAATTCAAAAATAAAAATGATTTGATGAATAAAACAAAAAAAATAAAATTCAATATAAAAAATGATTTTGTTGTAAGGTGTGATAGAGAAGGAGATCATAAATTTAGTTCTTTAGAATTAGAAAAAGAAATTGGAGAGGTAATTTATGAACAAGGAAATAAAGTAAATCTAAAGAGTAAAAATATAATTTATGTTTATATTATTGAAGATTATTGTTTTATTGGAAGACTAATAAATAAAGATCTATGCAAAAGAGAGTATAAATTAAGAATAAGTCAGAATACAATTAATGGATGTTTAGCTTATTCTTTACTAAAACTAGCAGATTATAAAAAAAATGAGATTTTAGTTGACCCTTTATGTAAAGATGGAGTAATATTAATAGAAGCTGGGTTGATTGGAGGGAAAAAACTGTTTGGATTTGAGGATAATTTGTACCATATAGAAAATTCAAATGTTAATTCTAAGTTAGCTAAAGTAAAAATAAATTTGATAGAAGAAGATTTGGATTTTTTAGGTAAAAAATTTAAAAAGAAAAGTGTAGATAAGATAATAACTTCTATCTTTGTTTATACAAAAAACAAAAAAAAATCTATTGAAAAAATAAAGGAATTAATTCATTATTCTAAACCCATTTTAAAAAAAAGTTTAGTTTTATTAAGCAATATCAATTTAGATAAGTACAAAGAAAAATTAATTCTAAAAAACAAAGTAAAAATAAAAATTGGAGAAAATAAATTCATAATTCATATTTTTGGGATTTAGCTTCTGTACAGTGAAAAATCAAGGACTTTAGCAAAAGCTTTATAAACTCTTTATTCTCTTATTTTCAAAAACAACGGAGGAATACAAAATGTCAGATATGTTAGTTGTAAGAAGTAAAATAAAAAGTTGTTCAGAAGGTTGTAATGTCGGATCAGATTTTGCAGACGCTCTTAGTAAAAAAGTAGAAGAATTAATCAAAGATGCTGCAAGAAGAGCAAAGGCAAACAACAGAAACACATTGAAAGAAAGAGATCTTTAATCTCTTTTTTTCTATTAATATTTATAAAGAATAATTATTTCTAGATTTTATGAGTAAAGCTAAAGGTACTAGGGCTGAAAGGGAATTATTACATATGTTTCATGAGAAAGAGTTCTCTGTTTTAAGAGTAGCAGGATCTGGATCGTCAACAATTCCCTCTTGTGATTTGTTAGTTGGTAAAAATGGAAAATCTTTAGCTGTTGAATGTAAATTTATTAAAGATAAAATATATTTTAGAGATGAACAAATTGAAGAATTAAAAGAATTTTCAAAAACATTTGGGGCTGATTTAATTTTTGCTATAAAAGTTATGAGTAAAGGATGGTTTTTTTTAGAATTAGAAAATTTAGGAAAAAGCTCTAAAGGAACATACCTAATAAGTTACGATGTGGCTAAAGAAAGAGGATTAAATTTTGATGAATTCATCTCAAATTTTGAAAAATAAAGTTAACGTATACTTTTGTATCCATTTTCTACACCATTCTTAGAAAAAACAATTTGCCATAATCTTGTTTCATTTGATCTGAATGATCCGGCACAACTTAATAGATAATAATTCCACATCCTATAAAATCTTTCATCATAATTATTTTTAATTTTATTCCAATTTTTAATAAAATTATTATGCCACGCCATCAAAGTTTTGTCATAATACTGTCCAAAATTATGCCAATCTTCCATCACAAGTAAATTTTCAGAGGATTTAGTAATTTGATTGATAGAAGGAATCATTGAATTTGGAAATATGTATTTAGAAATCCAAGGATCACTCATAGAAACACTTGAATTACCACCAATAGTATGTAATAAAAATAATCCATTTGGTTTTAAACATCTTCTTATAACTTGCATATACTTCTTATAATTCTTAACCCCCACATGTTCGAACATCCCCACAGAGACTATATGGTCAAATTTTTCATCTAATGATCTATAATCTTGTAATCTTATTTCTACTTGAAGATTTTTACAAAGTTTTTTTGCTAGTTTTACTTGTTCTTTAGAAACAGTTATACCAACAACTTTCACTTTATATTTCTCTGCAGCATATTTAGCGAAACTCCCCCATCCACATCCAAGGTCTAAAATCTTTTGTTTTGGTTTTAGATTTAATTTTTTACATATTAAATCAAGTTTAGCCTCTTGAGCTTTATCTAAATTCTTAGCATTTTTCCAATAAGCACAACTATAGACTAATCTTTTATCTAACATTAATTTATATAAATCATTTCCTAGATCATAATGTTTCTTTCCAATCTCATATCTTTTTATTTTAGAAAGATTGATTAGTTTAGATTTAAGAAAAGGAATAATTAATTTTTTCCAACCTGTTATCTTTTTATTTAATCTAGCTTTTAAAATTCTATAAAAAAATTGGTCTAATGCTTTACAATCCCACCAACCATCCATATAAGATTCCCCTAAAGATAAAGAGCCACCAACTAAAACTTTCCTGTAAAAATCTTCATTATGAACTTGAATATCATAAGGTTTGTTTCCATTAATTTTAATATTAGCATTATCTAGAATCTTTTGAAATTTTTCTTTCATTTTGTTTTAAAGATAGTATTCAATTTTATAAAATTATTTAAATATTTGTGATAGTTAGATATCATGTTTAAGTACATAATCTTATTTTTCTTTTTGTTTATTAAATTAACTTCTGCTAGTGTTATAATAAATGAAATAATGTACAATCCTTCTAGTTCTGACAACAATAATGAATATGTAGAATTAATTTTAGATTCTTTTGTAAATTTAACTGGATATAAAATACAAGATTTAAAATCTGAAGATATTTTAATAGAATTAAAAAGTGTAAATAATAACTTTGCTTTAATTGTTGAAGAAGATTTTGATTTTTCAGACATAGAAGCTTCTGTTTATAGTGTTGGAGCAACAATTGGAAATAATTTGAATAATGATAATGATGTTATAATAATAAAAGATCAAAATGATACCATCTTAGATACAATAAGTTATAATGAAAATTGGGGTGCCTCTGGAAATGGGAAATCTTTATGTAGAATCCCAGATACAACTGGATTGTGGCAAGAATGTAGTAAAACTATAGGTGTTAATAATCTAATAATAACAAATTTCTCTAAAATTGAGATAAGTGAATTTTTACCAGATCCAATAGGAGATGATAATGATAATTTGCCTGAGGGAGAATGGATTGAACTTTATAATGATCATGATGAAGATAAAGATCTAAGTGGATTAGAGTTAATAGACAGTTCTAA
>Ga0187833_10000577_pt1 | contig 42539 bp, 50 predicted proteins | sample ETNtaG_37_FD_167968 | JGI IMG/M metagenome (GOLD analysis project Ga0187833, IMG submission 167968) | Marine microbial and viral communities from oxygen minimum zone, Eastern Pacific Ocean - ETNP2014_SV_400_PacBio MetaG (Illumina Assembly) | ecosystem: Environmental > Aquatic > Marine > Hypoxic...
AAAGACTTTCTAGCGAAGGTAGTTTTAAAATTACTCGTGATTTAGGTACCAATGTTACTAATAGAGTCAAAAAATTAGACAAGAATGCGGCCACATTTATACTTCAGGGTTTCATTGATTATTTATCGAATTAATTAAAATACTTGCATACCTTCCTATAAAGGACTATAGAGTTGATTTTAATGGCAGTTATAAAAAAACTGGAAGCTATTAAAATTAATCAAAATCACCTATTAGGTATTCAAGATCTTTCTTTTTCTGAAGTTTCCCATATTTTAGATGAAGCAAAGGCTTTTATAAGTTTAAACAAAAGTGCTTCAAAAAAAATGGATGTATTACGAGGAAAAACTCAAATTAATTTATTTTTTGAACCATCAACAAGAACTCAAAGTTCTTTTGAGCTTGCAGGAAAAAGACTTGGTGCCGATGTAATGTCAATGAATATTATAAACTCAGCAATTAAAAAAGGTGAAACATTAATTGATACTGCAATGACATTAAATGCAATGCACCCAGATATTATTGTAGTAAGACATCAAGATTCTGGAGCACCAAACTTATTATCACAAAAAGTTAATTGTTCAGTAATAAATGCCGGAGATGGTGGACGAGAACATCCAACACAAGCTTTACTAGATGCGCTAACCATAATTAACAGAAAAGGAAAAATTCAAGGATTAAAAATTACTATCTGCGGAGATATATTACATTCAAGAGTTGCTAGATCAAATATTTATTTGATGAATATGCTTGGAGCTGAAGTTAATGTAGTGGCCCCAAAAACTTTGCTACCACATTCAATTGAACGTCTTGGTGTAAAAGCTTTTACCGATATGAAAAAAGGTTTAGATAATTGCGATATCGTAATGATGCTGAGACTACAAAACGAAAGAATGCATGGATCTTTTCTACCATCTCCTAGAGAATATTATGAATATTTCGGCTTAACTCCTGACAAACTAGCTATGGCAAAAAAGGATGCTTTGATAATGCACCCTGGTCCAATGAATAGAGGTGTTGAAATAGATACAAACTTAGCTGATGACATTAATAGAAGTGTAATAAGAGAACAAGTTGAACTTGGTGTTGCTGTTAGAATGGCTTGTCTGAAAATTTTTTGTAAAAAAACATAATGAAAGAAAAATATTTAACAAACGCAAGAATTATTGACCCAAAAAATCAAATTGATGAAATTGGTGGCTTGATTATTGATACAAAAGGTTTAATTAAAGCCGTGGGAAAAAAAGTAACAAATGGAAATTTACCCTCGATAGCAGAAAAAATAGATTTAAAAAAACAAATATTAATACCTGGTTTAGTTGATATGAGAGTTTTTGTTGGAGAACCAGGTTATGAATACAAGGAAAGTTTTAGAACTTTAAGTAATGCTGCGCTATCTGGTGGTGTTACATCCGTTGTTTCAATGCCCAATACATCGCCAGTAATCGATAGTGTTTCTATAGTAGATTTTCTAAAAAGGAGAGGCAGAGACAAATCAAAAATTAATATTTTTCCATCTGCAAGTTTGACCAAAAATACCGATGGTAAAGAGATGACTGAATTTGGTCTTCTTAAAAGAAAAGGAATAATTGCTTTCACTGATGGAATTAAAACAGTTCAAGATCCTCAAGTTATGTCAAGGATAATGAATTTTGCTAGTCAGTCACAATCTTTAATTATTCAGCACGCAGAAGATAACATCCTATCTGAGGGTGGTTTAATTAATGATGGAGAAATATCAACAAGACTAGGTTTAAAAGGAATTCCTTCTTTAGCTGAAAAAATTATAGTTGAACGGGATTTATCATTCTTAGAAGAATATTATTGCAGATATCATATTTCACAAATATCTTCAGCAAAAACTGTTTCTGTAATCAAAAAAGCTAAAGAAGAAGGAAAAATCTTTACTACAGGAGTCTCAATCAATAATTTATCACTAAATGAAAATGATATTGGTGACTTTAAAACTTTTTTAAAACTCTCCCCCCCTCTTAGAACCGAAAATGATCGACTGTCTCTAATAGAAAGTGTTAATAATGGCATCATAGATGTCATAGTTTCTGATCACAACCCTCAAGACGAAGAATCAAAAAGACTTACTTTTTCTCAGGCTGCTACTGGAGCAATTGGTATAGAAACTTTACTATCCCTTGCCCTAGAACTTTTTCACAATAAATCAGTAAAACTTGATAAATTGCTAGCTTCATTAACATCAAACCCAGCTAAAATTCTTGGTATAAATAAAGGAAACCTTGAAGTTGGAAATGATGCTGATTTATGTGTTCTTGATATTAACAAACCGTGGATTGTTAAACAAAACGAATTAAAATCAAAATCCAAAAATACTCCTATAGAAAATAGAAAGTTACATGGTCAGGTATTAAAAACTTTCATAAAGGGAGAAATTGCTTACGAGAAAATTTAATAAGTAATGGAAATTATATCAGTTGTTTTTTTTTCATATTTTAGTGGTTCTATTCCTTTCGGATTGATTTTAACTAAATATTTTGGAAACCTAGATGTTAGAAAAATAGGTTCTGGCAATATTGGTGCAACAAATGTTCTTAGAGCTGGCAACAAATATTTAGCAGCAGCAACTTTAATATTAGATACCCTTAAAGGTTATGTTCCCGTTGTGATTACTCAACAATTTTTTCCAGAATATCAACAGCTTTCTGCTTTAATGGCTTTTTTGGGACACGTTTTTCCAGTTTGGTTAAAATTTAAAGGTGGAAAAGGAGTTGCAACTTACCTGGGTGTCTTATTTGCTTTATCTTATGGATTAAGTTTTTTGTTTATCTTTACGTGGGTGGTTGTTACTTTGATATTTAAATACTCTTCTTTATCTTCAATGTTTTCTTCTTTGACCGTGTTGGTGGTAACTTTATTTAGAGAAAATGCTGTTAAAGCAATAGATCCAAATTTTGTTTTTCCTGCCAATATAAAATTAATATTATTTATTTTTTTTATTTTAATAATATTTACACACAAAAAAAATATTTCCAATCTAATAAATGCAACTGAACAAAAAATAAAACTCTAGACCCCAAGCCGTTTATTTATCAAATTAAATCTTCAGTTTGACAAAACAAATTATATTTGACACTAAAGTTTGCTAGAGATAAAAAATGAATCTAATAATTGTTGAAAGTCCAGCTAAAGCAAAAACAATCAACAAATATCTTGGCAAGGAATATAAGGTTTTAGCTAGTTATGGTCATATTCGAGATCTGCCTTCCAAAAATGGTTCTGTTGACCCCGAAAATAATTTTCAAATGCTGTGGGAAATTGATCCTTTCTCCAAAAAATATTTAAAAGAAATAACAGATACTGCTATAGGATCAAATAAAATTATTTTAGCTACTGACCCTGATCGTGAAGGTGAAGCTATAGCTTGGCACGTAAAAGAAGTACTTGATCAAAAAAAACTTTTAAAAGATAAAAAAATTGAAAGAGTTGTATTTAATGAAATTACCAAAAAAGCTGTTACAAAAGGTATAGAAAATCCGAGAGATATCGAACCTCAACTTGTAGACGCTTACATGGCTAGAAGAGCTTTGGATTATTTAGTAGGTTTTAACATATCTCCCATATTGTGGACCAAATTACCTGGCTCAAAGTCTGCTGGCAGAGTTCAGTCAGTAGCCTTAAAACTAATTTCTGAAAAAGAACATGAGATTGAGCAATTTGTCCCTAAAGAATATTGGACAATTAGTTTAAATTTCAAAAACAAAGATGGTAAGGAGATTCCATCTAAATTGCTTATCTATAATAACAATAAAGTCGAAAAATTCTCATTTCTCAACAAAGAAACTGTTAACGAAGCAATAAATAAAATTAATTCTAAAGAATATTTTATTTCTGATATTTCCTCACAAGTTTATAAGAGAAATCCTGCTGCGCCATTTACAACTTCCACAATGCAACAGGTTGCCTCCGGAAAATGTGGCTTTGGTGCTTCTAGAACTATGCAAATTGCACAAAAATTATACCAAGGGATTGATATAGAAGGAGAGGCTGTTGGATTAATTACTTATATGAGAACTGACGGAACACAAATTTCTAATGAAGCAATATCATCCTTTAGAGATTACATATCCTCTAACTACGGAAAACAATATTTACCAGGAATACAAAATAATTATAGTGGTAAAAAAGCAAAAAATGCACAAGAAGCTCATGAAGCTATAAGACCCACAGAAATAACAAGATCTCCATCTGAAATTGAGAAATATGTAAATTCTGATCAGTTTAAATTATATGATTTGATATGGAAAAGAGCTCTTTCTTCTCAAATGCAGAGTGCTGAATATGATAGAAATGCAATAATTTTATTATCAAAAGATGAAAATATTAAATTTAGAGCTTCAGGATCTGTTTTAAAATTTGATGGTTTTTTAAAACTATATAAAGGTATAGATAATAAAAATGAAGCAGATGAAATTTTGCCTGAAGTAAAAAATAAAGAAACTGTAAATATTGATAAAATTATAGATATGCAACATTTTACAGAACCTCCCTCGAGATTTTCTGAAGCTAGTTTGGTCAAAAAACTTGAAGAATTAGGTATTGGACGGCCCTCAACATATGCAAATATCATTTCAGTCCTATCAACAAGAAACTATGTAGATCTAATCAACAAAAGATTTCATCCAACCGATAGAGGTAAACTGCTGGCAGCATTTTTAGAAAAATTATTTGCCAAGTATGTTGACTATAATTTTACGGCAAATCTTGAAAATCAGTTAGATGAAATTACTTCTGGAAAAGTTAAATGGATAGGAGTGTTAGAAAATTTTTGGAGGGACTTTAATAAAAATGTTCAATCCGTAAAGCAAAAAAGGACAAGAGAAGTTCTCGATCTTTTAAATGATAGCTTGGGTGAACTAATCTTTAATACAACCCAGGATGGAGAAATTGATAGAAAGTGCCCTTTATGTACTGCTGGAAAGTTAAGTTTAAAAAATAGCTTTAGAGGTGGAGCTTTTATTGGTTGTTCAAATTATCCAGAATGCAAATTTACAAGACCTTTATCAAAGAGAAAAACCGCAGAGCAAAACGCATTGCCAGAACCTAAATCTATAGGAACAAACGATAGTGGAAAGGAATTAATATTAAAAAGTGGAAGGTTCGGTCCATACTTGCAATATGAGCTTGAAGAAGAAGCGAATGATACAACTAAGAAAAAAAAATCAAAGAAAAAAATTGAAAACAAAAATTTTAGAAATGTTTCCATACCCAAAGGCATTTCAATTGATTCCATAGATTTAGAGAGAGCTAAATTTTTATGCTCTTTGCCAAAAATTATTGGTCAACATCCAGATACGGGAAAAGATATTATTTTAAATTCCGGAAGATTTGGTCCTTACTTAAAATGCGAAAACAAATCAGCAAGAATAGAAAATTCTGAAGATATTTTTACAATTGGACTGAATAGAGCTGTTACAATGATAGCGGAAGCAAAACCAGGACGAATATCCTCTTCAGAAATAAAATACTTGGGTGAACACCCTGAAGATAAAAAACCAGTAAGAGTTATGAAAGGGAAATTTGGACCTTATATTAAATACAAATCACTAAATGCGACTATTCCAGAGGAAAAGGATCCAAATGAAATAAATATGGAAGAAGCATTAACTTTAATTGAAAAAAGAAAAGAATATGATAAAAATAGAAAGAAGAAGAAAAAATGAAATTTTTTAAATTAGTACTTGTTATAGTTTTTATAACTTCGTTTAATTCAACCACTTTTTCCGAAGAAAAAAAACTAGATTGCCTAGAATTTAAAACTGATACTATTATGAGCATGATTGATAAGATAAGATGTAAACAAGGTAAAGAACCTAGGGGTGAAAATATCACTTGGTAAAAAAATAAAAAATTTCCTTAAATCAAAGAAAAAAAATTGACAATTCAAAACAAACTTAGAGAATTAAATATTTCAATACCTGATGCTCCAGCACCTGTTGGTGACTATGTTGCATTTAAAAAAATTAATAATTTTCTTTTTATTTCTGGTCAACTTCCTATATCTAGTGACGGAAAAATGATTAAGGGAAAAATTGGTAAGGATTTAACCCTTGAAGATGGTCAAAAGGCTTCTAAATTATGTATCATAAATATTTTAGCTCAAGTAAGAAAAGCCCTTAATGGAGATTTGAACAAAGTTAAAAATTGCATCAAAATTACAGGTTTTGTTAATTCTTCTGACGATTTTAAAGATCAGCCAAAGGTAATAAACCCTGCCTCGAAAATTTTGTCCACCATATTTGGTGATAATGGAAAACACACGAGAGCAGCGATAAGCGCCAATGCTTTACCTCTGGGTGTTGCTGTAGAAATAGATGCTATATTTCAAGTAGAATAATGTTATCTACCAATAGAATAATAAGAGAGACCTTGTTTGTTCATTTTATGAGGTGAATAAAGATTTCTCATATCATAAATCTTTAATTTCTTATTTTTGGATATTTTTTTAAAATCAATTGCTTTAAATTCATTCCACTCTGTATGGATTATTATTAAATCCACTTTTAAACAGGCGGTTGAAATATTGTCACAAAACGTAACATTATTAAGTCTAGAAAATTCATTTTTTTCTCCTGTTGGTTCATAGTAATTGATTATTGCTCCTTTTTTACTTAATGTCGGAATCATTGTTAAACTTGAAGATTCTCTCATATCATCTGTGTTTGCCTTGAATGTAACACCCAAAAAGGCAATTTTTTTATTTTTTACTTTATTTGATAAAATTTTCTCAATCTTTTTGGTTAATAATTTTTTCCTTTTTTCATTCGATTTTATGACTGATTTAACGATTGAAAGATTCGTCCTAAATTGATCACCCATAACAGTTATTGCTTTTGTATCTTTGGGAAAACAGGAACCGCCATAAGCCGGCCCAACTCTAAGAAAACGCGCACCAATTCTTTGGTCAAGACCCATCCCAAGGGCAACATCTTCCACATCAATATCACTATTTTCACAAAGATTAGCTAATTCATTTATAAAGGAAACTTTTGTAGCTAAAAAAGCATTAGATGAATATTTTATTAACTCAGCTCCTCTTCTATTAGTAGTAAATAATTTAGCGCCTTTCTTAATTAATGGGTCATATAAAGATACCATTTTTTTTAATACTTTTTTATTGTTTGTGCCAAGAACTATTCTATCTGGAAATCTAAAATCTCTAATCGCATCGCCTTCTCGCAAAAACTCTGGATTTGAGACAACCTCAAAAAGTTCTTTCTTTATTTTTTTAGAAATCAATTGTTCTATTTTATCACCGGTGGTAACGGGAACAGTTGATTTGTTAACAATTATCTTAAATTTTTTTATATATTTGCTAATTTCAGTAGCTACTTCAAAAACAAATTGTAAATCAGGCGAACGACTTTTTTTTAAAGATGGAGTACCAACACAAATAAATATTATATCCGATGATTTAACAGCTAAATTTAAATTCATTGTAAATTTCAGCCTTTTGGCAAAATAATTTTTATTAACAAGTTCGTCTAAACCAGGTTCATAAATTGGAATTTGTCCCCTATTTAACAAATCAACTTTATCTTGATCGTTATCTACACACCATACTGAATTTCCAAGATCAGCAAAACAGGTGGCAGTTACCAGACCAACATAACCAATTCCTATTATACAAATTTTCATAGATTACAATTTTGAAATTTCAATAGATGAATTAACATATCCTTTCAAAGTTCCACAATCCAAATATTTTCCGGCGAAAACATGACCAATAAATTTATTTTTTATACGTAACAAGATTCTAATAGCGTCAGTAATGTGTATTTCGCCATCCTGAGTAGGTTTTTGAGCTTGTAGAATTTTAAATATTTTTGTTGGCAATATATATCGACCAATTACTGCATAATTAGAGGGAGCCGTTTTATTACTAGGTTTTTCAACAACATCTTTAATAATGAAATTGTTTTTATTAAGTTTTTTTAAATTAAAAATACCCCATCTGGAAACGTTTTTTTTATTTACTTTTCTTGATGCAATAATTGATGAATTATATTGTTTATGCAATTTTATCATAGCACGAGAACAATTACTTTTTATTATTAAATCATCTGGTAGCAATAACAAAAAGTATTTTGATTTAATAAGTTTTTCACATTTTAAAACAGCATCGCCCGTTCCATGTGGCGAATTTTGATAAACAAATTTAATCATCTTTTTATATTTTTTAATTTTAGAAAATTCGTATTTAACCCTTTTATCATTTCTTTTTTTTTTTATTATTTTTTTATAAAAAGAATCATTATAAAAATATCTCTTAATTAATTTTTTTTTTGTAGAAATTACGAATATAATTTCTTCGATGCCAGCATTGATACATTCCTCTATTATATATTCCAATCCTGGTTTACCATTAATAGGCAGAAGTTCCTTTGGTAAAACACTTGTTAAAGGTAGTAATCTTGTTCCTAGTCCAGCTAATGGAATAATCGCTTGTTTAATCATAGCTTTCTTTTACATATAATATTTAAGATTTACAAATGAAAATAATTTCAGATAAAGATAAGCTTAAAAAATTATTACAAGATGAAAAAAAATTAGGTTTTGTTCCAACAATGGGTGCAATTCATGAAGCTCATATTTCTTTAATAAAAAGAGCTGGTAATTTATGTAACAAAACAATTGTGAGTATATTTATTAATAAATTTCAATTTAATAAAAAAATTGACTACCAAAAATATCCGAGAATTTTAAAACGAGATATTGCTTTACTCAAAAAACATAAAGTTGATTATCTCTACCTACCTAACGTAAAACAAATATATCCCAGTGGTCCAAATAAAAAAATAATAATTAATCCTTTTGCAAAACAATTATGCGGAAAATTTAGACCAGGCCACTTTAATGCTGTAGTAGATGTAATAGATAGATTTATAAAAATAATTAGACCAAGTAATATTTTTCTTGGTAAAAAAGACATGCAGCAGTTAATAATCATAGAGGAATTTCTATATAGAAATAAAATTAAGACAAAAGTTATCGAATGTAAAACTGTTAGAGAAAAAAAAGGTTTGGCTTGTTCTTCTAGAAATTTTTTACTTTCATCAAAGGAAAAAATTATAGCATCCAAAATTTATAAATTGCTTCTTAGTAAAAAAGGAAAATTAATTATAAATAGAAAAATGTTAAAGATGATAAAAAATACAATATTAGATCTAGGTGCAAACAAAATAGATTACCTTAAAATTCTTAACATCAATAAACTGAAGCGACCTTACAAAAAAAACAAGAAATACAAAATATTTATAGCCTACTATCTTGGTTCAGTGAGATTAATTGATAATATTTAACCGTAAAAGAAATAAGCACCAATGCCCAAAAATGAGAGAAAGCCTATTACATCAGTAATGGTTGTAACAAATACACTAGATGCTATTGCAGGATCGATGTTAAATTTTTTAAGTGAAACCGGCACTAATATACCAAATAAACCAGCAACAATCATATTTAATATCATCGAGATCGCAATTAACATGGATAAATTTATTTCTTTAAACCATAATTGGACTATCAATCCAGTAATTATTGCAAAAATTATTCCGTTTAAAACGCCAATGACAAATTCTTTAGTAATTATTTTAGTAATATTTCCTGAAGAAAGTTCCTTTGTAGCTATAGCTCTAATTGTTACAGCTAATGTTTGCATTCCTGCATTACCTCCCATAGAAGCTACTATTGGCATCAGAAAAGCTAATGCTACCATTTGCTCTATTGTAGCCCCAAACTTGCTAATTACCCAAGTTGCAAGGAAGGCAGTAAACAAATTTAATAATAACCAATTAAATCTTCTTTTAGTTTTTTTCAAAATGCCATCTGTAATTTCTTCATCACCTACTCCAGCGAGTCTAAGAACGTCTTCCTCAGCCTCTTCCTTAACAACTGTAACAATGTCATCTCCAGTAATCATACCAACTAATTTATTGTTTTTATCAACCACACCCGCAGAAACTAAATTGTAATTTTCAAAAATGTGACCAACTTCTTCTTTGTCCATATCGACTGGTATTAACACTTGCATTTCTTTCATTATAGAATTCATTCTAGAATCTCTTGGTGTTCGTAATACTTTTGATGATGAAGCTGTACCAATTGGTTTGAAATTATTATCAACAATAAAAATTTCTAGAAATTCTTCAGGCAAATCTTTATTTTCTCTAAGATAATCAATAGTTTGGCCTACCGACCAATTGCTTGGTATTGCAGTAAACTCTCTTTGCATAATGCGAGCAGCAGAATCTTCTGGATAACTTAGACCCTCTTGTAATAAAAATCTATCTTTTGGAGGAAGTTTATTTAATACGGTATTCTTCTTTTTTTCATCTAAATTTTCTAAAATTTTTAATGCATTATCTGACTCTAGGCGTCTTAATATATTTACAATAGATTCTATTGATAAAATAATAAAAATTTCAGCTTGAATAGATTCGTTTAATTCTATAAAAATTTCAGGATCTAGACTAAAGCCCTCTAACTCAATAAGTTTAGATCTATCTTCTGGAATCAAATTTTCAATTAAATCAGCTGAATCAGAAGGATGAATTTCTTTAAGAGTACTATTCAAAAAAAGAGTGTCATTATTCTTAATTTTTTTACTAAAAACGTTAATGAATTCTTTGTTGAACTCAAAATTCACTTTTTTATCTGTTATTTCTTTTGTTAAACTCATAAATGTAAGTTATTTTTTATTTTGAGACTATTAGTTGATTTTTTTTAAAACCACAAACTTAAAATGAATATAGAAGTTAAAAATAGTACAAAAACAGTTGATTATATAGAATCTATAAAAATTCTAGAACAAAGAGTTGAAGATGTATTTTTGGGTAAAAAAGAGGAACTTTTATGGATTTTAGAACACAATTCTGTCTATACGGCAGGAACAAGTTCTAGCAAAAAAGATTTAATAGATAAAAACTTAAAAATAATTAAAACAAATCGAGGCGGAAAGTATACCCTTCATAGCCCAGGCCAAAAAGTTATTTATTTTGTGCTAAATTTAAATAAAAGAAAAAGAGATATAAGAAAGCTTATTAGTAAAATTGAAGACTGTATTATACTAATATTAAAAGAGTACAATATAGAATCTTATACGGATTCAAAAAATATTGGCATATGGATTAAAAGCCAAAAAAGATCTAAGAAAATTGCAGCAATAGGAATTAGAGTTAAAAAGTGGATTGCATATCATGGCTTTTCTTTAAATATTTATAATGATCTATCTTTATATAAAGGAATTATTCCTTGTGGAATAAGAGATAAAGGAGTCACGAGTCTAAAGGAAATGGGCATCAAAAACTATAGCAATATTGAAGATATAATTATCAAAAACTTTTTAAATATTTTTCTTTAAGCGCCCTTTTAAAAGCAACTGTTGGTTCAGCCGCAAATTCAAATCTTTTACCATTAATAGAAAAATTAATCTTGTAGGCATGAAGCATAAGCGTATTTTTTTTATTTTTATAATTATCAGAAATTCTATATTTAGAATCTCCTAAAATTGGATGATCATGCATTAAAAGTTGGCGCCTTAACTGATGTTTACGTCCAGTTTCTGGATTAAGTTTTAATAAAGAATAATTATTACTAGAATCAATAACTTTGAAGTGCGTAATGGCTTTAGCCTTAATTTTTTTCTCACCTTCATAAAAATATAAAATATCGTTAAAAGTGCCCTTTTGTTTTTCAAATTCTCCCAATACAACACCAAGGTATGTTTTGTGAATTTTTCTAATACGGAATAAAGATGTAAATAATTGAGCATATTTTCTATTTTTAGCTATTATAAGAACACCTGTTGTATCCTTATCAATTCTATGAACGGTGTAAGGAAATGAATTTTTGAAATACTTAGTTTTACTTAAAATATCTAAGATATTTTTTTTTGACTTAGTTCCAGATTGGACTGCGATTCCAGCAGGTTTATTTATCACTATGAAATTTTCATTATCTGCAATAACAAATTGAGATGTTGATATAATTTCTTTGTTGCTGGCTTTGTATTTTTCTTTAATTTTTTTGTTTTTATCTACTGTAGGGTAAAAGTTATTTACAGTAATTTGATCATCTTTTTGTACTTTATAAGAACTTTTTTTTTTTATATTATTTACTTTAATTTTGCCTTTTCTTATATTTTTTTCTATTAAGGATTGAGGTATTTCACATACATTTTTTTTAAACCATCTATCTAAACGAGTGTTTGCAAAGTCTTGTTTTATTAAATAAATTCTTATCATAAAAAATATGCTATCTCGTGTTACGAATCAAAGTAACATAACATATTTTTCATAAATAATTTAATTTTTAGATTTGACTTTACTCTCTGTATTTTTTGTTGTAGTTGGCTTTGTCTCTTTTGCAGTCTCTTCAGGTTTTTTCTTTATATCTACTTTTTTTGCTTCAACGTCTCTATCAACTAGTTCAATTATTGCCATGGGAGAATCATCTCCATAACGAAATCCTGCTCTAATAACTCTGCTATATCCTCCGTTTCTCTTTCCATATCTTTGGGATAGTTTTTTTGCTAGTTTATCTACAGATGAATTGCTTTGTAATTCTGCAAACAAATCTTTTTTAGATTGTAAGTTATTTTTTTTTCCCAATGAAATCATCTTATCAATTTTTGGTCTCAATTCTTTCGCTTTAGGTAAAGTTGTCGTTATTTGTTCATATTTAATGAGTGAATTAAGCATATTTTTAAATAATGCCTTGCGATGTTCAGATGTTTTATTTAGTTTTCTGTGGTCTACCTTGTGCCTCATACATTTTCTTCAAGTTTTTTTGACAATTCAATAATATCTGATGGTGGCCAATTCGGAATTTCCATTCCCAAATAAAGAGACATTGAACTTAGAATTTCTTTAATCTCATTAAGTGATTTTCTTCCAAAATTTGGAGTTCGTAACATTTCAGGTTCAGTTTTTTGAACCAAATCACCGATATAAACTATATTGTCATTTTTTAAACAATTCATTGATCTAACGGATAACTCGAGTTCATCAACTTTTCTAAGTAAGTTTTTATTAAATTCTGGTTCTTTGTTTTGTACTTTTTGCACAATTTCTTTTGGTTCATCAAAGTTTACAAATAATGACAACTGATCTTGGAAGATTCTCGCAGCATAAGCCACAGCACTTTCTGCGGTTATAGAACCATCAGTTTCAACATTAATCACCAATTTATCATAATCCAAAGATTTACCTTCTCTGGCATTTTCTACGGCATAAGAAACCTTTTTTACTGGACTAAAAAAAGAATCTAACGAAATTAAACCTAACGGGGCATCATCCATCTTATTTTTTTCTGACGGGATGTATCCTTTTCCAGAATTTGCAATAAGTTCCATATAAAATTTAGTATTTTCATCTAAGTGACATATAACTAGATCCGGATTTAAAATTGCTACGTCAGGGTTCTGTTGTATGTCTTTAGCTTTAATTTCACCTGGACCTTTGACTTCCAATATTAATTTTTTTGGTCCTTCTGACATAACTTTAAGCGATAAAGATTTTAAATTTAAAACTATATCAGTCACATCTTCGCGCACACCCTTTATAGAAGAAAACTCGTGAAGAACACCATCTATTTGTATAGCTGTTATGGCCGAACCTTGTATTGATGATAGTAAGATTCTTCTAAGGGAGTTTCCTATAGTAAGTGCATATCCTTTTTCCAAAGGTTCAGCTATAATTGTGGCAATAGATTTATCTTCATTAACTTTGAAATTCAGTTTAGCTGGCTTAATTAAAGATTTCCAATTTTTATCAATTAATGTATTTTCCATTTATATTATACCCTTCTTTTTTTAGGTGGTCTTGAGCCATTGTGTGGCATCGGAGTTGTATCTTTTATTGAAAGAATTTTAAAACCTCTAGCTTGTAAAGCTCTCAAAGCTGTTTCTCTTCCTGAACCAGGTCCTTTTATTTTAACAGATAAAGTTTTCAATCCATGCTCTTGGGCTTTGCTAGCTACATGATCAGCTGCAATTTGAGCGGCATATGGTGTAGACTTTCTCGAACCCTTAAAACCTCTAGATCCTGCTGAAGACCATGCTATTACATTTCCACTAGTATCTGTTATTGAAATAATTGTATTATTAAAAGTTGCGTGCACTGCAGCCACACCAGTCGTGATATCTTTTTTTATTTTTTTTTTATTTTTTTTTACAGTAGATACTTTTTCATTTTTCTCGTTTGGTGATTCATTTTTTTTATCTTTTTTTATATCCATATTATTATTTTTTTAATGGTGTTAACTTTTTACCTGCTATTGCTATTGCTTTGCCTTTTCGTGTTCTTGCATTGGAGTGAGTCCTTTGCCCTCTTACTGGTAATTTTTTTTTGTGTCTTGAACCTCTATAGGTAGCTAAATCGACTAAACGCTTAATGTTGAGTGAAACTTCTCTTCGTAAATCTCCTTCGACCTTATAATTTTGATCAATAAATTCTCTAATTTTTAAAACTTCATCTTCGGTTAAATTATTAACTCTTTTATCTTTTGATATATTTAGTTTCGAACATATACTTCTTGAAAATTTCTTACCTATGCCATGAATATAAGTCAAAGCAACGTGAACAACTTTAGTTTGAGGAATATTTACACCAGCTATACGAGCCATAGTTTTATTGAAATTAATTATCTAACGACGGTATTTATATAAACACATGTCGTAAAGTCAAGTCTCTAAAGATTGAATTATTCGACGTATTTCCTTGTTAATTTCATGAATATGACTCATTCCATCAATTTCATATAATAAATTTTGATTTTGATAATAATTTAATACTGGTAATGTTTCTTTAGTGTATGTTTCAAGTCTATTTCTTGCAATTTTTTCGTTATCGTCAGTTCTTTTTTGTAAAAAACTTATATGACATTGATGATTTTCTTTCGTGGATGGATTAGAGAATTCGTTAAATGTCAAGCCACAGTTAGAACATATTAGTCTTCCAATAATTCGCCCTATGATAACATCATGATCAACTTTTAAATTAAATACAAAAGATATTTTTTGATAATATTTTTTAATAAGAATATCCAAATGCCTTGCTTGATTAAAGTTTCTTGGATAACCATCAAAAATTAAACGATTAAAATAATTTTTATTAGATAGAATACTTTCAATTAAATCATTAATTATATCATCTTTCACTAATAGACCTCTATCTATTATCGATTTAATTTTAACTCCTAATTGATCTTTTTTTTTAATTTTATCTCTAAGCAAATCACCAGTAGAAACTTTAAACAGATTAAAATCGTTTACTAAATTATTTGCCTGGGTACCTTTGCCAGCACCAGGAGGACCAAATATTATAATATTTACCACTAATCTAATCTATCTTCCAAACTTTGTTTTTTTAATTAATGACTCGTATTGTTGACTCATCATTCGTGTTTGTACCTGTGAAACGGTATCCATTCCAACAACCACAACAATTAGAACTGAGGTTCCTCCTAAATAAAAAGGGATTGGATATTTTGAAATTAAAAACTCTGGCATTAAACAAACCAAAGTTAAATATAAAGCACCCATAGTAGTTAATTTCGTTAAAATTTCTTCAATAAAAAAAGCTGTTCTTTCTCCTGGTCTAATTCCTGGAACATAACCACCTTGCTTTCTTAAATTTTCTGCAGTTTCTCTTGGATTAAAAACTATTGAAGTATAAAAAAAAGAAAAAAATATTATTCCCGATGCGTACAAAATCATATACAAAGGTCTACCTTGAGAAAATAAAGAAGAAAACTCTCTAAATAATCCAGAATCTGACATGCCAAAATTTGAAAAAGTTATTGGCAAAAGTAATAAGGCTGAGGCAAAAATAGCCGGTATAACCCCTGCCGTGTTTATTCTTAAAGGCAGATGAGATGATTCCCCACCATAAATTTTTGTTCCCATCTGTCTTTTCGGGTAATTAATTAAAATTTTTCTTGCTGCCCTCTCAATAAAAACTATAAAAGCAACTATAGACAACAGTAATATAAATATCATTAAAATTGCTGGTGCCGATAAAGCTCCAGTTCTACCTAGTTCAAAAGTTGTAGCTAATGCACGAGGAATTTCAGCAACGATACCAGAAAATATTATTAAAGATATACCATTTCCTATTCCTCTTTGAGTAATTTGTTCGCCTAGCCACATTAGAAAAATAGTACCAGCTACTAAAGTAATCACCGTAGTCAACTTGAAGAATAAACCGGGATCAATAACAACATTAGAGGAACTTTCGAGGCCGACTGAAACTCCGTAACCCTGGACAGTGGCTAATAAAACTGTGCCATATCTCGTATATTGGGTAATTTTTTTTCTGCCTATTTCTCCCTGATTTTTTAAGTTTTTAAAATATTCTGAAGTACCAGTTAATAATTGAACAATAATAGATGAAGAAATATAAGGCATAATTCCTAAAGCAAATATTGCCATTCTCTTAACTGCTCCACCCGAAAAAACATTAAACATTCCCAAAAGACCTTTTTGACTTGATTGCATCATTGTTTGGAGAGATTGAGCATCAATTCCAGGTAAAGGAATATAGGTTCCTAATCTATAAACCGAAAGTAGCAAAACAGTAAAAATAATTCTATTTCTTAAATCATTATCTTTCGAAAAAAAACCTGAATTAATATTATTACTTTTCATCTAATTAACTAATCTACTCTGAATACTTGTTATTTTATTAATGTAACTTTTCCACCTAATTTTTCTATTTTGTATTTCGCTGAATTTGAAATAAAATTAACTTCAACATCAAATTTTTCTTTAATATCTCCAGATCCTAATAATTTCAATTTTTTATATTTTTTATTTACTAACTTTAATTTTTGTAAAGATGATAAATTTACTTTGCTATTAGACATAATTTTTTTATTTTCAAAAATTTGTTGTATTTTTGACAAATTCACCATTGCAATATTTTTACTTCTAAAGTTCTTAAAACCACGCTTTGGTAATCTTCTATATAAAGGCATTTGTCCACCTTCAAAACTCTTGATAGCAACTCCTGACCTTGACTTTTGGCCTTTATGACCCCTGCCGCAAGTTTTGCCTTTAGTAGATCCAATACCTCTTCCAAGTCTTTTATTACTTTTTGATATTTTTGAAATTAAAGAATTTAATTTCATTTAATTATCCTTCTGTTTTCTTTTGGTAATTTCAGAAATATCTTTTCCTCTTAAATGAGCAATATGTTTTGGAGAATTTTGGCTTTTGAAAGCTTTTATACAAGCTCTTAAAACATTTATAGGATTTGAGGTTCCTAATGATTTAGCTACTATATCTTTGATTCCAATCACTTCACATGCTGCTCTTATTGGACCACCGGCAATAATGCCCGTGCCTGACGGCGCTGATCTTAATAGAACTTTACCTGCTCCATCCTTTTCCAAAACATCATGATGTAAAGTTCTGCCTTCTAATAAAGAAATTTTAAATAAACTATTTTTTGCTGATTCTGTTGCTTTTTTTATCGCATCGGGAACCTGTTTTGCTTTACCTTGCCCAATACCAATTGTTCCAATTCGATTACCAACAACAACCAAAGCAGAAAAAGTAAATCTTCTTCCACCTTTAACAACTTTTGTTATTCTATTAATTGATACAAGTTTATCTTTAAAATCAGTATTATTCATAAAATGCATTAAAAATTTAACCCATTTTTTCGTAAAGTTTCAGCAAATAATTTTATGTTTCCGTGATATTTGAATCTTCCTCTATCAAAAAAAACTTTGGTAATTTTTTTTTCTAGTGCTTTTTTTGCCAATAATCCAGCTATATAAATAAATACATCACTTTTTTTTTTATCAGTAATTTTTTTGCTTAAAGAAGAAGCAGAAACTAAAGTTTTATTATTTTTATCATCAACAATTTGTGCCGATATATTTCGAGAAGATTTATATATCGATAATCTAAATCTATTGGTGTTATTTTTTTTTAATTTTCTTCTTATCCTTTGGACTCTTTTAATATAGATTGCTTTGTTCATTTTATTTCTTTTTACCCTCTTTTCTTATTATATATTGGCCTTTTTCTTTTATTCCTTTTCCTTTATAAGGTTCAACGGGTTTTAGCATTTTGATTTCAGAGGAAACTTTTCCTACTAATTCCTTATCAATTCCACTTACTTTAATAATGGTACTTTTTTCTACAGTAATTTTAACTCCCTGAGGTATTTCGTATGATATGTCATGACTTAATCCTAATTGTAAATTTAATGTGTTTCCTTTTAATATTGCTCGAAAACCAACTCCGGATAACTCGAGTATTTTTTCATACCCAGTAGTCACACCTATGACCGCACTATTAATAATGCTTCTTGTGGTTCCCCACATAATATTTGATATTTGATTTTTATTTATTAATCTTAAAATTAAATTATTGTCCTTAGACATTGATGTTGTAAAGATTTTATCGTTTATACTTAATTCTTTAGAACCTTTAGGTCCAGTCAAAATTAATTTTCTGCCCTCAAATTTAATTTTTGTATCCTTTGGTATATGTATAGGTTTTTTTCCAAGTTTAGACATAACAAATTAAGATACTTTACAAATTATTTCGCCACCAATATTTTTACTTCTAGCGTCATTATCAGTCATAATTCCTTTAGAAGTAGATACAATTGCTAAACCTAATCCGCTTTGGATTTTTGGAATGCTAGTTGCTCTTGCATAAATTCTTCTTCCAGGTTTTGATACTCTTTTAATTTCTTTTATAACTGGTATTCCATTATTATATTTTAAATCAACTGATAGGCTGCTTCTTTTATTAGAATCAGATAGAAGTTTATAGTTTGAAATATATCCCTCTTGTTTTAAAACATCTAATATTTTTGCTCTAAATTTAGAGCTGGGTATCTTTACATTATTTAATAATCTCAATTGAGCATTTCTTATTCTTGTTATCATGTCACCTATTGGATCTACGAAAGCCATAAATTTATCACCTTTTTATTTACCAACTTGATTTAGTCATTCCTGGAATTTTACCTCTATATGCTAATTCTCTAAGAGCAATCCTGGAAATTTTAAGTTTTCTATATACACCATGTGGTCTACCTGTAATTTCACACCTATTTCTAATTCTTGTTTTCGATGAATTTCTTGGAAGTTTTGCAAGTTTTAATTGTGCTTTAAATCTTTCGTCCAATGGTAATTTTTTATTAGTTATAATTTTTTTAAGTTCTTTCCTTTTTTTGTAAAATTTTTTTACGAGTTTAATTCTGTTTAAATTTTTTTGTATTGAGCTAGTTTTTGCCATACTTCCTCAGTTAATCTTTTTTTCCATATTTTTTTTAATAAATGGAAAGTTCATAGCTTCTAATAAAGCTAATGCACTTTCTTTATTTTTTGCATTAGTAACTATGATTATATCTAAACCCCTAATACGATCTACTTTATCAAAATTTATTTCTTGGAAAATAATGTGTTCTTTAATACCCAAACTATAATTAAAAGAATTGTCAAAACCATTTAAACTTAAACCTTTAAAATCTTTAACCCTAGGTAAAGCAATATTTACTAGTCTATCTATAAATTCATACATTTTATTACTTCTTAATGTAACTTTTACGCCAGCTGCTGCTCCCTTTCTCGTTTTGAAATTTGAAATTGATTTTTTGAATTTTGTTATAATTGGCTTTTGTCCACTAATTAATGACATATTTTCAATACAATTTTGAAGTTTTTTTTTGTCATTAGCATCAGCCCCCAATCCCATATTTAGAACAACCTTTACAATTTTTGGAACCATAAGTTTATTTGACATAGCAAGTTTTTTTTGTAAATTTCCGACAATTATTTTATCATACTGTTCTTTAAGTCTTGGTATCATTTTTTGTTTCCTTTATCGATTTTTTTATATTTAATATCTAAATTTTTTAAATTAGAAATATGAATAAAATTCTCTTTTGAAATGATTCCTCCCTTTTTTTCTTTTGTCGTTTTTTCATGTTTTTTAACAAAATTTATACCTTTAACTTTAGCTCTATTTTTATTTCTTAAAATTTCTATTACTTCGCCTTTCTTCCCTTTATCTTTTCCACTAAGTATCTGAACTTGATTTCCTTTTTTTATCATTTTGCTTATAAAACCTCCGGAGCTAGTGAAATTATCTTCGTTTGATTTTTTGCTCTTAATTCTCTAGTAACTGGACCAAAAATTCGTGTACCTATCGGTTCTCCTTTATCATCTGTAATTACAGCTGCATTATTATCAAATTTAACCTTACTTCCATCATTCCTATGTATTGATTTTTTTGTTCTTACAACAACTGCTTTATGAACAGAGCCTTTTTTTACTTTTCCATTTGGAGTAGCATCTTTTACACTAACGACAATAATATCTCCAACTGAAGCATACCTACGTTTAGAACCACCAAGCACCTTGATACATTCAACTATTCTTGCTCCAGTGTTATCTGCTACATTTAATTCTGTTTGTTTTTGTATCATTTATTTAGTTATAACCTTCCATTTTTTTTTTTTTGAAAATGGCTTTGATTCAATTATTTTTACATTATCACCTACTTTAAATTTGTTTTCTTTATCATGAGCATGATATTTTTTTGAGGCAGTTATTATTTTATCAAAAAATTGGTGAGAATATTTTCTCTTTACCAAAACTACTATTGTTTTGTCGTTTTGATCTCTAATTACTTTGCCATTTAATATTTTTTTTGTCATATCATTTTTTTTTATTTAATACAGTAAAAATTCTTGCTATATCTTTTCTTATAAGAGAAACTTTTGCTACATCCTCAAGTTGTCCATTAGCTTTTCTGAATCTAAAATTAAATAAATCTTTTTTTAAGGAATTAAGTTTATTTTTTAATTCATCTACACTTAATTTTGTTATCTCTTTGTTCTTCATATTTTTTAAAATCTTTTTATAAATTTAGTTTTAATTGGCAACTTAGTTGATGCCTTATACAAGGCTTCTCTAGCAATATTTTCACTCACGCCATCTACTTCAAAAATTATTCTTCCAGGTTTTACTCTACATGCCCAAAATTCAGGAGCACCCTTTCCTTTTCCCATTCTTACTTCCGTAGGTTTTTTTGAAATTGGTATATTCGGAAAAATTCTTAACCAAACTTTTCCAGTTCTCTTCATATATCTTGTTAAAGAAACTCTAGCAGCTTCAATTTGTTTAGATATAACTCTGTCAGGTTCCATAGCTTTAAGTCCATATGCTCCATAATTCAGAATTTCACCTCTGCCAGCATAACCATGAATCCTTCCTTTGTGGGCTTTTCTATATTTTGTTCTTGTTGGTTGCATCATTATTAATTTTTTTATTATCCATATTTTTTTTTACTTTTGAAAAAATTTCACCTTTATAAATCCAAACTTTAACACCAATTATTCCATAAGTTGTTAATGCCTCTGATTCGGCATAATCTAAATTAGCTCTGAAAGTATGTAATGGAACATTTCCTTCTCTCAACCATTCTGTTCTTGCTATTTCATTGCCAGCTAATCTTCCGCTTAAACAAACTTTAATACCTTTGGCACCTAATCTTAGCGCAGACTGCATTGCTCTTTTCATGGTTCTTCTAAAAGCTATTCTCTTTACCAATTGTTGAGCTATATTTTCAGCAACAAGAAAAGCATTAAGTTCAGGTTTTTTTATTTCTTTTATATTTAAACTCACTTCACAAGAAGATATTTTAGATAGGTTTGTTTTTATCTTAGCAACATCGGATCCTTTTTTACCAATAACAAACCCAGGTCTTGATGTGTAAATAGATACAATACATTTTTTTGCTGTTCGTTCAATTATAACTTGGGAGACTCCAGAATTAATAATATTTTTTTTAATATACTCTCTGATTTTATAATCTTCTATTAAAAGCTTTCCATATTCATTCTTTTTTGCAAACCAAATTGAATCCCAATCTCTATTGATTCCTAGTCTTAATCCTATTGGGCTAACTTTTTGTCCCATGTAATTCCTCTTTTTTATTTATTTTTTCTGATAATACTATTGTAATATTGCTATAAGGTTTCTTTATAGCGCTAGCTCTTCCTTTAGCTCTTGGTCTAAATCTTTTTAATACAATTGATTTACCGACATAAGCTTCGGTTATATATAAATTATCAATATCGTATTGATTATTGTTTTCAGCGTTTGCGATTGCCGATTGCACTGTTTTTTTAACATCAAAAGCAATTCGTTGTCTTGCAAAAGATAAATCCCTAATGGCTATATCAGCTTTTTTTCCACGAATATTTTTCAGTAAAAGATTTACTTTTCTTGGGCTTGATCTAACATTTCTATTTATTGCCTTTACAGTATTTTTATTTCTTGGCATCTGCAGATCCTTCCTTTGGCTTTAAAACACTTGTTGTTGTGGCTGATTTAGTTGCACTTGCGGTTGTCGAAGATGTTTTTGCTGCAATTTGTGCAGCTTTTTTATCTGCCGGTGTATGACCTGAAAATTGCCTTGTAGGAGAAAATTCACCTAATTTATGGCCAACCATTTCTTCAGATATTTTGATAGGAATAAATTTCTTACCATTATGTATTAAAAAACTGTATCCAACAAATTCAGGTATGATTGTAGATTTTCTGGACCAGGTTTTAATAGGAGGTTTATTAATTTGATTTTTTAATTTTTCAACTTTATTAATTAAAGTTGAGTCCACAAAAGGTCCTTTCCAAACAGATCTAGACATAAACTACTTTCTTTTTCCTCTTCTTGAAATTATGTACTTATTTGTTGATTTATTTCTTCGAGTTTTTAGTCCTTTAGCTGATTGACCATATGGAGAAACAGGGCTTCTGCCTCCAGAAGTTTTACCTTCACCACCTCCATGTGGATGATCAACTGGATTCATAGCAACTCCTCTAACAGAGGGTCTTCTGCCTTTCCATCTATTTCTTCCAGCTTTTCCAATTTTAATATTTTGATGATCGCTATTTGATACAGTTCCAATTGTTGCTCTTGCTGTATTAATTATCTTTCTTATTTCTCCAGACGTAAGTTTAATTACACAATAGTTTTCATCTATACCGAAAATTTGAGCTGAGGATCCAGCAGAGCGAACAAGTTTACCTCCACCATTTGGTATTAATTCAATATTATGTATATTTGTACCAATAGGAATATCACATAACGGCATGCAATTTCCAATTTTAATTTCTTTGTTTCTTCCGGAAATGATTTCATCCCCAATATTTATTTGTTTTGGGGCTAATATGTAATTCATTGTTCCATCTTCATATTTTATCAAAGCAAGATAAGCTGATCTATTAGGATCATATTCAATTCTTTCAACTTTAGCTTTTATGTCATCTTTTTTTCTATAAAAGTCGACTAATCTATACTTATTTTTGTGTCCCGCTCCTTTACTTCTTGATGTAATTCTTCCTAAATTATTTCTTCCACCAGTGGAAATTTTTCCAAACGATAATAATTTTAGAGATTTATTTTTCCACAAATCTTTACGTTCAACTAAAACAGTACCTCTTGTAGATTTCGTGTATGGTTTAAAAGTTTTTAATGACATAAAATTAAATTCCTGTTGCCAAATCGATACTTTGCCCTTTTTTTAAAGTTACAATTGCTTTTTTAAAGCCAGATTTAGTTGATTTTTTACCACGAACAAGCTTAGTTTTACCTTTTAAATTAATTGTGTTTATTTTAATAACACTTACCTTAAATATTTTTTCTATACTTTTTTTTATTGAACTTTTGTTTGCACCTTTATGAACTTTAAAAACTACTTTATTAAATTCTGACAAAGAGGTAGACTTTTCTGTAATATTTGGCGAAATAATTGTATCTAAATAATTAAATTTTTTCATTTTGAAAGTCTCTCTTGCAACAACTTTATTGATGTAATTGTAAACACAACATTTTTATATTTTAGAAGATCGTAAATATTAGCTCCTTCTTGATCTATAATTTTTAAATTTGGAATATTTCTTACTGATTTTATTATTTTTGATTTAGAATCTTTATCAGGAATTATAAGTAAATTACTTAACTTATGTCTTTTTAGAAATTGACTAAATATTTTAGTTTTTGTTATCTCTTTTTTAAAATCCTCAACTACAAAAAGTGAATTATCTTTCTTTTTTTCTGACAACAGATGAAGCAAACCAAGTTTTTTAATTTTTTTATTTATCTTTTTAACGCTATAAACTGCACCTTTCGGTCCATGAGCCACACCACCCCCCACAAATATAGGCGCCTTTCTACTGCTATGTCTTGCTCCGCCTGTGCCTTTTTGAGCATATATTTTTGCTGTAGAACCTTTTACTTCACCTCTTTGTTTTGTTTTTGCTGTTCTTGATTTAAAGCGATTTATTTGCCAATCTATAACTGATTGGATTACTTTTTTTCTTGGTTTTAATGAAAAGATTTTATCTGACAATTCAATATCATTGGTATTTTCTCCATCTATATTTATTACATGTAATTTCATTTATTTTTTTTCTCTTCTTTTTTGTTAGTTGATTTTCGATCTTCTGCGTTTTTCAAAGTACCCATCCTTTTAATTTTTTTTACATTTTGTTTTATTAAAACAAGAGAGTTTTTTGAACCAGGTATCGAACCTTTGAGATAAATAAGATTGTTTTCTAAATCAGATTTTATTATTTCAAGATTTTGAATGGTTCTTATTTTATCACCCATGTGTCCAGCCATCTTTTTTCCTTTAAAAACCTTACCCGGATCCTGGTTTTGTCCCGTTGAGCCATGCGCTCTATGAGATACGGAAACTCCATGTGAAGCTCGCATACCACCAAAATTATATCTTTTCATAACGCCAGCAAAACCCTTACCTATAGTCTTCGCAGTAATATCAACAAATTTTTGATCTTTGAAAAGTTCTATTCCCAATTCGTTTCCCTCTTTAAAATCAGAAATATTGTTTACTCTAAACTCTTTTAAAATCTTTTTTGGTTCAGTTGCTTTTTTTGTAAATACACCTTTCATTTGTTTTGTTAATTTTGAATTTTTTATTTTTCCAAAACCAACTTTTATTGCGTCATAACCTCTTTTTTCTTTTGTAATCACATCTAAGATTCTTCCTCTTTCCACAAGCAAAACAGTTACTGGTACTAAAACTCCAGAATCAAAAAATTCTCTTGTCATTCCAATTTTTTTTCCTATCAATCCTATTGTCATATAATTTTCTATAACTTAATTTCTATATCAACTCCTGAAGCAAGATCTAATTTCATAAGAGCTTCAACAGTTTGTGGTGTTGGCTCCAAAATATCTATTAATCTTTTGTGAGTTCTAATTTCAAATTGTTCTCTGCTTTTCTTATCTATATGCGGTGATCGTAGTACTGTAAAAACTTCTTTTTTTGTTGGTAAAGGAATTGGTCCTTTAACTTGAGCTCCGGTCCTCTTAGCGGTATTAACTATTTCAACAGTAGATAGGTCAAGAATCTTATTATCATAAGCTCTTAAATGTATTCTTATATTTTGCTTGTCCATAATTTTAAGCCAATTTTTTTGTTACTTCGTCTTGTACATTTTGAGGAACTTTTTCATAATGATCGAAAAACATTGAATATTGTGCTCTACCTTGTGACATTGATCTAAGATTGTTTATATATCCAAACATATTTGCTAATGGAACCATTGCGCTTATTACTGTTGCATTTCCTCTTTTATCAGTTGTTGAAACTTGTCCTCTTCTGCTATTTAAATCTCCAATAACATCACCCATATAATCATCAGGAGTTACAACCTCAACTCTCATCATTGGTTCCAAAAGTTTGAGAGAAGCTTTTGTGCAAGCATCTTTAAAACAATGTCTGGACGCTATTTCAAAAGCTAGAACACTTGAATCAACATCATGGTGTAAACCATCTAAAATAGTGACTTTATAATCTATTAAAGGAAACCCAGCTAATATTCCACTATCAGCCACACTCTCAATACCTTTTTCAACACCAGGTATAAATTCTTTTGGAATAGCTCCTCCTTTAATTTCATTTACAATTTCTCTTCCTTTTCCCGGAGCTAGCGGTTCAACTCCTAATTCAACTTTTGCAAATTGGCCAGCTCCACCACTTTGTTTTTTGTGTATGTATGTATTTTCTGCTGATTTTAAAATTGTTTCTCTATATGCAACTTGTGGAGCTCCAATATTTGCTTCAACCTTAAATTCTCTTTTCATTCTATCGACAATAATATCTAAATGCAGCTCTCCCATACCCTTTATTATTGTTTGTCCGGACTCCTCATCTGATGTTACCCTAAAAGATGGGTCTTCTCTTGCAAGTCTTCCTAAAGCTTCTCCCATTTTTTCCTGATCCCCTTTAGTTTTCGGTTCGACTGCAATTTCAAGAACTGGATCTGGAAATTCCATAGGTTCTAAAACAATAGGATTATCTTCATCAGATAAAGTGTGGCCTGTTATTGTATATTTTAGCCCAGCCAAAGCCACAATATCACCTGTATTAGCCTCTTTAACGTCTTCTCTGCTGTTTGCGTGCATTAATAACATTCTACCGACTCTTTCTTCTTTATCTTTAGTAGTATTATAAATTCCAGTAGCTGTTTTTAATGTGCCAGAATATATTCTTATAAATGTTAAAGTTCCTACAAAAGGATCCGTGGCAACTTTAAATGCTAAAGCTGAAAAAGATTCCTTATCATTAAATTTTCTCTCTAACTCATCTTTAGAATCAGGCTTGGTTCCTTTGATAGAGCCAATATCTATGGGGCTTGGTAAAAGATCTACAACCGCATCTAATAATGGTTGCACACCTTTATTTTTGAATGCGGAACCAGTCAACACGGGAACAAAACCGAATTTTAAACAGCCTTTTCTAACACAAGATATAAGATCTTCTTCTGATATTTTTTTTCCATTTAAATAATCGTCCATCAATTTTTCATCCTCCTCTACTGCAGTTTCTACTAATTCTTTTCTATATTTTTCTGCTTGTGTTTTTAAATCTGAAGGTATTTCAACATATTCAAATTCTGCTCCCAGCTTTTCTTCTTTCCATAAAACTGCTTTCATTTTAATCAAATCAACTACTCCTTTGAATGAATCTTCTATGCCAACCGGTAATTGCATTACTAATGGTTTTGCGCCAAGTCTATCTTTGATCATATCAACACACATAAAAAAATCTGCTCCGGTCCTATCCAATTTATTTACAAAACAAACTCTTGGAACTTTATATTTGTCTGCCTGTCTCCAAACAGTTTCCGACTGGGGTTCAACCCCAGCGACACCGTCAAAAACAGCAACGGCACCATCTAGTACTTTTAATGATCTCTCAACTTCAATAGTGAAATCAACATGACCTGGAGTATCTATAATATTAATTCTATGATCTTTCCAAAAACACGTGGTAGCCGCTGAAGTAATTGTAATTCCTCTTTCTTGTTCTTGCTCCATCCAATCCATAGTAGCGGCACCGTCATGCACTTCACCTATTTTGTGACTTTTACCTGTATAATATAAAATTCTTTCTGTGGTAGTTGTTTTACCAGCATCGATGTGTGCCATAATACCAATATTTCTATATTTTTCTAAATTATGAGTTCTGGCCATTGTTACCACCTATAGTGTGCAAATGCTTTATTTGATTCTGCCATTTTATGAGTGTCTTCCCTTTTTTTTATGGCAGTACCTTTTTTTTGATAAGCATCCATAAGTTCATTAAATAATTTATCGGACATTGTTTTGTTTTTTCTTTTTCTTGAAGCTTCTAATAACCATTTTAAGGCTAAAGTTTGCGATCTATTTGTTTTTACCTCAACAGGAATTTGGTATGTCGCACCACCAACTCTTCTAGATCTAACTTCAAGGTTTGGCCGAATGTTATTTATTGCTTCATTAAAAATTTTTATTGGATCTTCTTTTGTCTTATTTTTAATTTGCTTAAGAGCTGTATAAATTAATTTTTCTGCTGCCGATTTTTTTCCGTCATACATGACAAAATTGATAAATTTTGATAACATTAATGATTTATAATTCGATTCTGCATAAATAATTCTTTTTGGAGCTCTTTTTTTTCTGGACATTTTTTTATTTTGGTTTTTTAGTTCCGTATTTAGATCTTTGTTGCTTTCTTGCGGTCACTCCTTGCGTATCTAAATTTCCTCTCAATATATGATAACGCACTCCCGGCAGATCTTTTACTCGACCACCTCTTATTAAAACTACTGAGTGTTCTTGTAAATTATGACCCTCTCCTGGAATATAGCAGGTAACTTCATGGCCATTAGACAATCTAACTCTTGCAACTTTTCTAAGAGCTGAGTTTGGCTTTTTTGGTGTAGTTGTGTATACCTTTGTACATACACCTCTTTTTTGAGGAGATTGTTCTAAAGCTGGAACCTTACTTCTAACTTTCTGTTTTACCCTCGACCTTTTAATCAACTGGTTAATAGTTGGCATAATATTAATTTTCTTAAAATGATGGGAAAAGTAGCGGAGCCTGTCTGAATTAAATCAAACTTTTTAGTTAGTGTTTAAAGTAAATACTACCTTACTTCTAACCATCAAAATTGCGCTAAACTACTAATTGAAAACTTAAAAGTCAACACTCAAACGTTTAGAATTTTTATATCTAAAATAGAAAAAGTTACTAAATAATTAAGCTTTTTGACTAGTGGAAAGTTGTTTTTTTTCTGCTTCTTCTGAGGTTTCTTTTGCTAATATTTCATCTCTTACAGCTGCTATTTTTTGCCATCTGGTTTTTGCAGTTCCAGTACCTGCTGGAATAAGTCGACCCACTATGACATTCTCTTTTAATCCTTGAAGTGTATCAACTTTACCTTTCATTGCAGCATCTGTAAGCACTCTTGTGGTTTCTTGAAATGAAGCTGCAGAAATAAATGAATTTGTTTGAAGTGACGCCTTCGTTATACCTAATAAAACTCTCTTTGCAAGAGCACCTGTTTTTCCTTCTTTTATTAACCTCTCATTTTCATTATCTAGGTCAATTTTATCAATTATTTCGCCTTGCAAATAATTTGAGTCACCTGATTTTTCAATTTCTACTTTCTTTAACATTTGTCTTAATATAGTTTCTATATGTTTGTCATTAATAACCACTCCTTGTAATCGATAAACTTCCTGAACCTCACTAACATAATAGTCAGTTAATGCTTGAATCCCCAAAATTCTTAAAATATCATGAGGCGCCGGACTACCATCTAAAAGATATTCTCCTTTCTTTATTGTTTCTCCTTGATTAAAATTAATATGTTTTCCTTTGGGAATAAAATATGACGATGATGCTCCTGAAGGAGTTACAATCGACACTTTAAGTTTTCCTCTAACTTCGTTTCCGAATTCGATTGAACCATCATTTTCTGCTATGATAGCACTATCTTTTGGTCTTCTGGCTTCAAATAATTCTGCTACTCTAGGTAATCCTCCGGTAATATCTTTAGTTTTTGATGTTTCTTTCGGTAACCTTGCTAAAACATCACCAGCAGAAACTTGTTGTCCATCTTTTACTGATAAAATCGAATCTGGTACTAAATAATATCTAGCTTCATTATCATCTGCTTTTTTTATAACATTACCTTTTTCATCTCTTAGTGTAATTCTTGGTTTTAGTTCTGTATTCTTTGACTGCGATCTCCAATCCAAAACAGATTTTGAAGATATGCCTGTAGTATCATCTGCTGTTTCTGCCAAAGAAATTCCATCAACCAAATCCATATAATTTACAATTCCACTTTTTTCCGCAATCACAGGTAATGTATAAGGATCCCATTCACAAATTCTTTTACCTTTTTCAACTTTTTCATTGTTGTCGCAGTAAAGCTTAGCACCATAAGGAACTTTATAAATTGCAAGTTGTCGTCCATCTTCATCTTCTATAGATATTTGTGTATTTCTTCCCATTATGATTTTATTTTTTTTAGAATCTTCAATTATATTTTTATAAATAATTTTTATAATCCCAGTTGAATGAGCAATTACATGAGATTCTTCTTTAATTTGCGCAGTTCCTCCTACGTGAAATGTTCTCATGGTAAGTTGCGTTCCTGGTTCCCCTATCGACTGAGCTGCTATCATTCCAATTGCTTCACCTTCACTAACTAATCTACCCCTAGAAAGATCTCTTCCATATGATAGTGCGCAAACACCTTTTTTGGATTCACATGTTATTACTGAATAGACTTTAATAGATTTAACCCCAGCAGCATCTATCTTTTCGCAAACTTTTTCATCAATCATTTCTTTTCTTTTAATTAATATTTCCCCGCTTATTGGATGTTTAACATCCTCAGCAGCCGATCTTCCCAAAACACGATCAGATAAACTCACTATAATATTACCTCCTTCAATAATTTCTGATAAAGTAATAAAATTCTTAGTTTTACAATCACATTCCATTTTAGTAATAGAAATATCTTGAGCAACATCACAAAGCCTCCTTGTTAAATAACCTGAATTTGCAGTTTTTAAAGCTGTATCAGCCAAACCTTTTCTGGCTCCATGCGTAGAGTTAAAATATTCTAATGCTGTTAACCCTTCTTTAAAATTTGCCGTTATTGGAGTTTCTATAATTTCACCCGATGGTTTGGCAATAAGTCCACGCATACCTGCTAATTGCTTCATTTGCGCAGCAGAACCTCTTGCTCCAGAATTTGCCATCATAAAAACTGAATTCGTTTCGATTCTTCCATGTGGCATAATTTTTGTTGCTGATGAAATTCCTTTCATCATTTCGTCAGCAACTAAATCTGTACATTTAGACCAAACGTCGATAACTTTATTATATTTTTCTCCCCTTGTAATTAAACCTTCTGAATATTGTTCTTCGTAATCTTCAATTTGTCTTTTTGCATCATTTACAAGTTTTTGTTTTGTTGTGGGAATAATTAAATCATCTTTTCCAAAAGAGATTCCTGCTTTAAATGCATGCTTAAATCCTAGAGTTTTAATTTTGTCACAAAATATCACCGTTTCCTTCTGACCGCAGTAACGGAAAACAATATCAATAATTTCGGAAACATTTTTTTTAGATAAAATTCTATCAATTAAAGAAAATTTAATCTTATGATGCTTCGGTAAAATACTAGATAAAATAAATCTTCCTGCCGTACTCTTATATTTTTCTATAACTTTATTATCTTTTTCATCAACTGTCTCAAATCTACTTATTATATTTGAGTGTAAACTAATATTGTTCGCTTCTAACGCTTGCTCTATTTCATTAACATTACCAAAATAACCATTTGGTTTATCATTAACCTGTTCTTCAGTTGATTGGGATAAATAATAAATTCCCAAAACCATATCTTGACTAGGGACAATTATAGGTTTTCCATTGGATGGACTTAATATATTGTTTGTGGACATCATTAATACTCGGGCCTCCAATTGTGCCTCAATACTCAAAGGAACATGAACTGCCATTTGATCTCCATCAAAATCCGCATTAAAAGCAGCACAAACTAAAGGATGTAATTCTATGGCTTTTCCCTCAATTAATTTTGCTTCAAAAGCTTGTACCCCAAGTCTGTGCAAAGTTGGAGCCCTATTTAATATAACCGGATGTTCTCTAATAATGGATTCTAAAGCATCCCAAACTTCACTTTTTTCTTTTTCAACCAATCTCTTTGCTTGCTTAATTGTTGTTGCTAATCCAAGACTATCTAATTTCGCATACAAAAAAGGTTTAAAGAGTTCCACGGCCATTTTTTTAGGAAGTCCACATTGGTGAAGTTTTAGTTCGGGGCCCGCTACTATTACTGATCTTCCTGAATAATCTACTCGTTTTCCTAATAAATTTTGTCTAAATCTTCCTTGCTTACCTTTTAACATTTCCGACAAAGATTTAAGTGGACGTTTCCCAGTACCAGTTATAACTCTTCCTCTTCGTCCATTATCAAATAGCGCATCAACCGACTCTTGAAGCATTCTCTTTTCATTTCGTATGATTATGTCTGGAGCTTTTAAATCAATTAATCTCTTTAATCTATTATTTCTATTAATTACTCTCCGATAAAGATCATTTAAATCAGATGTAGCAAATCTCCCTCCATCTAGAGGAACTAAAGGTCGAAGTTCCGGAGGAATAACTGGAATACTTGTTAAAATCATCCATTCAGGTTTATTACCCGATTCTAAAAACGATTCAATTAATTTTAATCTCTTAATAGCTCTTTCTTCAGCAACCTTTGATTTAACTTCACTTAAGAACAATCTTAATTTATCTTTTTCTGCTTTCAGATCCAAATTTACTAGTAATTCCCTTATGGCTTCAGCTCCAATCCTTGCCTCAAAAGCATCTTCACCATATTCTTCTTGGCTTTTTATATATTGTTCTTCAGAAAGTAGCTGCTTATACGTAAGTTTTGTAAGCCCTGGTTCGATGACAATAAAACTTTCAAAATATAAAACTTTTTCAACCTCTTTAAGTTTTAAATCAACAGCTAAAGATATTCTACTTGGAAGAGATTTTAAGAACCAAATATGAGATACTGGACTAGCTAGTTCTATATGACCCATTCTCTCTCTTCTTACATTAGATCTTGTAACTTCAACGCCACATTTTTCACAAATTATTCCTCTAAATTTCATTCTTTTGTATTTTCCGCATAGACATTCGTAATCTTTGACTGGACCAAAAATCCTTGAGCAAAAAAGGCCATCTTTTTCTGGTCTAAAAGTTCTATAATTAATCGTTTCAGGTTTTTTTATTTCACCAAATGACCAAGAATTAATTTTTTCAGGACTTGCTAAAGAAATTTTTATTTTACTAAATGATTTTTGAACTGGTTCGAAATTAAATAATTTGTTTATATCTTTATCCATAAATGATTAATTTAATTCTATATTTAAGCCTAATGATTTAATTTCCTTGATTAAAACATTGAATGATTCTGGAACTCCAGATTCAAATTTATCGTCACCTTTAACGATGGTTTCATAAACTTTTGTTCTTCCCGCTATATCATCAGATTTTACAGTTAATATTTCTTGTAAAGTGTATGCAGCTCCATAAGCTTCTAATGCCCAAACTTCCATTTCTCCAAATCTTTGACCTCCAAGTTGAGCTTTTCCACCTAATGGTTGTTGAGTAACCAAACTATAAGGTCCAGTTGATCTTGCATGAATTTTATCTTCAACTAAATGGTGTAGTTTAAGCATATATATTATACCTACAGTAACTTTTCTATCAAACTTTTCCCCCGTACGTCCGTCCCATAAAGTTGTTTGTCCAGACGACGGCAATTCAGCTAAATTAAGTAATTTGGTAACATCATCTACTGACGCTCCGTCAAAAACGGGTGTTGATATGGGTATCCCTGACGATAAATTTGAAATCAAATCATTAAATTCTCTTTCATTTAGTGATTTAATCTTTTCAGCATATACATCCTTACCATATATTTTTTTAAGAACGTCGCGAATTAAACTATTTTTTTTATTAATATCTGTTTGAGTCTTAATCATTTGATTAATTTTTTCCCCTAGCTCAGAACAAGCCCAACCAAGGTGAGTCTCTAAAATTTGGCCAACATTCATTCTACTAGGAACGCCTAGTGGATTTAGAACTACATCAACAGGTTTGCCATTTTCCATGTAAGGCATATCTTCTACAGAAACAATTTTGCTTATAACTCCTTTGTTGCCATGTCTTCCAGCCATTTTATCTCCAGGTTTAAGGCTTCTTTTTACCGCAACAAAAACCTTTACCATTTTTAAAACATTTGGTAAGAGATCGTCACCTTGTTGAATTTTTTCTACTTTATCTTCAAATCTTTCTTTTATATCATGTTTAACTTTATTGTACTGCTGTCTAAGAATCTTCAAATCATTGTTTGTTTGCTCTTTATTAAAAGTCATTTTCCAATAATCATTTAAATTAAATTTACTTAAATTATTTGGAGTAATTTCGCTTCCGGATTTAAGATTCATAAAATCTTCACTTAGTTTTACATTATCTAATATTTCTTGTGCTCTTATTTTGATATTTCTTTCCAAAATCTCCTCTTCTACAGCTTTGTCTTCATGAATCGACTCAATTTCTGCCCTTTCAATTGACGTCGACCTCTCATCTTTTTCTATTCCATGTCTATTAAAAACTCTCACGTCAACCACTATTCCATGACTTCCTGGTGGCAATTTTAAAGACGAGTCTCTAACATCTGTTGCTTTTTCACCAAAAATAGACCTTAATAATTTTTCTTCAGGATTAGATAATGTATCTCCTTTAGGTGTAACTTTACCAACTAGTATATCGCCTGCTTTTACCTCGGCTCCAACATAAACCACTCCCGATTCGTCTAAATTTCTTAATGATTCTTCAGCAATATTTGGTATATCTCTTGTTATTTCTTCAGTTCCTAATTTTGTATCTCTAGCCATTAATTCATATTCTTCAATATGAACTGACGTAAAAACATCATCCGTTACGCATCTTTCAGAAATTAAAATTGAATCTTCAAAATTATAACCAAGCCATGGCATAAATGCGACTGTAATATTTTTTCCTAATGCCAACTCGCCCAATTTAGTTGAAGGACCATCTGCAATAATATCTCCTTTTTTAATAATATCACCAATTTTAACTAAAGGTTTTTGGTTAATTGTTGTATTTTGATTTGATTTTTGAAATTTAAGTAAATTGTAAATATCTGTTCCCGATTTAGAAAGATCTTTTTCAGTAGCTTTAACAACTATTCTTTTTCCATCAATTTTATCAACAATACCATCTCTTTTAGACACAATTGTTACCCCTGAATCTAAAGCAACACCTTGTTCAATGCCAGTGCCCACCAAAGGCGACTCTGGTTTTAACAAAGGAACTGCTTGCCTCATCATATTTGATCCCATTAAGGCTCTGTTCGCATCATCATTTTCTAAAAAAGGTATTAATGAGGCAGCCACGGAAACTAATTGCTTTGGTGATACATCTACATATTCAATTGTATCTGGCTTAGCAAGAATGAAATTAAGTGATTTTCTACACGACACTAGTTCTTCTGTAAAACGACCTTCATCATTTATAAATGAATTAGCCTGAGCTATAGTATATTTTGCTTCCTCAATTGCAGACAAATATTCTATTTCATTTGTAATTTTTCCATTCACTACTTTTCTGTAAGGGCTTTCAATAAATCCATATTTATTGACTACTGAGTATATCGCTAAACTGTTTATTAATCCTATGTTGGGACCTTCTGGAGTTTCTATAGGACATATACGTCCATAATGAGTTGGATGAACATCTCTAACTTCAAACCCAGCTCTTTCTCTTGTAAGTCCACCTGGACCTAGAGCGGAAACTCTTCTTTTGTGGGTTATTTCAGATAGTGGATTTGTTTGATCCATAAATTGAGATAACTGTGATGTTGCAAAAAAATCTTTCATTACAGCAGTTATTGGTCTAGGATTCACTAAATCTTGAGGCATGGAGGATTCTACCTCTAACAGAGTTGACATTTTTTCTTTTATGACTCTTTCCATCCTTAAAATGCCTATTCTAAACTGATTTTCTACTAATTCTCCAACCGATCTTACTCTACGATTGCCCAAATGATCTATATCATCAACTTCTCCCTTGCCATTTCTTAAATCAAGCATATGTCTAATGATCGCTACAATATCGTCATTTCGCAAAATTGTGATATTATCATTGCACTGAAGATTCAATTTACTATTTAGTTTAACCCTACCAACATCTGAAAGATCATAACGTTCTGAAGTAAAAAACAAATTATTAAATATTTCCTTAGCAATATTAAAAGATGGAGGCTCACCTGGTCTTAAAACTTTATAAATATCATTGATCGCATCTTCTTTAGAATTATTTTTGTCAATATTTAAAGTATCAATTAAATAAGGTCCTTTATTTATTGGATCTATGTCAGCTATAGTAAGTGCGTTAATATTTAGTTCAATTATTTTATCTAAGTTTTCTTGTCGAATCGGCGAACCTGACTTTAAAAATTCTTCTTGAGTTGATGGAATTACCAAATTATCTTTTATATATTTTCCCAAAAAATAATCTGACGGAACCAAAATGTTCTTCAAGCCCTCGTTATAAATCTTTTTAGCAATGGCTAAATTAATTTTAGATCCTTTTTTTAATATTTTTTTTCCACCGGTAAAATTAACAAGATCATCCCTTAATTTAATCGGACGTTTGTAATCATCTGGGTTAAATTTTGTTTTCCACTGTTGTGTGCTTTTGTCAAAATTAAACGTTTTGAAATTATAAAATAAATCTAATATCTCTCTCTTTTGAAATCCTAAAGCATACAATAAAGTTGTAATTGGTAATTTTCTTTTTCTATCTATTCTAAAATATAATATGTCTTTAACATCATATTCAAAATCCAACCATGATCCTCTATTTGGTATAACTCTACAGTTAAAAAGTAATTTACCACTGGCATGTGTTTTGCCTTTATCGTGATCAAAAAATACTCCGGGACTTCTATGCATTTGATTTACAACGACTCTTTCGACGCCATTAATTACGAAAGTTCCACCAGCAGTCATTAATGGTACATCTCCCATATAAACTTCCTGTTCTTTTGCTGAAAGAACTTGTTTTGTATTATTTTCAGGATCTATATCGTAAATAACCAAACGCAGAGTTGGTTTAAGTGACGATGAGTAAGTTAAATCTCTTTGCCTACATTCTTCAACATTAAATTTTGGTTTTTCTAAACGAAAGGACAAATACTCCAAAGTCGCTTTATCAGATAATTCTTCAATGGGAAAAATACTTTTAAAAACTCTATCTAAACCCTTAAGTAAATTTGATTCGGAATTTTTTTTTGTAGACAAAAATTGTTCATACGATTTTTTCTGAACTTCTATTAAATTAGGAATAGTTAAAGACTCTTTTAACTTTCCAAAATTTTTTCTGATACTTTTTTTTTCAGTAAAAGATAATTGCATGTACAAATTCACATCCAAGGATATGAATGAAAAATTTAAATTTAAAAAAAACTACTTTAATTCTACTTTAGCTCCAACAGCCTCTAACTTTTTCTTTACTTCTTCAGCTTCTTTCTTCGATACTCCAGCTTTTATTTCTTTGGGCGCTGCCTCAACCAAATCTTTTGCTTCTTTTAGTCCTAATCCTACAAATGCTCTAACTTCTTTAATAACGTTAATCTTTTTGTCTCCAGCCGATGCTAGAAAAACAGTAAACTCAGATTTTTCTTCTGCTTGCATAGCTTGAGCTGCTGGTGGCGCCGCTGTGTTAGCTGCGGCAGAAACGCCCCATTTTTCTTCTAATTGTTTTGATAACTCTGCTGCCTCAACAACAGTAAGTTTTGATAGTTCATCTATTATTTTATTAAGATCTGACATGAAAATTCTGATTTATGTTTTTTTACTCTTTGCGTGCGCCAAAATAGCAATTTTTGCACCAGGTGCAAGTAAAATACTTATTATTTTTTGCGCAGAAGTTATCAAAATGCCTGTAATTTTGGCTCTAGCTTCGTCTAAGGTTGGTAGTGTTGCTATTTTTTCCACATCTTCAGCAGAAAGAGGCTCTTCTTCCATGATTCCGCCAATAATTTTTAAATTTGAATTGTCTTTAGCAAAGCTTGTTAAAATTTTTGCTGATTTTATCGCGTCTTCAGAAAAAGCTACGGCTGTTGGACCAGAAAACAAATTTTCTAACTTTTTAAATTTACTTCCATCTAGAGCTAATTTAGTGATTCTATTTTTGGTAATTTTAAAGAAGATTCCATGCTTTCTCATTTCTTCTCTTAATTTATCAATTTGTTTAACAGTAAGGCCTTGGTATTGAGTAACAAAAATAGAACTAGTTTTTTTAAAAATATTTTTCATCTCTTCAATATAAATTTTTTTTTTATCTTTATTCATCATAACTGTTACTTTCTTAATTTTAATTTGTAAGAGATTCCCATTGTAGACGTTAAAAAAGCAGAAAAGATAAAATCACCTTTTATACTGCTAGGTTTTTCTTTTAATATAGTTTCTAAAACTAAATCGTAGTTTTCCTTAATTTTTACATCAGAAAAACTTTTCTTACCAATTGAAGCACCAAGGTTACCATCTTTATCATTTTTAATTTCTATTTGTCCAGATTTTAGATCTTTAACAATCGCTTTAATATTATTTGTTATGGTGCCAAATTTTGGGTTCGGCATTAAGCCTTTTGGCCCTAAAATTTTTCCTAACTTTCCCATTTTTTTCATCATTAGTGGAGTTGCAACAAGTTTGTCAAAATTTATTTTTCCAGCAATTATATCTTCGACCAAACTATCTGAACCAAACAAATCTGCACCAGCATCCTTAGCCTCTTGGACTTTGTTATCTTCACAGAGTACAGCGATTTTTATTTTTTTACCATTACCATTAGGCAAGTTAACTGTAGTTCTTAAGTTGGCTTCTTCTTTTTTCTTTTTTATATTTAAATTAAAATAAACATCAATAGATTCATCAAATTTTGTTGTACAATTTTTTTTAACCTTTTTAATAGCATCCTCAATTACCTCAGTTTTTTTATCTTTCGATATTTCTAATAACTTTTTAAATCTTTTAGATGCTTTAATTTTCATTAATCCTTTACCTCTATGCCCATTGATCTGGCCGATCCACAGATTATTTTAGTAGCTTCCTTTGGGTCAAAAGCATTCAAGTCTTTCATTTTTTCCTGTGCTATTTTTTCTGCCTGTTTCATAGTTATTGACCCAACAACAACTCTTCCTGGTTCTTGTGAACCACTCTTTAACTTTGCTGCCTCTTTTATAAAATGCGAAGCAGGTGGCGATTTTATAATAAAATCAAATTTTTTATCTTTGTAAATAGTAATAACTACCGTTACTGGCTTGCCCATAAAACTTTTTGTTTTTTCATTAAACGCCTTACAAAATTCCATAATATTAACTCCTCTTTGACCTAAAGCAGGGCCGATAGGTGGAGCGGGATTAGCTTGACCACCTTTTATTTGCAACTTTACATATCCAGTAATTTCTTTTGCCATAATTAATTTTTTTCTACCTGACTGTATTCCAAGTCTATAGGAGTGGGTCTCCCAAAAATTGAAACGGATACTTTAAGTCTTGATCTTTCTTCATCAACTTCTTCAACTAAACCACTAAATGAAGCAAATGGACCTTCGCAAACTTTTACCTGTTCACCTATATCAAAACTAATTTGAGTTTTGGGTAGCAACGAACCTTCTTTAATGCGCCCCATAATTTTGTCTATTTCTTTTTCTGAGACAGGTATTGGAGTTCCGGTTGAGCCTAAAAAACCAGTAACTTTTTGAATATTCTTTATCATATGATAAAGTTCTTTGTTCATTTCCATTTTTACCAAAACATAACTTGGAAAATATTTTTTATTACTCTGAATTCTTTTTCCTCTTCTTACCTCAGTAACTTCATGAGTAGGTACTAAAACATCTTCAATTTTATCATTCAATTCTTTTCTTTTTAAAGTATCTTTTAAAATTTCAGCTACTTTATGTTCAAAACCCGAAAAAGTCTGCACAATATACCAATTTTTCATATTAAATATTGATAGTTAAAATTATATCTAACAAAAATCTAAATATTTGATCTAAAAGTAAGAAAAAAATTGCAGCTATGGTAGCCAAAACAAAAACCATTAAGGATCCAATAAGAACATCCTTTTTAGTCGGCCAAGTTACCTTGAAAGCCTCCTGTTTTACGCTCTGAATAAATCTTAAAGGGTTAAACATTTTTTTTACTCTCAACTTTGGCAGGAGTGGAGGGACTCGAACCCCCAACCCCGGCGTTTGGAGCGCCGTACTCTACCAATTGAGCTACACTCCTATGAGGGGTTATTCCAATATTTTGGTAACCACCCCAGCTCCAACTGTCTTACCACCTTCCCTAATTGCGAAATTTAGTTTTTCATTCATTGCAATTGGAGTTATTAATTTCACAGTAAATTTTGAATCATCTCCAGGCATAATCATTTCTGTACCTTTGGGAAGTTCAACTTCTCCAGTGACGTCAGTAGTCCTAAAATAAAACTGAGGTCTATATTTTGAAAAGAAAGGAGTGTGTCTACCACCCTCTTCTTTTTTTAATATATAAGCTTGAGCTTCAAATTTAGTGTGAGGTGTAACTGATCCAGGTTTTGCTAACACTTGGCCTCTTTCTATATCTTCTCTTTCAACTCCTCTTAACAAAGCTCCAATGTTATCACCAGCTTCTCCAGTATCTAAAAGTTTTCTAAACATTTCAACTCCTGTACAAACTGTCTTTTTGGTTTCTCTAATTCCAACTATTTCAAGCGCTTCACCGGTTTTTACAACTCCTTGTTCAACACGACCTGTCGCAACCGTCCCTCGACCCGATATAGAGAAAACGTCTTCTACTGGCATTAAGAAAGGTTTATCTTTTGGTCTTGTAGGTTGAGGTATATGTTCATCAATAGCCTTCATTAATTCCATAATTGAATTTTTTCCAGTCGCGTCATCTTTGCCTTCAAGTGCTTTTAATGCAGATCCTTTAATGATAGGAATTTTATCTCCAGGAAATTTATATGAAGTTAAAAGTTCACGTATTTCTTCAACAACTAAATCTAAAAGTTCTTTATCCTTTACTTGATCTACTTTATTTAGGTAAACGACAATAGCCGGCACTCCTACCTGTCTTGCCAAAAGAACATGTTCTCTAGTTTGTGGCATTGGTCCATCTGTAGCGCTAACAACAAGTATAGCACCATCCATTTGCGCTGCACCGGTTATCATATTTTTTACATAATCGGCATGTCCAGGACAATCTACGTGAGCATAATGTCTTTTATCAGTTTCAAATTCAACGTGAGCAGTTGCAATAGTTATACCTCGTTCTTTTTCTTCTGGAGCTTTGTCTATTTGATCAAAAGGAATATATTCTGCTCCACCTTTTTCAGACAATATTTTCGTTATTGCTGCCGTTAAAGTAGTCTTCCCATGATCCACGTGACCAATTGTACCTACGTTAGCATGCGGTTTATTTCTTACAAATTTTTTTTTCTCTGCCATTTTTTAATACCTCATTTTCTTTAACTTTATAATAATCTTGGAGCGGGTGAAGGGAATCGAACCCTCACGACCAGCTTGGAAGGCTGGTGTTCTACCATTGAACTACACCCGCATCATTCCAAACGTATCACACCGTTTCGCTGCTCAAAACTTCATTAATCTTGGTGGAGGGGGAAGGATTCGAACCTTCGAAGACCGAAGTCAACGGGTTTACAGCCCGCCCCATTTGACCGCTTTGGTACCCCTCCATGAACTCAGAGGTTACCGATACCATCAATAAAGCTTTTAACAACAACGTTTTTATAAGCATCTTATTAAATAAATGCAATAAATGATTTTAGTAATTAATATGCTATTAATCCTAGTAATTTGTTAAATAAACATGAAAAAGACAGCCTTTTTGATAGCAGGTAAACATGCCGTAATCGAGGCTTTAAAAAATCCCTATCGTAAAGTATTAAAAATCTTCTTAACCGAAGACTCAAAAAAAAAATTAAATAAGAACAATCAAAATCTCAACCTTCTCGAGAATATTAAATTATTCTACAAAACTAATAAAGAAATGAATCGCCTATGTTCAAAAGATCAAATATCTCATCAGGGTCTAATGGCTGAAATTGAACATATAGAAGGAATAAATCTTAAAGATTATTTAAAGTTATCAGAAAACAAAAAAAATATCACATTTGTCGCTTTAGAAGAAGTGACAGACCCTAGAAATATTGGCTCTATAATCAGAAGTGCTGCTTCTTTTAATATCGATGGAATAATTATTAAGGAAAGATCTTTTCCAAGTGAAAGTAAACTTTTATATAAAAGTGCTAGCGGATGCATAGAACATATTCATATATTCGAAGTTTCTAATATAAATACAACGTTAAAATACTTAAAGTCAAAAAATTTTTGGATTTGTGGTTTTGACAAAAATGGAGACAAAAATTTTGTTAACCATAGTTGGGATGGAAATAATGTTCTTGTATTTGGTTCGGAAGGCTACGGCTTAAAATATCAAACATTAAAGAATTCTGACTTTTTGTTAAAAATTAATATCAACAAAAAAATAGATAGTCTTAATATTTCTAATTCTGCAGCTCTAGTTTTTCATTATATTAATAACTTGAGGGAAAAAAAATGAGATTAATTTCTTATTTCATAATTTTTTGTTTAATTTTTTCCACATGTCCCAAAGCATCTTACTAAAGTGCTCAGCAAAACGTGGAGCATCAAACACTGGAGATTGCAAGGCTATTTGGCGTAAATTCATTCTGATTTTAGAAAGTTCATCAAGATTAGAGGAAAATTTTATAGCTTTAGAAACATATTCATCATAATTTTTAGCGATCCAATCATGCATATTTAAGTTGGAATTAATACTCTCTCCAAAATGAAACAAAAATCTATTTCCTTTTAAAGTTAAGACCGGCACACCCATCCAAACAGCTTCTTCAGTACTTGTGTTTCCTTGAAAAGGAAAAGGATCTAGAGCAATATCAATTTCATTATAAGTTTCTAACACTTCCTTTCTGGTAGGAGACTTGCCGTGTAAAATTAAACGATTTTTAT
>Ga0187833_10000578_pt1 | contig 42532 bp, 55 predicted proteins | sample ETNtaG_37_FD_167968 | JGI IMG/M metagenome (GOLD analysis project Ga0187833, IMG submission 167968) | Marine microbial and viral communities from oxygen minimum zone, Eastern Pacific Ocean - ETNP2014_SV_400_PacBio MetaG (Illumina Assembly) | ecosystem: Environmental > Aquatic > Marine > Hypoxic...
TGAGTGACGGATTGGAAAGGAGGTGATAGATACCATGACGTCATCACACACCACGATTGACGAGATCAATTTCCTGAGGCACCTCGGCACGTGGACAAATAACTCGCCCAGCAAGGTCGAGGATGTACCCTGGAAGAGTCGAGCGGAAAAGCTCTTTCGGTACCGAAACTCCATGGAGAATCGGGAGAGGTGGGGAGCAATCAATCCCGTCCTCGTCAGGCAGTTCATCAACAGCGAGATTGAACGCCTGAGTGCATGACCTCCTGAGTGTCAGGAGTAGAGTAATCGCCAAATCCCATTTTTGCGTTTCTGGGATTAAGTCTCTCTTTGAGAGATAAAGAACGCTCCCGGCAGCGGTGGTCAGCTGCCTTTTTTTATGTACTATTTTTGAAAAGGAAAGCCTAGGGTTTCCAGATATTTGGTGGCCTCTTCCTTATTCGAAGCCGATGTAACAACAGTTATAGAAAGCCCAAAAACATTCTTCAACTCTTCGTCAGAGGTTTCTGGGAAAATAGTGTGTTCCTTGATGCCGATGGTCAAATTGCCCATTTCATCAACTGATTTTTTTGGAATACCTCTAAAGTCTCTTGTCCTTGGAAGAGCAATATTTATAAGCTTGTTTAAAAAATTCTCCGCCCTTTTCCCTCGAAGGGTCACCTGGAAACCAATAATATTTCCTTCTCGGAGCTTAAAAGAAGCGATTGACTTCTTGGCCGGTCTTGGAGAGACCTTCTGTCCTGTAATTTTTGCCAGTCTATCTTGAATCAATTGAATCTTTTGTTTATCTTTTTCCTTCCCGATGCCAGTTGAAACAACAACTTTCTCAATTTGAGGAGTCTGCATCTTGTTTTTATAGCCAAAAGTATTCTTGAGTGAATCAAAAACCTTTAATTGTCTGTCTTTTATCATTTCCATAATTATTTCTTAGCCTTTTTCTTTTTATTAACTGAAATTTTCACATTTGAAACATGAATTGGCATTGTCCTTTCAATAATTTGCCCCTTCTGATCACTCTTCCTTGATTTTTGGTGTTTCTTAACAATATTAATTCCTTCAACAACCACTAAATTTTTTGAGGGCAACGCAGTAAGAATTTTTCCAGACTTACCTTTGTCTTTCCCAACCAAAACTATTACATTGTCTCCTTTTTTAACTTTCATAATTATTAAACAACTTCTGGTGCTAAAGAAATAATCTTCTGATAGCCCAAATCTTGTAATTCCCTTGGGATTGGGCCGAAGATTCTCCCGGCTTTTGGTTCTTTCTTTTCTTTTTCAATAATAACAACTGCATTTTCATCAAAACGAATATAAGAACCATCTCTTCTTCTAAAGGGTTGCTTTTGTCTAACCACGACGCCTCGAAGAACATCTTTCTTTTTGACGGCTCTCCTTGGCTCTGAAGTTTGAATAGACAAAACAACAACATCCCCAATTCTGGCATACCTCTTCTTGGAACCACCCAGAATTTTGAAGACTCTACCTACTTTTCCTCCTGAGTTATCCGTTATTTTTACTAATGACTGTGGTTGAATCATGTTATGAAATTATTTGAAAATGCTTATCTTTTGACATTGGCTTTGTCTCTTCGATTATAACTTTGTCACCAATTTTGTGTTTATTTTCTTCATCATGTGCTTTGTATTTCTTTCTAATCTTTACAAATTTCCCATAGGTTGGATGTTTAACATATCTTTCAACTTCAACCACAACAGTCTTGTCCATCTTGTCTGAAACAACAATACCATTTAATTTCTTCTTATTTTTTTGTTCGTTTTTACTTTCCATGAAGTCTCCTTTTGTTAATTTCTGTCAAAATCTGTGCAATGTCTTTTTTTAAGGCTTTTCCTGCCTTAACATTTCTGGTTTTTGTTCCTGTTATACTAAATCTGAAACTTTTAAAACCCTCTCTCTTTTCCTTTAAGAGTTTGGCTAAATCGGAATCTTTCTTTTTTATCAAATTTTTCATTTCCATATTAATCTCTGACAACGACTTTAGTTTTAACGGGCATCTTCTTGCCTCCTTTTATTAAAGCCTCTTTTGCTTTTACCTCTGGGACCCCATCGACTTCAAAAAGAATCCTGCCGGGCTGAACTGGAAAAACAAAACCAGCCGGTTCTCCTTTTCCTTTGCCCATTCCAACCTCAGCCCCCTTTCTTGTATATGGTCTGTCTGGAAAGACCCGAGTCCAAACCTTACCAAACTTACCAACAGTCCTAGAAATAACCCTTCTTGAGGCCTCAATTTGGTTTGAGGTAATCCTGTCTCCAGTTATGGCTTTCAGACCATAAGATCCGAAAGAAACTTTGTTCCCTCTTGAAGCAATCCCTCTTTTAACTGGATGCTTTCGGCCAGTCTGCCATTTTCTGTGTTTTACTTTCTTGGGGAACAACATAATTATTTCTTATCAAAAACCTCTCCTTTATAAATCCAGACTTTTATACCAATTGAACCATAAGGTAAAATAGCTCTTTCTGATGAAAAATCAATATCGGCCCTGAATGTTTGAAGTGGAATCCTGCCCTTTTTAACCTCTTCTTTTCTAGCCATTTCAGCACCTCCTAATCTTCCAGAAACTATAATTTTAGCTCCTTTAACATCTCGATTAGCCATAACCTTCTCGATTGTTTGCCTTAAAACCCTTCTGAAAGGAAATCTTTTTTCAAGACCCTCCCTAATCATGGCGCTGACAATCCCGGCATTGCTTTCAGGAGAACGAATTTCCTCAATATCAATCTTAACTTCTTCTGCTCCTAAAAGTTTTTGTTTCCTTATGAATTTCGAGACATCGTCCTTCAATTTTTTTGAACCATCGCCACTTCTGCCAATTATCATTCCGGGACGAGAAGTCTTTAAAATAATTCTTAGAGATTTTTCATTTCTCTCCATTTCAATAGAACTTACATAAAAATCACGAAGTTTTTTCTCAAGAAACTCCCGAAGTAAAACATCTGATTTAAGAAACTCTTTATATTTTTTCTTATCACCAAACCAGTGAGACTTCCAGTCTCTAATTACTCCGAGTCTATGTACATATGGGTGAACTATGTGTGTCATGATTATTTTTTAGACTTTGTTTTCTTGGTTACCTTTGCTTTCTTCGGCACTTTTTTACCAAGTTCTAATGTAATGTTACTGGTCCTCTTTCTTATTAAATATGCACTGCCCCTAGCTCTTGGTCTCATTCTTTTTAAAGTTGGTCCTTCGTCAACCTTGATACTTTTTACAAATAAATCATCCTTGTTTACTGAATCATTCTCTTTGGCATTCGAAACTGCTGAATCTATAAGTTTGCCAACAACTTTTGACGCTCTTTTATTTAAAAAGTTTAATTGAGTCGAAGCTCTAACCACACTTTTGCCTTTAATTAAATCTGAAACTAGCCGAACTTTTCTAGGAGACTGTCTGTAATTTTTTAAATAGGCCCTCATGATTATTAAAATTATTTTTTAGTTTCAGTAGTTGCTTTAGCAGTTTTAGCAGCAGTAATTTCTGCTTCTCTCTTTTTTTGTTCCAGTTCTTTCTGCATCTTACCTCCATGTCTGTGGAACTTCTTGGTTAAAGAAAATTCTCCTAATCTATGCCCGACCATTTCTTCGGTCACAAGCACTTCTATATGTTGCTTCCCATTATGTACTCCAAACCTAAAGCCGACCATTTCGGGTGATATTTGGCTGGCTCTTGACCATGTCTTAATAACACCAGCTTGATCTGGTTTCTTGCCTTCTACTTTTTTCAGCAACTTTGGGTCAACAAACGGACCCTTTTTGAGTGATCTGGTCATACGAAAAAATAAAAGCCCTTTCGAGCTTCGGTTTCATATACTAGCCAAAATAAGGCCTGATGTCAAACTATATTATAGATTTTTAGGCCCTATAAAGCCCTACTAAACGGCCCAGGGGGTGAGCCGTTTATTTTTTCTTTCCAACCTTTCTTCTGGAGACTATTAGACTATTTGAATATTTCTTTGGCCTTCTAGACTTTTGACCCTTCCCAACCATTTTACCCTGTTTTGTTTTTTGTCTCTTTCGGCCTCGTCCACCCCTTCCTTCACCTCCTCCATGGGGGTGGTCAACCGGATTCATTGCACTTCCCCTGACTTTCGGCCTTCTTCCCAGCCATCTGTTCCTGCCAGCCTTACCAAGATTTACTAATTTATATTCCGGATTTGAAACTTCTCCAACACTAGCCCATGCATTTTTAACAATTTTTCTAATCTCCCCCGAAGGCATTTTTAAATGAACATGGGTTCCGTCATTAGCTACAACTTCTGCATAGTTTCCGGCACTTCTAACTAGCTTTGCTCCCCCATTTGCCCGAAGTTCAATATTGTAAACAAAAGTACCAACTGGAATTTTATTCAAAGGGAGTCGATTGCCAGCTTTTATCGGTGCTTCTTCTGAAACAATGAAAGTTTGTCCAGCCTTGATTGACTTGGGAAGAAGTACATATCTTTTGTCTCCATCTTTATATGAAACAAGTCCTATAAAACCCGATCTGTTTGGATCATATTCAATAGTTAGAACTTTGGCCTCAACGTTTTTCTTTTCGTATTTAAAATCTATATCCCTGTAAAGCCTTTTTGTTCCACCTCCACGATGATGCGCAGTAATTCTTCCAGCACTATTTCTTCCTTTGGCTCTTTTAACACCGCGAGAAAGTTTTTTGCTCGGTTTTTTCGCAGTCAAAACACCCCTGTATGAAACAGTTGTCATTCCTCTTCTTCCTGGTGTTATTGGTTTATATCTTTTCATATATTTTATTCGTTCATAGAAATCATCTGTAGATAATTTCTATACGAATTCAATTTTATCTCCATCTTTTAAATAAACCATGGCCTTCTTTCCTCCTGCCTTCTTCCCTTTCTTCCCTCTGGTCATTACTGTCTTCCTTTTTATATCTGAAACATTTACCTTCAGGGGCTGGACTTTGTAATTGTTGACTACCGCTTTCTCTACTTCTTTTTTTGTGGCATTAGGATGAACATCAAAAGTATAAACATTGCCCTCCTCGGCCAAGATAGTAGATTTCTCTGTAATCCTTGGACGGATAATCACACCCGAAAGGTCTGCACTGGAGCTAACTATAGATGTTTTCTCAGATACCTGTTTTTTTGGAACTGGCTTCTTGGTTTTAGCTTCCGGTGTAGTTTTTGGAACATCTTTAACAGGAGTAGTTTCTTCTACTTTCTTTTCTTCCTTTTTCTTTTTTCCAAATCCTAAAAATGACATGTTACTTACTTATTTTCTTGCTTATTTTTTTAATTGCCTTGTTAGCCTTTTTGATTTTAGCTTCCTTAATTACTGCTTTTTTAGGAGTAACCTTATCTTCAATAAACTTCAATGAAGCTTCCGGATTTTCTATCAAAAGATACTTATAATTTAAAACACTAAGCGGATTAAGGTTTCTGACTTCATCAACTTTAACATTTCCAAAATTATTAAAGCTTTTTGAAACATTTAAATCTTTACCATCTGTTGAAATCAAAATTGAATTCTTTCTTTTATTTAAAATTCTTTCATAACCTTTGATTTTTGAAAGTGAGCTTAAGATTTCTCTGGCTTCTTTTGTTTTCGGCCCATCAAAAGCAAGATTATTCACAAAAATTATTTCTCCGTCCTTGAGTTTTCTCGAAAGAACTATATAAAGGGCCTTGGTCTTCATTTTCTTGTTTATTTTCTTTGAAAAATCTCTTATATTTCTTGGACCGTGGGCTACTCCTCCCGTTCTCCAAATCGGAGATCGTCTTGAACCATGTCTTGCCCTGCCAGTTCCTTTTTGCCTCCATGGCTTTGCCCCAGTGCCTCTCACTTCATCTCTTTCTTTAACATGGGCAACAGGTGTTCTCTTATTTGCCTCCATACCAACTACAACTTGATGGACTAAATCGGCATTCCAAGGAAGCTCAAAAATGTTTTTTGAGAGCTTGAGCGAACCGCTTTTCTTTCCTTTTTGGTCGTAAATTACAGCTTCCATAATTCTTAATTAGCCTCTTACTTCAACCACTGTTCCCCTTCGACCTGGAATGGCCCCTGAAATATATAGGAGTCCGTTTTCCTTATCAACATTTAAAACTTTTAGATTCTTAACAGTTGTTTTGTCAAAACCCATTCTTCCAGCCATTCTTGTTCCTTTGAAGACTCTCTGCGGACCGGTTGCTCCGATTGAACCAGGTTGTCTTTCGGCATGTTTATTCCCGTGAGTCCTGTTTCCGCCCTTGAATCCATACCTCTTAACTCCCCCTTGAAAACCTTTTCCTTTTGAAACTGCACTAACTGAAACAGTATCGCCCTTTTCAAAGTTTGAGATATTAATATCGTCTCCGACTTTCACCTCCCCTGTATTATCCATTCTAAATTCCTTAATATGTTTGAAGTTCCCAAGCTTTTTCTGTGCCTTATTTAGATTTTTTTCCTTTGCTTCTCCCGTCCCTACTTGGACTGAAATATACCCATCTTTATCTTCTGTTTTTAAGGCTGTAATTTTAAGGGGGCTTGTTTTTAAGATTGTGGCAGGAAAAACACGGCCCTTTTCGTCAAAGATTTGCGTCATTTCTTGTTTTGTTCCTAGTGCAATTTTCATAAAAAAATTCCTGCAACAGAAGCAGAATTACCTGATCCCATTGGTCCCTATGGGGACTTAGATAGACCTAAGGTCTAGCAAAGATATATTACCCATATTGAATAAAAATGCAAATGTCGTATATTAGGTTAAGGAGGAAACTATGCCTGACAAGAAAGGACTACTCGTAAACATGCTGCTACTAGTGGCAGCAATGATTTTTTTTTGGGTGACAGTAGTTGGATTCGAACCAACATCATTAGAAAGGCCCACCGGGCTAATGCGAAAAGCCCTCTGCCGTAATGCCGAGAACATTATGAAGATACTCTCTGGTAGTGAAGGTGTTGGAGTCGAGTCCGTGGCCATCACCCCTGACAAAGTCACCGGGCAGAATGGGACCGTAGTTCTCGCTGTGTCCTGTAGTATTCAGGACTAGCCAACATCAAGTCGACGACGTGAAGAACAGTAATTGCTGACGCACGTTGTTGGCTTTTACTTTTTATATAAGGACACTAAACTACTACAGTTAACTGTAGTACCATAATCAATCGTAAGAGAAACAAAAAACCAGCTAAAGCCGGTTTTTTGTTTTAATCTTTTTAATTCTCAGTAGTTCTTATATCATCTTCACATCAATCGAGACTCCTGACGGAAGTGAAATGTTTGTTAATGCCTCAATTACCTTTGGCGACGGGTTCAGAATATCAATCAATCGTTTGTGGACTCTCATCTCATACTGTTCTCGCGAATTCTTGTAGATGAAAGAAGAGCGATTAACTGTATATTTGTCTTTTTCCGTCGGTAATGGCACGGGGCCTAAGATTTTTGCATCAAATCTTATAGCCGTGTCAATAATTTGTTTTACAGAAACATCAAGAATCTTATTTTCATAAGCTTTAACTCGAATCCTAAGCTTCGAAATGCCTTCCGGCACTTTAGCTCCGGACACTTTTTTTGTAGTTGTCTTTTTGGCTTTTGTCGCCCCAGGCTTGGCCTTGGGCTTGGCCTTTTTTGATACTTCCGGCATTTTTTCTAAGAACTAAATTTGTTTAAGCAACAACTTTTGTCACAACTCCAGCACCAACGGTTTTACCTCCCTCTCGAACAGCAAACCTCTGCTTTTCTTCAAGAGCAATTGGGGAAACAAGCTTTACCTTAAAAGTGATTGTATCTCCCGGCATAACCATTTCAGTTCCTTCGGCAAGAGTAACCTCGCCTGTCACGTCAGTTGTCCTAATGTAGAACTGTGGCTTGTAGCCAGTGAAGAACGGAGTATGTCGTCCACCTTCCTCTTTCTTCAGAACATAAACTTCTGCTTCAAATTCTGTATGAGGAGTAACACTTCCAATGGCAGCAAGAACCTGCCCACGAGTTATATCTTCCTTCTTTGTTCCTCGAAGCAAGATTCCAGCGTTGTCCCCAGCAATACCTTCTTGAAGTTGCTTGTTAAACATCTCAACTCCAGTAACAGTAGTTTTGGTTGTATCTTTAATTCCAACAATTTCAATCTCTTCTCCTACTTTAACCTTTCCTCTTTCAATTCTTCCTGTAACAACCGTTCCTCTTCCTTCAATTGAGAAGATGTCCTCAACCGGCATAAGAAATGGCTTTTCGGTATCTCTTACGGGAACTGGAATGTACTCGTCAAGAGCAGTTGTAAGTTCAAGAACTTTTTTAACCCACTCGTCTTCAGCACTTGTGGCTTCAGAAGCTTTTAAAGCTGAACCTCTAATAATAGGAGCTTTATCCCCGTCGAATTCATATTTGTTCAAAAGCTCTCTAACCTCTTCCTCAACCAAATCAATCAAATCCTTGTCTTCAACTTGATCTACTTTGTTCAAGAAAACAATAATTTTAGGAACACCAACCTGCTTTGCAAGCAAGATGTGCTCTCTAGTTTGTGGCATAACACCATCTGATGCAGCAACCACTAGGATTGCACCATCCATCTGGGCAGCACCGGTAATCATATTCTTGATATAATCGGCGTGTCCAGGAGCATCAATGTGGGCATAGTGCCTATTTGGTGTCTCATACTCATTATGAGACAAAGCAATGGTAATACCCCTCTCTTTTTCTTCGGGGGCATTGTCAATCTCATCAACCTTTCTCATCTTAACAATTGAACCAGTTAAGTTGAGTGAGTTGAGGATTGCAGCTGTAAGTGTGGTCTTACCATGGTCAACATGGCCGATAGTTCCAACATTGACGTGGGGTTTTGACCTGTCAAATTCTGCCATAATCGTAATTTTTAGTAGTCAGATTCAGGTTCACGAGAACCTTTATCTAAATCTGACCGCTATTAATAATTAACTTCTAACTAATAATTCTTGTCAGGTAGTGAAATTTTCAACTGCGCCAGGGGCACGGTCTGAAGAACAGTTGGAAATTCTACTATCCTAATCTCACACGTGAATACACAAAAAAAATAACGCATCTGCGTGTGAAAGAATAATAACAGAAAGGTAAAAATAGTCAACGCCTGTGTGAGTCATAAACTCACACAGGCGCTTAACAACTTCCATCAGGTATTGTCAGATTGTAATTCTCAGATGTTTGAGATTGGGAACTTCGTGCACGAGAGCAATCTTCCACCCTTTGGTGAGAGCTAGAAATTCATCATCTCTGTTTTCTGAAACCGAGGCATTGAACCCCATCTTAATCGGAGTTCTCCCATTCGGATTCCCGAGTCTGATTATGTAGCAACCAGCTTCGTAGGAGCCGAAAATCTGTCCGAGAACACCCTGGCTTCGGCTACCGATGTCCAAAGTATCCGTGTTAATCTTTGAACGCCAATCCGAATCCGGACACAACAAGTCGAGCTCACGAATTCCCGCCATGATGCGACCACCAACATGAAAGACCTTCCGGATATCTTTCGCGAAAGATGGGTCTAGTGTCATCTGATGCATTAAAGCAGCCCCTTAACTAGAAAGTTTACGAAAAGAACTTTTATCAACAGTGATTCTATCACATTAACCAAAAACCCCCGCTTTCGCGGGGATTTTTAATTGCTTGAAATATCTAGACTAAACTACGCCCAGACTAATCTCTGGAAACTTCTCTTCGCATTCGTTCAATGTAACGAGCAGCTGCGTCCTGTCCTCCAAGACCGAATGACAGTCCTACCCCCAGTGAAAGGGCTAGAACAATTCCGGTGAAGAGTGTTTGAACAAAAGCTGAAGCAACACCAAGTTGGAAAAGAGCCGCAAGAACGGCAAAAATCCAAATAGCCCATTTTGAAACTGCTCCCAAGAAATTTGCTGAACTCATGTGTGCAGCCTTAGCTGCTCCAACAACTGCGTGTTGGACTGCTTCTGCCAAAACGGCTGAAACAAGAAGAATAAGGACAGCAACGAAGACCTGAGGCAAGAACGATAGAACTACCGACTGCAGGAACACGTTTACTTGTGAAAGTCCCAAGACATCAAGAGCTGCTACAAGGAAGACAACGACGATGAACCATTTTATGATTCCACCGATGAACCTTCCTACATCGAGCTTGTAACCAGCTCTCTGTACTGCGCCTTCAAATCCAGCACTTCTTAAAGCATTGTCCACTTTCAGGGAGCGAACGATTTGAGCTACGGCTCTACCAAACAGAGACCCTACTAACCAGCCAATGATGAAAATCACCAAGGCAATTACGAGCTCTGGAAGGAAGCCAATAACTCCTGCCCACAAATCCTGAAAGGATGCGGTCAATACTTCACTATAATCGTTAATTGTCATACTTATATAGTGTATTTAAACACGGTTACAGCAAACGCCGACCTAATTGCGCATGCTGAATAACTTATAATTTGTAAATAAATAATATCACCAAACGCAAATGGCTCATTGGCAAGTTGTGGAAAAGTTTTTTTAGGTGAAATAGCTTAAACCCCCAGTTTATTGACTATTTTTTGATGAGGATAGTCCAAAACATCACGTATTAGCTTATCGTAGACGTTCATTCTGTATTCAAATTCCGATGTATCAAAGACTGCGTATGATAATTCCCTACCTACCTCCGATTCAAGGGCCGATACAGCCCTGTCAATAGAGCTATTATTTATACGATCTCCTACAATTAACAAATCGAGGACAGAATCCCATTCTTGAATAAAGACCCCAGAAACAATTAAGAGTCGTAAACTACTTGCACCTTTAAAACGCCTTTCCAATTCCCTAGAAGTAAATGGTGGAATTTTAATGAGAAGGTTTTGTAGAGCAGAAAGATAATGAAAATCTTTATTTAAAATGTATCCTTGGCACTTTTTGTTCTTAAGCTTCCTTTTTTTACCTCTGCCTGTTTCTACCTTTTGAAAATAGGCTTTCTTTTTAATAAACTCAGCCCTTTCAAGATCGGAAATCTCCTTTCTAATTGAGTCTTTTGAAGATTTAACTTTTTTTGAGATTTCATCAAGATTGTGTGGTGTATCAGCGTTAAAAAGAAATAGTCTCATAATCTTCACAATGGAAGAGCTCCCAAACAGTTTCCCTAAGACGTCTATTTTGGTCATGCAAACATATTACCACCAAATCCCAATCAAACAAAAAACCCTGCCAATCGCAGAGTTTTTTGCTATTTCGGCTATTTTATTTGAATTCAACTTGACCTCCAGCCTCTTCAATTGCCTTCTTAAGATCTTCGGCTTCTTCTTTTTTCATTCCTTCTTTTAGAACAGACGGAGCATCGTCAACTAGGTCTTTCGCTTCTTTCAGGCCAAGACCAAGTGCTGCCTTAACTGCTTTAATAACTCCTATTTTTGAGTCACCTCCAGATTTAAGCTCAACAGTGAAAGTACTTTGCTCTTCGACACCTGCATCACCTCCATCATTGGCAGAACTGGCAACTGCAACAGCTTGGGCAGAGACCCCAAACTTCTTTTCAAGAAATTTTACTAGAGAATTAAGTTCCATTACAGACATTTTTTCAATCTTTTCTACAAGATCTTTGAATTCTTTGGGAACTTCAACCTCAACTTCTTTTTTTTCTTCTTCAGACATAATTTTAATTAATTTACTTCTAATTTTATTGTTTCTTCTCCGCTATTCCGTTCAGAGCAATAACCAAACCTTGAATTGGAGAGTTAATAACGTTAACAAACATACCCTTCAAGACTTGTGGTGAAGGAATGGTTGCAATCTCCATCATTTCCTCTTTGTTTTTGAAAACACCCTCAAAAATTCCTCCTAAAATATGAAGTTTATCTTTGAATTCCTTTCCAAAGTCATAAATTTTTCTAGCTGGTGCAGTCTCGTCATCTTCTGAAAAAGCAAAAGCTAATTCTCCGTCAAATAGTGGTATATCTCCCTTAACTTTAGAATCTTTTAAGGCAAGGTTAGCTAATGTTTTCTTTGAAACAAAATAGCCGACACCTTCTTCTCTAAGTCTGTCTCTCATTGAAGTAGTGTCTTTAACAGAAAGACCATGGAAGTTAACAAAGGTGATGGATTTTGATTTGTCCAAAATCTTTTTTAATCTTTCCAATATTTCTTTCTTCTTGTCTCTATTTATTGCCATTGTTTTAAAAAGAAAAACGGCTAATCAAAACCGCTCTATAAATGAGTCTTCGACCTCAGTAGGTCTTATGGTGTGCCTACTTTCTCCGGTTTTGTATTGAGAATACTACACTGATATATATAAAAAGTGAAGTATTTAAAATTTGATATATCTGACACTATTTAAAAAAGTACATTTCAGGAGGGCAGTACCACTCGTTTTTTACATACAAAAAGACACTTGACTTTCGATATAAGAAGAGTAAGATAATGACACTAATTAAATCCGCCTTGGCGGATCTGATTTTTTTAAAGGCCGCGCTATCGCGGCTGAAACATTACAACTAAATAACAATTAAATATCATGTTTGATTTAAAAGTCATAAATTCAGTACTGGACCAGCTTGAGGAAGAGCGTAGCGTACCAAAAGAAAAAGTCCTTGAAGCAATCGAGGCTGCTTTGGCGTCTGCTTATAAAAGAGAATACGGAAAGAAAGGACAAATCATAAAAGCGAAGTTTGATTCAAATTCAGGAAAAACAGAGTTTAGCCAAATAAAGATTGTTGTTGATAAAAATACAATTAGATTTGATGATGAAGAAGATGAAAAGGAAGCTGAGAATGAAAGCGAGGAAGACCTTCTGCCAAAATATGACCCTGAAAAGCACATCCTAATAGAGGATGCTAAAAAAATTAAAAAGGATGCAGAGATTGATGAAGAAATAATCTTCCCTCTTGAACACAAGGATGATTATGGAAGAATTTCAGCCCAAACTGCCAAACAAGTAATTATTCAAAAGATTAGAGAAGCCGAGAAGGTTTCTCTCCTGAAAGAATTCGGGGAAAGAGAAGGAACCATTGTTTCCGGAACAGTTCAAAGAATTGAAAGGGGTAATATCTTTATTGATTTGGGAAGGGCAACCGGAATTATGCCTCGTGATGAACAGATTCCAGGTGAGAGATACAGGCAAGGTGAAAGAATTAGAGCTCTCCTTTACTCTGTTGAAGAAAGCCCAACAAAAGGAACATTTCTTAGAATGTCTCGTTCGAATCCGAATATGATAAGAGAACTCTTTAAACTAGAAGCCCCAGAAGTTCAGAATGGTATTGTTGAAATTAAATTCATTGCCAGAGAGCCTGGTTCTCGTGCAAAGATTGCAGTTGTTTCAAATGACGAGAACATTGACCCTGTTGGTTCCCTCGTCGGCCAAAGAGGGGTGCGTGTAGCAACCGTCACCAGCGAACTTGGGGGTGAAAAAATAGATATTATAGAGTGGTCAGAGGATTCGGCTAAATTCGTGGCCGATTCTCTTTCCCCTGCCAGTGTCATTAGTGTTGAGATTGAGGAAGATAACGAGGAGGAGAAAAGAGCCAAGGTTGAAGTAATGGAAGATCAGCTTTCGTTAGCAATCGGAAAAGGCGGACAGAATGTGAGGTTAGCTGCAAAATTAACTGGCTGGAAAATTGATATTCAGTCTGCTGAGGGAGAAAATGCAGCTGACACTGATGAGAAGAAAGTTGAAGTAAAAGAGAAAGAAGCCCCAGCTACAGAACCGAAAAAAGAGGTTGCAGAAGAAATTCCTTCAGAAAAAGAGGAAAAAGCCGAGTAAAACTCCAGGATTATTAACAAAAAAGAGCCCTAATTTGTAGGACTCTTTTTGTCGTGATATAATCACCCCAATTATTCTTTATTTTAAAATTATGAGAAAAACTATAGATAATAGAATTCTATTAGGAAGCATAGTCAGTATCGTTGCTACATTCTTTCTACTGGGAAATTTAGCTTATGCCCAGGAAACGGATACGGCCACAACAAAAGCAAATACTGATAATGTAAAAACTAAGTCTTTAAAACCCTCTGATTTGCCAACAAGAACCAAGGCAAAAATTCAGAACTTTAAAGACAAGGCTACCGATGTAATGACTAATAAGAAGAGTGACTCTAAGAAGAAGAAGTTAGACTCTAGAGAAACCTCTGATAAAAAAACTAAAAAACCTCGGGCTTTAGAAGTCGGAGACAATGTAAAAGAGAAAAGATCAGATCTTACAGATAAAAAGAATAAGAAAGTAGACGCTCGCAAAATACAAGAAAAAAAAGATAAGAAGAAATTAGAAAAAAAAGAAAAAAGAAAAAAACTGTCTGCAAAAAGAAAAGACAGGATTAAGGCTTATATCGAAAGAATATTGAATAGATTCAGGACGGCAATTGGAAGATTAGAGAAACTAGCAGACCGAGTTGATTCAAGAATTGTGAAGCTTGAGGAGAAAGGGTTAGATCTCTCAAAGGCAAAGCAACTACTAGCAGAGGCAAGAATAGAAGTTGAGAGTGCCAAGAGTGCACTAGGTGGTCTTTTGGTTAAAACTGACACCGCATTAGGGGAAAACGAGCCAAAAACTGCGTTTGTGGGGGTAAAAGAAATCCTAAATGGAGCGAAACAAGACATTAAAGATGCACACAAGAAATTGGTCGAGGCTATAAGAGCTGTCAAGGCTTCACTTCCAAAAGATGACGATGATACTCCTGAGGCAGTAACAAATTAATAACTTCCGCCAGAGGCTAATCGACCTAAGGCTGGAAACAAACAATAGAAACACTAAACATAAACATGAACGACAATATGAATACAACTAATACAGGAAACAATACTCCTGGAGCTGGGTCTGGAAGTGGCCCAGAGACTAAAGAGGGCTCCGCTGGTCCACTTGTTGGATCAACTATAGTCATCATAATCATTATCCTTGGTGGGTTATACTTTCTAAACCAGAGAGCATCAGATGATGCAACAGATACAGGTCCAACAGGAGATGAGATAAGGCTGGAGGAAGACAGTGCTGCCCTGGATTTGGCTGCACAGAGTGAGTCAGATGAGGTTGGAGATATTGAGACTGACCTAGACATCACAGAACTTGATGACTTGGACGAAGAACTGGGAGATATTGATGTTGAGTTGAATTTCTAAGAAATTCAAATAAAAGCCCCTCGCTTAAAGCGGGGGGCTTTTAGCTTGAAAACTAACTCCTAAAAGGATAGGATAGCGAAACAACATGAATCCCACAGTAAAAATTAAGAAATTGCCACATTCGGTTATAGAAATTGAAGGAGAACTCCCCTTTTCTGACTTAGAAGTTCACCGCGAAAGAGCCCTCAAGAAGCTAGGAGAGAATTTAAATTTAGCAGGCTTTAGGAAAGGTCATATACCAGAAAAAATGGCCTTGGAGAAAATTGGTGAAGTAAACCTATTAAATGAAATGGCTGAAATGGCCCTGGGAAACGCTTACCCAAAAATAATTATTGACAAGGAGATCGACCCAATTGCCCATCCTCAAATAACAATAACCAAAATAGCTATGGGTAATCCATTAGGATTCAAGATTAAGGTTCCTGTAATGCCAAACTTTGAACTGCCTGATTATAAAAAAATCTCCGAGGAAATTGCTTCAAGGGAAGAAAAAATTGAAGTTAAAAAAGAAGATATAGACAATGTTATTAATCAAGTTTTAGATTCAAAAAAAGGCGAAGATGGTAAGAGACCAGAATTAACAGAAGAGCTTGTAAAAACACTGGGTGATTTCAAAGATCTAAAAGATTTTAATCAGAAAGTTGGAGTTGGAGTGAAAAAAGAAAAGGAGTTTCGGGTAAAAGAAAAAGTGAGAATTCAAATAATGGAAGAAATTATCTCCAAATCCAAAATTGAACTACCAGAGGTAATCATCGAAAGTGAATTAGATAAGATGATTGCCAGCTTCAAGGGAGATATCAAAAGAATGGGCCTTGAACCAGACGAGTATTTAAAAAATAACAATAAAACTATTGAGGACCTCAGAAAAGAATGGCGAGGAGAAGCGGAAAAGAAAGGTAAAAGCCAACTAATATTAAACAAGATTGCGATTGAAGAAAAACTTTATCCAAAAAAAGACGATGTAGAGAAAGAGGCAGAACACTTAATGACACATCATAAAGACGCGGACCCGAACAGGATAAAAGTTTATGTTGAGATGGTTTTAACCAATGAAAAAGTCATGCAATTCTTGGAAAAAGGAGCTCAAGAGACAGGAGAAAAAGAAATTGAAAACAAAGATAAAAAAGAGTAATATAGCGACATCATGTTAATACCAACGGTAATAGACAAAACACAATACGGCGAAAGGGCTTATGATATATATTCCCGTCTTTTAAAGGACAATGTTATCTTTTTAGGCGGTCCAATTGATAGTGATACTGCTAACAGCATCATCGCCCAATTTCTTTATCTTCAACGACAAGACTCAAAGAAAGATATCTGTTTCTATATTAATTCTCCAGGGGGTTCTGTGACGGCAACAATGGCGATTATGGATACCATGAATCATATTAAAAACAATGTTTCGACTGTTTGTGTTGGTGTGGCGGCTTCAGGTGGAGCAGTTTTGCTTTCAGCTGGTAAAAAGGGTAAGAGATTTGCATTAGAAAATTCTGAAATAATGATTCATCAGCCATTAGGAGGTGCTGAAGGACAAGCTTCTGATATTGAAATTACAGCAAAGCAAATAATTAAGTTGAAAGAAAAATTAAATAAGATTATGGCTAAAAACACCGGCCAGAAATTATCCCAAATAGAAAAGGATGTTGATAGGGATTATTACATGGATGCAAAAGATGCTAAAAAATACGGAATTATCGACGAGGTCTATAAAAATAAGAAATAAAAACAACTAGTGAAGCCTCGGACACGCAAAGCATATCTGAGGCTTGTACTCTGTAGCGCGAAACCTAGTGGAAAAGTCTTGTAAAGCCGGCGCTTAAGCGCCGGCTTCCTCCAACCTAATCTCGACCTTGCGACCATCCAAGGTACGCCAAGTGCCATCAGCGTGAGTCAGACAAATATCAGCAGTGACCCGCTGATCATTTTCACTAAACTCAACTCGAGCCTCAATTTGGTTTAGCGAAATACGACGACCAAATGAGATTACCGAAACCTTCGAAGCAGTGCGAAAAAACCGATTAACCGTCTCAGTATTCATCACTTCTACGCCCATTAGCACCTCCGCACCAGATTGTGCAATTTTTTATGACATACTGTCAACAAAAGCTTTATTACATCCTTTACAGTCACACAAAAAAGAGATATACTTGATACATTAGAAGAGTAATGTTGGTACTGAAGTATTCGAAAGATTAACCGAAAAGATAGATACAGCTTAACAGAAGGATATATCAAATGAGAACAAATTTTTCATCAGTAAAAAAACTAGAAAAATTAGAGGATTCCGAAGGGAACCTTGGCTCTATTCGAATATAAGGTGCCTTTGACACCGGCGCCAAGCGCCTAAAATTATGCCATTAAAATTAGTTCTGTTATTCGCAGGATTAGCTGGTCTTGTTGGTATAGCTTTCGGATACTTTCTAAGGTGGATTATTTCCCTGGGTCAGAGAGGTTCAATGGAGCTCGAGATTAAGGAAATGCGTCTTGAAGCCGAAGAAGAAGGTAAGAAAATCACCAAGGAGGCCGAGAAGAAATCATCGCAAATAATTGAGGAAGCTCGACACGAAAGTAAAGAGCTTAACGAAAAACTTAAAAAAACAGAAGACAGACTTATCAAAAAAGAGGAGCTTATTGATAATAGACAACTTGATGTCGATAAAGCTGAAGAAAAAATTAGGAAGACCTCTGAAGAAGTTGAGAAAATAAAATCAAAGAACGAGCAAATCCAAAAAGAAAGAGTTGAAGAACTTAAGAAAGTTTCTGGTTGGAGCGAAAAGGAGGCTAAGGAAAAACTTTTGGAAATTTTAGAGAAAGATAATGAGGAAGACTTAGCCATCAGACTTCGAAAACTCGAAACAGTCGGCCAAGAAAAGATTGAAAAGAAAGCGAAAGATATTCTTTCTACCGTAATACATAGATATGGAAATTCTGTCACATCAGATGTTATGTCTTCGGCAGTTTCTATTCCTTCTGACGAAATCAAAGGGAAGATTATTGGAAAAGAAGGTCGAAATATCAAGGCATTTGAGCGAGCAACAGGGGTTGAAGTTATTGTTGACGATACTCCAGGTTCAATTATGCTTTCTTCTTTTGATCCAGTTAGACGACAAATTGCAAGACTAGCTCTCGAAAACCTAATTCTCGATGGAAGAATCCAGCCGGCTAAAATTGAAGATGTGGTTGAAAAAGCTAAACAAGAAATAAATAAGATTATAAAAGAAAAAGGTGAAGCGGCCGTTCATGAACTCGGAATTTATAATCTAGACCCAAGAATTATTTCAATCTTGGGAAGATTATATTTCAGAACAAGTTACGGACAAAATGTTTTGAACCACTCCGTTGAGATGGCACACATTGCAGGAATGCTTGCAGAAGAATTAGATGGCGACCCGCAAGTCGCCAAAGCGGGAGCATTGGTTCATGACATTGGAAAAGCAGTTGACCATGAGATTCAAGGAACACATGTTGAGATCGGTAAGAGAATTCTTCAAAAATTTGGTGCTGATGAAAAAATTATTCAGGCGATGCAGGCACATCATGAGGAATACCCATACGAAACAATTGAATCTGTTATCGTTCAGGTAGCTGACGCTATTTCCGGTTCGCGCCCAGGGGCAAGAAGGGACACAATTGAAAACTATTTAAAGAGATTGGGAGACTTGGAAGAAATTGCAACATCAGTTGACGGTGTTACAAAAGCTTACGCCATCCAGGCAGGAAGAGAGATAAGGGTCTTTGTTTCTCCAGAGGAGGTTGGAGACCTTGAAGCTAAGAAAATAGCTAGAGAGATAGCCAAAAAGATAGAGCAAGATCTAAAATATCCAGGTGAAATAAAAATTGTGGTCATTAGGGAAAATAGGATTATAGAGTTTGCCCGATAGTTGTTGGAAAGAAAAGACGGCTTTACAAAGCCATTTTTTCTAAAAATATCCTCTTTTGAGGTTTTCCACAGAAAAAATTTTTAATTATATGGCTCTATTGCAAGGGTTTTCGGTAGATATTATAATTATACCAAGAGTCTTATTGGCGAATGGTCGATATTAAAAACTAAAGTTAGGAAACTACAAACATGAACAAATCAAGTTTAGTAGATAAAGTTCATCAAGCGCTTGGAGGAACTAAAGTTGATGCTGAAAAAGCTGTCGACACTATAGTTGACTCAATTATCGACACACTAAAGGGAGGAGGTGAGGTTTCAGTAGCTGGTCTAGGAATTTTCTCAACCAAGATGAGAGCTGCTCGACAAGCGAGAAACCCCAGAACTGGGGATCCAATTCAAGTCCCCGCCATGAGAGTTCCTAAATTTAGAGCAGCAAAAGCTCTGAAAGAAGCTGTCAGAGGTTAAATAAAAATTATTTTTTCTCGAGAGAAAGTAAATCAAAAGGAACCGCATTGCGGTTCTTTTTGATTTAAGTTTTAATCCTGTGCGGGTAGAGAGAATCGAACTCTCGTCTACTGCTTGGAAGGCAGTCATTCTGCCACTAAACTATACCCGCTAACAAAAAAATACTATCAGAAAGGTAATAAATAACAAACTTCAACAATAATAGTGTCGAAATCTACGGCATGCTAAAATCATCCCCATGATTACTTTCATAAAGAACATAACCATCGCTTTGGCCGGGATAATTGTCTCACTGATAATTGTCGTGGCCATGAGTTATATTGAAGAGAAAAATAACAGAAATCTTGCCGTAGTGGAAATCGGGGAGGAAGAAACTGGTGATGGAATAGAAATAGAAGAGATTATTGAAGGCATTGAAATAGTTAAGGAATCTGAAAAAGATAGCCCAACACCAGAAGAACCGAAGGTCTTAATAGAAGCCGAAGAAGATGAAATTATTAAGATGAGTTTGCCTAATTTAGATTCGGAAATCTTAGATTTAATCGTAATTCCACCCATTGAAAATAAAATTACCCTTAGTATTAATGAAGTAAACTCCAGAACTAGAAATGCACTAGTAAATATAATTTGTATGAGCCAACAAGGGGGTCTTTTTCAGCCAATAACAGGGAGTGGAATTATAATAGACAACCGAGGTGTTATTATCACAAATGCCCATATTGCCCAATATTATCTTTTAAAAGATTACATCGTACCAAACTTTCTCGATTGCATTATCAGAACAGGAAGCCCTGCGGTAAATACCTATAAAGCAGAACTTCTATATATTTCCTCATCGTGGATAGTTGATAATTTTCAAAAGATTGCCGAATCAAGTCCCAAAGGTACTGGCAAAGACGACTTCGCTCTCCTTTTAATAACAGAGACCACCAAACCAAATACAACGCTCCCGGCAGAATTTCCATTTATTCCGCCCGACATAAGAGGAGAAGAGCCTAAAGTAGGAGATTTTGTGGTAGCAGCAGGCTATCCTGCCGGATTTTTAGGGGGAACATCAATACAAAAAGATCTCCATGCTGTTTCAACAGTCACTCAAATCGAGAAGGTCTTCACATTCAAAGAAAATACCTTAGACTTATTTTCCGTAGGTGGAAGCATTGCGGCTCAAAAGGGTTCTTCCGGCGGAGGAGTAGTAAGTTTAACAGGGAAACTTTTAGGTATAGTAGTTACCGCATCTGAAGAAGTGCAGACGGATGATCGAGATTTAAGAGCAATTAGTTCATTCCATATAAATGAAAGTATGAAGAATGATACAGGCGGTGTTGATTTAAATAATTATCTTTTGGGAGACCTGTTTGCCAAGTCTCTCCAATTTAAAAACATTATAGCACCAGGACTGACAGCTCTTTTAGAATCAGCATTTCTAAACTAGGTTGTAAAATTAAAATTTTGTAATATAAATACCCGCAGAGGAGGTGCGGATGAAATATTCATCGGGCCCCACAAAGCTGCCGTTGCGAAGGAGGCCGCAGCCATCAAGGCACCCACCGAAGAAGAACCCAAGAAAGCTCCGCTTTGCCAACAGGCAAAGCGGAACAAATTTATTTATTTAGATAGATAGTTTGGGTAGGATAAGCCATTCCAATCCCCTCTTTTTCAAACTCTCCCTTCAACTCAAGGTTAATTTCTTGCTGGGCTTCCATATATCTCACATAGTCATCAGATTCTATAAAATAAATTACATCGAAGTCGAGTGACGAAGCATTAAAAGTACTAAAATGTGCTCTATCAAATCTGGCTTTCTCTACACCATTAACAATTCTTTTCACCATCTCCGGAATCTTTTTCATCTTTTCATTTGGGGTGCCATACAATACGCCCAAAGTTAGACTTACCCTTCTTTCATTTATCTTTTTAAAATTTTGAACTCGAGCCGAAGTCAATTCAGTATTTGAAATAACAAGTTCCTCATTACTACTCAAAGAACGGAGTCGTGTAGTTTTAATACCAATTTTTTCAACTGTACCAATATCATTTCCAACTTTAATTGTATCTCCGACAACAAATGGCTTATCAAAGTAAATTGAAAAAGCACTAAATAAATCCTGTAAGACACCTTGGACGGCCATTGCAATTGCAATACCACCAATACCGAGTCCTGCTATAAGAGAGTTAACATTAAATCCAAGATTGGAGAGCACCAAAATTAAACCAACAATCCAAAGAGACCATTTAAAAAGATTACCTAGAAACTTAAAAGCATTCTCTTCGTCTTTGTTTTCTGCCTTCGTTTTCTTTTCGATTATGTAATCAATTAACGCCTGCATTGATTTGATAACTTGATAAACAACAAGAATTAAAAGAATGGTGCCCAGCCAGCTTTGAACACTAGAATTAATATTTAAAAACAAAGTTGCCAGATAAAAAGAGAGATAAGTGTAAAAAGTTGGCTTAATTGACTGAAATATCCTTATAAAGGTGTCGTCCAAGTCCGTCTCTGTTTCCTTTGAGAGTTTGGCTAAACGGCTTAAAATTCCCTTTTGAAGAAACCGCAAAACTATCCAAAAAACAACAAACGCCCCTAGAGCTATAAGATACTCCTCTATTGTATTGCCTAAAAATTCAATCATTACTTAATACTTTCACCCGAAATAAATAAAAAAACAAGTCTTCGGTATTATTTTCTTGCAGGTATAAATATAAACAGAAAAGATGGGCAGCCAGATATTGCAGAATGTTGAGGGAATTCGATCGAAAAGGTCCAAAGAACCAAGTGGGAGAAAACGACAGGCCTTGTGTGGCAAGAGAAGGTTTTAGCCTCCCTCACTTCCCTTCTCTTTTACAACAAAAGCGACGAAGCCGAGAGACAACCTCTTCCGAAAACCTGATTTGTTTCAACTGGTCGGGGCGCCGAGAATCGAACTCGGACCACTCGGTCCCAAACCGAGCACACTACCACTATGCTACGCCCCGATAAAAAACAAAGCCTTAAACCGTGCACATTAATTAATAACATCAAAAATATAGCACAGTTGAGAGCTGTTATCTATACCGAGCTCTTCTGTAAAGAGCCAAAAGAAGTCGTGGGACAATTAAATAGGTTTGAATAATTCGGTGAATCCTTTTCAATTTCTGCGGATGGACATTTTCCTCCAACCTAGACTCGTCACTTCCCTACCCCACCCCATTTTTTAAGATAATTTCGGTCTAAAATAGAAGAGCCTTTGTTGTTAGACCATTTTTCGGCTATTTCTCCCATATATCACTAAATTTTCGCTTTTCTGAAGGCATGTTTCACAAGAAACGGCTATATTAGGCCATATAAAAAACAAAATAAGAAACAGAAGTATGTCCTTTATAAAGTCCTTTAGAGAGTTTTCATCTAAGTACCATGCTCTTCCAAATTTCTTTCCTTTAATCACTCCGTTCTTAGCTAGACGACTTAAATAATCATGAGTGTATCCGAACAACTCTGCGCTTCGTTTAGACGAAATATACTTATTCTTAGCGATGAAAATCTCTTGATCCATGTCGTCTTAATTCTAATTAGGTAATATGACTTTGTGGGGGCAAAGAAAAAAATCTTTTGTGGATAAGAGGGAAAAATGTCTTTTAAAATACTTCGTAAATGTCCTTAAAAAGACAGAGTTAAGCCCCCGAAAAGAGAAAAATGGGGGTTAAAAAGCTTAACTTAGTCATTAAAAAACAAAAATGGACCAAAAAATTCTCAAAAAGAGTTTCACAAGATAAGAATAAGACACCAAATTAAGCAAGAAATGTTTCTCAAAGCTAATTTGGGTTAATTTTAAAAATAAATCAGATGAAATTCTTAAGATGTTTTGCAAAACATCTTAAAACTTGAATTCCAGTAATTAAAATTTGAAGATGTCGTCAAAATCAATTTTTTAATTTTTATACAAATTCTGTCAATACTTTTTGAACAAGAACACAAAAGTTTATAGTTTCACAAGAGTAAAAATAAAAACCCGGCTAGGTTAGCCGGACAAAATCCTTCGTTTCACAATTCAAAAAGCTTAATTTATAAAGGAATACCTGTTACAAGAAAGAAGATAAATGAAATTATAGGAAATAATAGCCTCCATAAAAAGAAGATGAGAATAATGATTAAAATTAGAGAATATCTCTCCAAAAAAACTCTAAATGATAAATATTTTAAAGGTAGTAAGGAAAATAATATCTTCGAACCGTCAAGAGGTGGAATAGGAATAAGGTTAAAAATTGCCAAGAGAATATTCACAAAAACAATCAAGCTAACTGGAGTTAAAAGCGCAGTTGAAACCAAACCAGAACGAATAGCCAAACCAAAAATCAAAGCAAGTAATAAATTTGATGCTGGACCTGCAAATGCAACCTTCGCTTCCCCCCATCTTTGGTCAGTTAGATTGTAAGGATTGTATGGAACCGGTTTTGCCCAGCCGAAAATAAAACCACCAGTAATAAAAGTTAGAAACGGAATTATAACCGAACCAAACAAGTCTAAATGTTTAAGGGGGTTAAGCGTAAGCCGTCCGGCAAGCCGAGCCGTCGGGTCCCCTAGCCTGTTGGCTGCATATCCATGTGAAGCCTCATGAAGAGCAATCGACAGTATTAAGATGACAATACTAAAAATAAAATTGGTTTGCATGATAGCCTTTTTATGTTAGCATACATTTTGCTTAACTTAAAAAAACATGGCTAAGGTATGTAAAATAACAAATAAGAAACCACAAGCTGGCGGAAGATATTCCAACCGTGTTCGTGCTACTCAATTTAATCCAACCGGCAAAGTTAAGAGAAAACCAAACATCCAGAAAAAAAAGATTTATGTGCCAGAGATAGACAAAACCCTAACACTAAATATTTCAACCAAGGCAATCAAAACTATAAAGAAGAAAGGGGCTTACAAGACACTTAAAGAAGCAAAACTAATATAAAATCTCTGAGGAACCCTCGGAGATTTTATTTAACCCTGACTTCTTCCCCATTAGAAAGAAAAACTATAGAGCCGTCTTTTGATGTCTCAAGAATATTTATTTCAAAATCACTTAGTCTGTCTAAAACTTCCTTATGTGGATGACCATAGCGATTGTCTTCCTCCGCCGAAACAACAGAATATGTCGGAGAGACAAAACCGAGAAAGACCTCCGAACTTGAAGTCTTCGAACCATGGTGGCCCGCCTTTAAGACGTCGGACTTGAGACCTTTGCCATCAATTGAGACCAAATATCTCTCGATAGATGCCGGTGAGTCGCCTGTAAGCATAAAAGACACTTCCTCGTGTTTGATTTGAGTAATAATTGAAGCAGTGTTAGGTTCAAAGCCTGAAACCTCTCCATCGGGGAAAAGGACTTCAAGCTGAACACTATTGCCTAAATCAAAAATCATTCCCCTTTTAGCAATTATTCTAGTATTCTTTTCTTTCTCCAGAGTATTCTCAAGGGAGCTATAGACCAATGTGTCTGATTCAACTCCAGATTCAAGATAAATATCATTATCAAATCTATTTAGAACTCCAACCAAACCACCTATATGATCACTGTCCGGATGAGTGGCTATAATCATATCTATAGAGCGGTCAAAAAAAGACATAAATTTTGAAAGTTCTCGCAAAACTTTATCATTTGGCCCGCCGTCTATAAGGACTTGGTTACCATTTTTGGTCTCTATGAAAACAGCGTCGCCTTGCCCGACATCTAAAAAGACTACTTTTAGATCGTCCCTCAGAGAAAAAGAAAAAAGTCTTTGCCAAATTAAAAGATTGATGACCAGAAATACAGCCAGTGAGATCCATTTAATCTTACTTTGGCTTAAACCAAACATTCTTAAAGTATACCCCACGAACTAGCTCTACCTTTACCCTACTCTCCCAACGATTTTTGTGTGTTTAATAGCTATTAATTATAGGGTTATTTTTGATTGTGTTTATTTGTATTGAAGTGATAAAACCAGTTCTTTTATCTGTTCTACTACCTCTTTTATATGCTCTTTTGTGATACCAATATTAGGATTCTCTACATCCCAGAAAGAAACTTTTGAGCTCTCCAGCAGATAATCTGGACATTCGCTTTTCTCCGCCATTACGATAATCTTGTCTACCCAGTTTACAAGCTCAGGCATAATCGGTTTGCATACATTTTCAGAAATATCTATTCCTTTTTCTTTCATAACTTCAAGAAATTGCTCAAGTTCTGGAAAACTTTTGAGTTTCCTGCCCTCCAAATCCTCTTTCTTAACCCAAGTCCCACACGATTCCACCAAAAATTTAGACATCGGGTGTCCGAATTTTTGGTATGTTTGGTTAAAAAATGCCTCCGCCGCTTGACTCCTGAACATATTTCCGCGACAAACAAATAGTATGGCCATAATTTAAGTATAACAAAAACCCTTACTTAGCGCTTTCAAATAGTCCAATTTAAACTGAACCTTTTGTTTTGTGGTACAGTCAAAACAAGGAGAAAAAGCACTCAGAATTAAAATCATTGATGTTCAATATGTCGTACTCACTAAGTTAAGTTGATTTACTCCTTTTATATAAATAAAAATAAAAGGCATAAATTAAAAAAGTTAGCCAGATTGGGAAAACTTTTACTCCAACCGAAGAGAAAGGAATACTTGAAAACATTTCAACGACTCTTATTTGATAATTTAAAAGAATAAATGAAAGAAAACCTGGAATAAATCCAAGAAAATTTAAAGCAAGACCTAAGATTGAAGTAATGAATCCAAAAAACATTGTAAAAGGAATGAAAGGTAAAACAAGAATATTTGAAACAGGAGCAATTAATGATATCTCCCCTATTTTATTTAACAGCAGTGGCAAAATAAAAAATTGAGTAGCCAAAGTGGCGGATATTAATTTTCTTAACTGGTATTTCTCTGGGATAAATTTAAGTTTCCCTTCTACAATAGGAGAAAAATGTATTAGGCCCATTGTGGCTAGAAAACTTAATTGAAAAGAGGGGTCAAAAATAAGAATCTTCGGATTATGTAAAATCATCAAAAATCCAGCTATAAATAAGGATCTTGTAATATCATATCTCCTGCTAAAAACTCTCCCCATAATAACAATCAGGGCCATAACACTAGCCCTGACAATGGTCGCCGAAGCGCCTGTCATAATGGCAAAAAATACAATCGACAGAGCACCTAAAGCAAGACTGGTATGTATCGGCAGAAAAGAAAGGGACTTCAAGATAGAATCTGCTATAATCGTCACATTGTAGCCGGAAAGAACCACGACATGAATTAGACCAGTTCTTCTAAAATCTCCTTCCAAATCTTTTCCGAGTGATTCCTTAACACCAAAAATAAGCCCGCTTAAGTACTCCGATTCTGGCGAGGGAATAATTTCATTCATTTTTGAAATTAAAGTCCTTTTAATTGAAAAGAGTTTTTCTTTTATGAAGTTGCCGCGGCCAGTATCTAGAACTTCAATTTTAGGAAAAAGCATTGAGTAAAAAATTTCATCTTTAGAAAGATAATTAATGTAATCAAATTCCCTATTATTATCGGTAATAAAGTTTTTAGGTGTCTTCAAAACACCTTGAGCAGAAATTAAATCTCCATAATTAAAAATGTCAGCTCTTTCAGATGTGATTAGAACTTTTTCATCAGAATTCTCGGGTTTAATAATAAGTTGAATAGAATTTTCTCTTTTAGATGGCTCTTCAATTATAATCCCAGTAATTTCTGCTTTTTTCCCTAAAGAATTATTTAAAATAAAATTTCTGTCTTGAGCAAAATCCATTCTAAGTGCCCCCAGAGAAAATAAAACTAACGAAATGGAAATTAGAACGAACTTCCTATCAATTAGTGCGACAACTATAGAAATTAAAAAAAACAGAGCTAAAAAACTTAAGCCCAAATTAAAAAATGACCAAAAGGCCACTCCAAAAACAAAACTTGTTATTAAAGAATAAAATACTCGGTCAGACATTTAAGGTACCCTGCTCCCCTCTATTCATTGCTTCATTAGCTAAACTATCAGCTAAATTGTTTTCTCCTCTCGGAATATGGGTGAAAGAAACATTTGGAAAATCCTTCACTCTTAAATTAGACACTTTTATAAATTGAGGATAAAGAGACTCTTCTTTTATTTTGTATTCCCCCGAAAGCTGTTTTTGAACCAGCTCGCTATCAAGACGAAAGTTAAATTCCATTTCTCCTATTTTCTTACCAAAAAGCTTTTTTAGTTCGGAAAAAGCAGTTATTACAGCCTCATATTCAGCAAAGTTGTTAGTGGTTACACCAAGCGATTTTGAAGTTTTTTTAAGGATATTCCCCGCCTCGTCGGCTATAACTACCCCCACTCCAGCATTACCCGGATTTCCCCTTGAGCCACCGTCTGTATAGACAATTATCTTTTCCATCGCTAGATTATATCAACAATTCTAAGACGAAGCTCTGGGAAGTTCCTGAAGTAAGATTTTTCAATCGAAGCAACAATACTGGCTTTCTCCCCTTCCTTAATTGGTCTTTGGAAACTATTTTCATCAGAGAAAAAGCTAATAGCAGAAATTGGTCTGTTAGAACCATTTGGAAATTCTAACTTTAAATGCTCACTATGCTTACCAAATTTCTGTAATTTAGGAAGCGGTAAATCATCAAAAATAAAAACTGGCTTTTCATTACCAGTACCATATGGAGAAAGTTGCTCAATTTCTTTTATCACATCCCAATTTATATCAGAAAGTGATAATTTAGAATCAATAAGAACTTTTTCGTCATGACTTTTTGTTTTTTCGTCTTTTTTAAAGTGTTTTATAATTTCTTCTTCTAAAAAATGAATTTTCCCTCCAGAAATCCCAAAACCTCCAGAAAATTTGTGCCCACCAAAATGAGTAAAGAAATTGTCGGGCATTTTTTGCATTAACGAAAAGACGTCTGTCCTCTGGTCGCTACGACACGAACCTTTTATTTCCTTGTAACCATTCCTGCCCCATAAAAATACTGGCCTATTAAATGTGTCAGCCAAGTTTCCAGCAACTAAACCAAGAATTGATGGAACCCATTTTGGATTTCCAGCAACAATAACTGGCGGAATCTTTTCCATTTTAGAAAGTTTTCTTTTAATTTCTTTAACAATAGTCGCTGTTAAAATTTTTCTTTCATTATTTAATTTACTTAATCTTTCAGCTCCCTCTTTAGCTTCAACAATATCTTCCGACTTCAAAAGATTGAAGGCTGTATAAGCTTCGTCCATTCTTGAAGCGGCATTGATTCTAGGAGTAATGACAAAACTTATATCGTCCTCTGTTATAAAATTAGCGCTCAACCTAGCCTCGTTATAGAGATTCTTCAGTCCATATCTTCTGGTTTTTTTTAAAACCAAAAGACCATAATAAGAAAGGATTCTGTTTTCATCAATTAACGGGACCATATCAGAAATAGTGGCCAATCCAACCATATCAAGAAGCCATTTATCCCAACCGTTTATTATTTCAAAATTCCCTCTTTCAATAAGAGCTTGAACAAGTTTAAATGCAACTGCAGCACCACAAAGTGATTTAAAGGGATGTTTGTCTCCTTTTTGGTTTGGGTTAACTATTGCCAGTGCTTTCGGTAATTCCCCATTAGGTAAGTGATGGTCAGTTATGACTACATCGATTCCTAACTTATTAGCTTCTTCAACCTCTTTAACATCATTAATACCACAATCGACGGTAATAATTAAATTAAACTTGTCTTTTGAAAAACTTTTTACCGCATCAATGTTTAAACCAAAACCTTCGTCATTTCTGTGCGGAATATAATTTTCAAAATTATCAAATCCAATCTTTTTAAAAAAATCATGAAAGATTACTGCCCCCGGAATACCATCCGCGTCATAATCGCTGTAAATTAAAATCTTTTCATTTTTTTTAATTGCCCCAAGGATTCTTTCAACCGCTTTTCCCATATCCTTCAACAAAAGCGGACTGTTTAAATCTTCGTAGTTGGGATTAAAAAAATTTTCTGCCTTTTCTTTTGTGTCTATTCCTCTGTTGAAAAGGAGTTTTTGGGTGAGTGGAGAGTATCCTGATAGTTTTTTCTGGACATTTTCTGGAACTTCTTCTCTAATCTGGTAATTCTTCATCGTGAGAGTATTTTATCATATACTTAGGTGGCTATGGATGATTGTATTTTTTGCAAAATTTCAAAAGGAGATATCCCGGCCGAAAAAATATATGAAGACAAGGATATTTTAGCCTTTCTTGATATAAGTCCAATTAATAAAGGCCATGTGGTTGTCATACCAAAAGAGCACTTTTCCGATATATTTGAAACTCCAGACGAAGTTTCCTCAAAGCTCATTTCAGCGACTAAAACAATAGGAAAAGCCCTAAAGAAAGCCATGGAAGTTAATAGGGTTATTTTAACCATTTGGGGAGAAGATGTGCCTCATACCCATATGCACGCCATCCCCAAAAAGAAGGACGATGATATGTATTTTTGGAAGCAGGGGAAATATGACGAAGGTGAAATAAAAAAAATTGGAGAAAAGATTCGATCTGCTTTTTAAGCCTGATTTTTAAGTGCTTCTAATCCTGGAAGAGTGCCAGAATAAATAAACTCTAAAAGAGCACCACCAGCCGTCGACATAAAATCAAACTCGTCTTCCAGTTTTAATTTCGATATAACAGCAAAAGTATCCCCTCCTCCAACAACAGATTTAGCGGGGCTATCTATAATAGCTTTGGCTAAATCTATTGTTCTATCTCTAAAACCTTTTTTGTAATCACCCAATGGACCGTTCCATAAAATAAACTTTGATTTTGAAACTAATTCTTTAAGTTCAATCATCGCTTCAACTCCAATATCAAGAATCATGTCGTCAGATTCAACTTCCGACGGTTTTTTAACAAAAATTCCGTCTTTGTTTTTTACAGTCACATCCTTTGGTAAAATTAAGTTTTTCCTATCCAAATAATCTTCAAGTTTGTAATCTTTGCCCGATAATTTTGAAATTCCCATTTCATAACCCTGAACTTTAAAGAAATCGTTGGCTAAAGCTCCAGCGACATAAACATAGTCTGCCTTTTCAAGGTATTCAATGATTAAAGGAATTTTAGTTTCAAATTTTGCACCACCTAAAATAAATAGAAATGGTTTTGAAGGATTAAGAACAGTCGAAAGATTCTTAATTTCATCTTCAAACAGGAGCCCGTAGTAAGAAGGAAGTAGTTTGGGTAAACTAATGAGAGAAGCATGTTCCCTGTGCGACACGGCAAAAGCATCGTTAACATAAATATCTGCCAGTCTTGATAGTTCATTGGCAAAATTTATATCATTTTTCGTTTCTCCTTCATAAAGACGTAAATTCTCCAAAAGAATAACATCTCCTTCTTGCATTTTCTCGATAGCGTCTTGGGTCTCTTTATTAATACAATCTTGAGCAAAAGTAAGAGGTATTTTTTCTACTAAATGGTCGTAAACTGGCTTCAGAGTTTTGGACTCATCTTCCCAAATATGGCTTATAATAACAACTTTTGCTCCTCTTTCTTTTAGATAATTGATGGTTGGAATAGACTTTCTAATTCTGAAGTCGTCCTCGACTTTACCATTTAATACGGGAACATTAAGATCAAGCCGGAGTAACACTCTTTTGCCCTTTAAACTCTCTGCTTCCTTTATACTCTTAGCTCCTCTTATTATTTCTTCCATTATTTTATTCCATCTGCTATTTTGATTATCTCCAAGAAATGGCTTGCTATTAAACTTTCATGTCCAACCAAAAGACCATCAACTTCTCCTTCTTTAATTAAACTTTCAGTATTTTCTGGACCAGAAGAACCACCGTATAAAATCTTTGTTTCCATTACGGATGCGTCATAGATATTTTTTAAAACTTTTAGAATAAAAAGTTTCATTTCGTAAACGTTGGCTGGTTTCATGGCTTTATTTTTACTTTTACCAATCGCCCAAATTGGTTCGTAGGCGATTATAATTTTACTTAAATTATTTTTTGAAATACCCTTTAATGATTCTTTTATTTCTTCTTCAATAAAACGCAAATATTCTCCGTCATCATCTCTTTCACTTTCCCCGATACATAAAATAACATTTAAACCAGCGGAAATAGCAGTTTTTATCTTTTTATTAACGATTTCATTAGTTTCTCCCAGAGCTCTTCTGTCAGAATGTCCTAAAATCACATAGTCAGCTCCTAAATCGGTAATTTGATAAGGTGAAATCTCTCCAGTGAAAGAACCATTGTTCTCCCAAAAGGAATCTTGTGCTCCAAGAGAAATCTTGCTACCGGAATACATTAAAGAAAGCTCCCCCAAATAGACAAACGGAGGACAGATGATTGTTTTTACATTTGAAAACTTGGGAGCGTTATTTTTTATTTTTTTAAAAAGTTCGGTGGCAGCATCAATGTCTAAGGGGTTCATTTTCCAATTAGCAATGATGATTTTCTTTTTCATAAGGAGTATTCTACCATTTTTCACCCCCACACTTTTCACACGAAAGTTGTGGGTGTTTATTCAATCTCTTTCCAGCTATTTATAGAGTAGCCATCAGAGAGTTCAGAGCTAAATAATAGGTTAACAAGGCCAGTATCGTAAACTACTTGGGCATTATTTTCTACCTCTAATTGATAAGAGGTCGCTTCCTTTAAATCAACATTATTCTTGAGTTGGGTAATTCCATGTGGGGCGTATACCAGTAAATCGCCCACAGCACTATTCTCTACAACTATAGCTTTGGTGCTTCCGCTATTTTCTTCGGCGTCATTGTTCATAGAAATTAAGAGAATAAAATTGTTATTTGGGCCAGCAAAAGTGGTATTATTTTTTAAAAGTATTGTTCCAGAACCAGATTCGTTAGATTCATTATGAGCAATAATGGCTACGCTGTTTGAGCCGAGAGATTGTGATATTGTCATTTCCACATTATTTTCAACTTCAATATTCCCCTCAACCCAAATGGGTCCAGCTAAAGTAATAGTAGGGCTACCTTTAATGGTGAGAGTGTCACAATTGAATTTTATCGGACCAATGATTGTACTATTTTCAATTTCACAGATCGACGTTGTCCCCCCAGTCAAAGCCTGGGCCTCCCATTCCTCAATTTTTGAATCTGAAATAGGTAAAGTTGTGGTTGCTTGATCAGAACTATTGGAATACTGTGTACCGACAACAGAAGTATTAGAAATAACTTGGTAATAAGCATCCCCGCCAACTTCTGAATTTCTTATTGTGTGTGCAAGAGCGTCACCCCCTACTTCCAAATTTTCAATCAAGCCTTCTGGACCGGAAGAGACAACATCACCGTCTACAAGAGGATTATTATCTGCGGTAATAGAACCATCTGAAAAAACATTTCCTGAAACAAAAGAATTGTTTTTCATATAAAGTCCCCCGTCCCCAACCTGAACACCAAAATTAAAAGAAATACCTTCTCCTAGAAATAATTCTGTTTTAACTTTTCTAACAAGCTGACTCGAGGTAGCGTTTGATGTAATTATTTTTAGACCAGCATTATCGACAATAGCTGTTGTAACTACAGAAGAGCCAATGGCCAAATCCTCATAATCCGACACTGTTAAGCCATTTTTTAGACGAAAAATAACATCTTCCTGTCCTGACTCCGAAAGAAAAAAGCTCTCTTTTGAATCTACTAAGTCTCTGGATAGTCGAACTTCCTTATAGACTGGGCCCGTCACACCAAGAACAACGGTTAAAGAAATGAAAAGAAAGAAAACAACTGCTGTCATCATTGCTGCTCCCTTTTTTAAATTATTTTTTTTCTCTCCAAACATATTAATAAGAACCTCTTAAAACAGCTGTACTATAAAAACTGTCTATTTTTGTTGTATTTCTTTCCGTACCAGTAAGAGTTAATTCTATTTTCACGGCCTGTGATGAACTTGATGTAATGTGTCTAAAAATTAAACCTGTAACCTCAACATTATCTTTTGTTAAAACACCAGATAAAACTGCATTTTTGTTTAATTTCAGGGAATTATTTTCAACATAAAAATCTAAAACTAATGGTGCCCCAAGATTGTCAGTGGTATTTAACACCAGTTTCCCTGGATTGCTTCCTAAAATACTAGATGAAGTATTAACACTTTCAGCTGCCCTTACTTCCCTAATAATCCTTTCAAGAGAAATGGATGCAGAATTATTTATATCGTTTGTTAATTTTATTGACTTATACGATCTGGTAATAATTAACAAGGTGTTAATTATTAAAACAAAAACGATGGAAAGAATTGCAACATAAACAATCATCTCAATCAAAGTGAAGCCTTTATTTCTGCTAAAATTAATCATTAAAATATTTTTGAGAGATAACTACTAATCGACTTGGTTGTTGTTGCCCCACCCTCAATCCATGAAACACTGACAATAAAAAACTTCGTTCTTGAATCAAGCGTACCGGAAGAAGCAATATCGTCGTTAATATCCCTGTAGACATTTTCCACACTAAACTCCCTGTAAAATTCGTTATCAATCATCGACGGGTTAAGATTAATACCCCAATCTGAACCATCAAAAGAAAGACCATAGGAAATATCAGTGGCTAAAGTTGCAATGTTATTGTCCCAACTGTCATCCCTGACCGACCTTATGGCCTCCAAACCCTCCTCAAGTAAATAGGCCGATTGGATTTTTTGAGTATTTTTCAAGGCCATTTCCAAAAAGAGATTATATGTTGCAACTAAGCCAATAAATGCAATTAAAATTATAGAAGTACCTATAATTACCTCTATTAAACTAATCCCCCGCTTGCTTTGTGAGCCCATGCCTTTTTTACAAAAAGGTGTGGGTGTAAAGCCTCTATTCCTTTTGGCTTTTGAAAAAATCATCTGACTAAACCTGTTTTCTCAATGGTAAGGGTCTTTGTTTTAGAGCTGTCAGTTTTACTTTGAAGAGTGATTGTTCCATTTTGTTCTGTTTCTCCTGAAAGCCGTTCAAATACTAAATCTGATACTCCGCCATTCAAGTTTATGTCCTGTATAAAAATTTTTGAATGAAGTTTTGTGACTATATTATCAGGATTGGAAGAATAATAACTACCTCCTTTAAAGAGAACTACTTCATCTGAAGCAAAATGAACACCATATTTCGATGAATCTTTTGAAAATAATGTAAGTTGTCGAGCTCTTTCTACAATAGAGACAACATTTGAAACGTCTCTTGATAATGCCTGGCTCTCATCAAAAGTACGAAAGACACCAAAAATAACAGTAGCTAAAACCGCCAAAATTACAAAAGCTATAATAATTTCGATTAAAGTAAACCCGCGCGATTTCATTTTATAAACCGCCAACTAATGAATATGTCGGAGTAATCATTGAAAGAGCAAAGAAACCGACTACCACACCAATAAATATCATCAGAAACGGCTCAATTATAGTAGACATATTTTTCGTTTTTTGGTCTATGTCTTCTTCGTAAAAAATAGCCACCCTTTGAAACATGTCTGAAAGTTTTCCTGTCTCCTCACCAACACTAACCATTTCACTAACGAAAATAGGATATATATCACTTTCCTCCTCAAAAATTTTAGATAAAGAAACTCCTTTCTGTATCTTGTTCTCGGCCTTGCTTAAAACTTCCTTGTAATAAGAGTTCTTAACAACATCTTTTGTAATTTCGAGTGCATTGACCACCTCAATCCCAGAAGAAAGAAGGGATGATAAGGTTCTTGCTGTTCGAGCAGAATTTGTTTCTCTAACTAAATTGGAAATAAGAGGGATGTGGAGAAAAATATAGTCTAAACTCCTTTTGCCTTTTGGGTCTTGAGACCAAGCATAAAGGCCCCCAACAATAGCAAAAATACCAAAAAGAAATATAAATGTGTGATCTTTTAAAAAGTCACTAATCAAAATAATGGCTCTAGTTGAGGCTGGAAGATCAATTTCCAACTCTTTGAATGTTGCGGTTAGAGTCGGGACTACATAAATAAGCATTAATATTCCAATAATTATCATAGCGGTAAGTATAATACCCGGATACATCAGGGCCCCTCTTATTTTCCTTTTTAGAAGATAAGTTTTTTCCATTTGAGTTGAAACGACTTTTAAAGACTCGGACAAACTTCCACTTTCCTCTCCGGCTTTAACCATGGCAGTAAAAATTTTAGAAAAAACTTTAGGGTACTTTGAAAGTGATGAGCTTAAATTATTTCCGTGTTTGATACTACTTTGGACTGATTTAAGAATACTTTTAAATTTCTGATTTCTAGATTGTTTTTCTATAACAAAAAGAGCGCGGGATATGGGAAGTCCAGCTTCTATCATTGCTCCAAGATTTCTGGCAAAGAGAATCTTCTCTCGCATACTAACAGTGTTAACAATCATATTTAGTTTTTGAAAATCAAAACTAAATCCTCCTTTTTCTTCAACAACAGAGACAGGGGTGACGCCTTCCTCTTTTAAAAGACTAAAAATCCCGAACTTGTCGGAAGACTCCAAGATTCTTTCTTGTTTTTCTCCGGAATTTGAAACTGAAACCACTTTAAATTTCATCTTATTCTGAAATAACTCTTAATACTTCTTCGATGGTTGTAATACCTTGGACGGATTTAAAAATTCCATCTTCTATCATTGTCGTCATGCCCTCCTTTTTGGCTTGTTCTTCTATCTCTTCTGTTGTCGCCCCCCTTATTATAAGCTCTTTGATTGTATCGGTAACCCTTAAAACCTCGTGGATGCCTAATCTCCCTTTGTATCCATCTGAACATTCTTTGCTTTCTTTTGCTTTAAAAAACGGAATCTTAGACCAATCTGTCGTCTTACTGCTAATTATTTTCTCCTTTTTTAGAAGCTCCATCATTCTTTCAAGGTCTACAACTTCCTCTAGTTGAGATATTTCTGATTTGGTTAAAAATTTCTCCTCTCTATTTGGACAGAGTCTTCTAACCAGCCTTTGGCCAATAATTACCCTTAATGTTGAAACCAGTAAAAATGGCTCTGCTTCCATGTCTAAGAGCCGCGGTATGGCGCCAGCAGCCGAGTTTGTGTGTAAAGTTGAAAGAACCAAATGCCCGGTCAGGGCGGCATTAATAGCAAGTCCAGCTGTTTCGTTATCCCTGATTTCCCCAACCATGATGATGTCGGGGTCCTGTCTAACCAATGTTCTAAGTCCATTTGAGAAATCAAAACCAATGTCCGGTTTAACTTGTGTTTGATTTATTCTAGGAACTTGATATTCAATAGGATCTTCTATAGTAGAAATATTTACATCGGCAGTATTAAGAATATCCAATAGAGAATAGAGAGTTGTTGTTTTACCAGAACCAGTCGGACCAGAAGCTAAGACCATTCCGGTTTTTTGTCTATTAGCATAATGTATTGATTCAAGTCCTTCTCCATGAAAACCAAGTTCTTCAAGAGTAAATTTCGCAGAACTCTCTTTTAAAAGTCTTAGGACGGTTTTTTCACCAAAATATGTTGGCAAGATCGAGACACGAAAAGAAACTTTTTGTCCGTCAGGGTCCACTTTAAATCTTCCATCCTGCGGAAGTCTTTTTTCATCAAGTTTTAAACTTGATAAAACTTTTATTCTAGCTGTAATCCCTGAAGCGGCATCTTTAGGAAGAACCATGGCGTCATGAAGAATTCCGTCTATCCGATAACGAATAAGAAGGTCTCTTTCCATTGGTTCAATGTGAATATCTGAAGCATTTTGTAAAATTGCATGTTTTAAAAGAGTATCAACAATTCTTACAACTGGTAAATCTTCAGCTATTTTTTTCAGATCTTCCCCCTTTACATCTTTTGCGTCCACTTCGATTTTTTTAATAGAAGCGGTTTCCTTTTGAATAATGTCCCCAAATTCCGCCTTCAAACTTTTTTGGTACTGCAAAAGAGCACTTTTAATAGACTTTGTGTCAGTAAGTCTAGGGAGAATCTTTAGGCCAACTTTCTTCTTAACGAAATCGATGGCTCGAAGATCGTCTACATCTAGCATGGCCACTTCCAGAGAATCATCACTTTTTTTGAAAGCTACGATATTGTGATTTCTAGCAATTGGTTCCGGTATAAGAGAAAGAACTTCAAATTCTATTTTAGCTTTTCTTAAATCAACAAAGGGGATTCCTAAAATATTGGCTTGGAGACGCCGAAGATCGTCTTCAGAAAGTTTTCCTCTGCTCACCAAAATATCTCCAACCTTTATTTTTTTCTTCTTAGCTTCTTCCTCGGCAGTTTCAAAATCAACGGTTGTGACCAAACCTGAATCGAGAATAAATTCTTTAAGTTGTTTCTCCCCTATGTGCACAAATTAAGTATAAAGTATCGTGTATTATGTATAAAGTATACTTAGGGACAAATTAGTGCAGACAAGAAGAGAAAATGCTCGCGGCTTATGTCTTTGTAACAGACAGCACGAGCACTTTTCAAGATGAGGTCGCCGATCGCCATGAGAGAAACTCCTATTCTACTTACGCTTCTGCTTCTGAAGCTCTTCTGCCTGCTTCTGAAGCTCTTCTGCCTGCTTCTGAAGCTCTTCTGCCTTAGTAATCCGAACAGTAAGAGCTTGTGCCAGAACGTCCTGACCTCTCTTTCTTAGTGCGTGAAGATGATTGTGAGCTTCCTCAATCAGTTTCCTGAATTCCTCTAGTGAGCTGTTTGAGGAAGAAAGAGCAAGAAGCCCCTCCGCACACTCAACAATCTTCCTGTTGACCTTCATGGTTCGCCTCCTTTCCTGAGGATGAACAAGCTATACAAAGCCTATCGTATCTCGTAGATTATTTCTACACTAGATGTTATTTCACTTTCTCCCACTGGAATTTCTGGCTCAAACGAGCCACCTATTCCGACAGGGCTATCTGACGCAGACTCAAGTCTGGCTTGTATCCTAAAATTCCTTCCTTCAGAAAAACTAACAATCTTAACCAGCTTTACTCCTAAATCTTTAGACAGATCTTTAGCTTTGTCTTTCGCGTTTTCAATAGCAGCTTTTCTTACCTCTCTCATCAGCTCGTCGCGATCTTCAACGTCGAAGCTTGGGCCATTTAAATTACTAACACCAAGACTTCCCAAAGAACTTAAGGCTTCTCCGGCTTTGTCGAAATCTCTTAGTTTAATAGAAATTGTCTGGCTAACTTCATACCCAACAAGAGTTCGCTCAGATGTGGGTGGACAAAAGGACCCAGCAGGACAAATAATTTGCTTTTGATAAAACTCATATTTGGGGTAAACATTATAACTTAGGGTTTTAATGTCTTTCTCTTTTATATTTAACTTTTCGAGAGAGTCTAAAATTCCAGAGACTTTTTCACTAACAGAATTTTGGGCGCTTTTTACATCGACCCCCTCTTCAGTAACCGAAAAGGAAAATGTAACGATGTCAGGGACTACTGAAATCTTCCCTTCACCTGAAACAGAAATAGTATTTGAAAAATCACTTTTACCAATGGTGCTGTTGACCTTTAGTTCATTAATACTTTTAACTAGAAGAAAAACAGCCAGCAACACTAAGACAGCAACTACTGATCTTTTAACATCTCTTTGGTTTAGAAATTCATTCATAATTAATTAGTTTTTTGATGACATCTTTTCAAAAGCTCTTAAAATTTCAAGAGGAACAGCAAAAACAACAGTGTTAGATTGATCAGAACTTAAATCATTTAAAGACTGTAATGTCCTTAAATGTAGTGCTCCTGCTGAATCTGAAAGGATTTTAGCAGCTTTAGACATATCTCCCGCCGCTGCCACTTCTCCTTGAGCTTTAATAATCACAGCCCTTCTTTCTCTCTCGGCTTCTGCTTGTTTGGCAATAGTTCTTTCCATATCCTCTGGCAGAGCTACATCTTTTAACTCAACATTATCAACTTGAATACCCCAAGCGTCACTAGCTTTATCTACTATCTCTCTGATTCTTTCTGAAATTTTATCTCTCTGACTTAAAAGGTCATCGAGTTCAACTTCTCCGACAATGTTTCTCATTGTTGTTTGAGCAAGTTGGGAAACGGCGTGGAAGAAATTCTCCACCTGAAGAATTGCTTTGTCGGCATGCATCACTTTGTAATAGATAACGGCATTTACACCAACTGAAATATTGTCTTTGGTAATAGCTTTCTGGTCAGGAACATCAACTGCCTTCACTCGCATATCTACTTTTCGTAGACGCTGGAAGATGGGAACTACCAGTCTCCATCCGGGACCTTTAATCCCTGTAAACCTTCCCATAGTAAACATTACCCCTCTTTGATACTCGTTAATTTGTCGCAGAAATAGAACTGCTAGAATTATTAAAATTGTCGCCCAAAATAAATAAAGCATGATTTTATCGGATTGGATTAATAATTACAACGATATTGTACGCCTTTAGTCCAAGGAGTGCGAATTATTAAATTGGGTGCCTATCCGGATTCGAACCGGAGAAGACGACGCCACAGGTCGTAATGTTACCGCTACATCATAGGCACCATACAGCGCTTACATTAGCAAAATTAGAGCTAATTTTAAAGCGTTTCGGTTTTGAGTCTTACATTAGCAGAATCAACTTCAATGTTAAATCTAACCCTTCCAATTATTTGATCCCTCTCTGTTTCTATATCAACCCGCCACTTTCCAGTAAAAACATTTTCTTTTTTGGAAAAGCCACGGTATCCACCGTCTCTGCCGCCAAGAATTGGAAAACTTATTTCTCCCGTACTAGTCCATTCATCCTTTTCTTCATCAAAATACTGCCAGTCATGAACTACTTTTATGTTCAAATCAGTTGGGGCAAACACACTTGAAAAAACATAAGCTCCTTCTTTTTGATTTAAATAGATTGTGTCTCTTTTAAAAATTTCCTTGTACCATTTTGTATCTTCATCTGTCACTAAATAACTTCCATTCACTCTTTGAATATTGTGATACACTCCAGCATCTTTAAGAGAAAGTGGAATTGGAGGAATTAAATTCGAAAAATACAAAACATTAATCAAAATAAATATTGAAACAACAGAATTCCTTAAATTTATTCTACTTTTGTTATATTTTATGGGAACAATCTTTTTTAAACCAAGAATAAATAGATAAATTACTAATAGACTTAAAACCCCACTTAAAATAAAAGCAAGTGGGCTAATATTTTTGATGAGAATTGGAATAAAGAAAATTAAGAAGGAGAAAATAGCAACGAAATAAACAGACATTTGGAAAGTCATTCTCTGATATTGTTTCTTAAAGAATTCGTTTCCAATAAGAAGAATAAGAAGCATTAAAACAAAAGGCCAACTTGAAGAGAGAGTTACACTTCTTGAATAAAAGATAAAAAAACCGCTAAACAGACCCCCGAATGCAAACTGAATGAATAGAGGCAAGAAGTCATAAACCTTCTTAAAAAATTTACTTTTAGGAGGGCACTCATCAAGATAATTTCTTAAAACAACTCCCCCGCCCGAGAGAACAAGATAAAAAATGATAACTAAGTTTTCAAAAAGGAGATCAATTCTTTGAAGGGTGAAGTTGTCAAAAACAAAGCCGCCAAGAAGAGCAACAGATGAAATATGCCTTTCGTGTTTATCGTAAAAATTTATAATTAATTCAAACATTGTCTTGGTGTCCAGAGCGGGAGTTGAACCCGCACGAGATTGCTCCCACTAGCCCCTCAAGCTAGCGCGTCTACCAGTTCCGCCACCTGGACAATAAGTTTAGAATACAATTTTAGAGAGGGTTTGAAAAATCCGAGCTTACTCGGATTTCTCTTGATTCTCTTCCGAAACTTCCTCTGTTTTCACTTCTTTTTTTGGCTTCTCGGTTTCTTTTTCTTCTTTTACTTCCGATTCTGGTATTTTCTCTTCAGCAACTACTTCATCTTCTGTATCACTCGAGGTCGAAATATCAACCAGCTTCATATTTCTCATCTGTCTTCGAATCTCTTTAGCTGCTTTTTCTCTAATATGATAAAGCTTTGATCTCTTAACCTTCGCCCTTTTAATTATTTCAATCTTATCAATCATCGGAGAGTGAAGCGGAAAGATTTTTTCTATACCAACACCCCCAGATACTCTTCTAACCGTAAAGGTTGCTCCAGCTTCTACTCCATGCTTTGCAGCCAAAACTATACCCTCAAACGACTGGAGTCTGGTCTTGTCCTTTTCTTGTATTTTTTGCCAAACGCGAACAGTATCCCCGCTCCTTATACCGAGTTTTGCCCGCTCCTCTATATTAACTGGTGAAATTACTGTGTTCATAGAAACAGGGAGAAATTTAGCACAATAAACCTTATTCTGCAACGTTTTTAAGCTGTTCTTGGGCTTCTATAAAATCCCCAGGTAATGGAGAAATCACTTTGATTTTATTACCATTAAGTCCTTCAAACTCGAGACTTTCAGCGTGCAGGGCTAGTCGCTCGAAACCCAAGGCACACTCGCTTTTAGACGCATAAAGCTTATCGCAAACTACTGGATAGTTAATAGCTTTAAGATGAACTCTTATTTGATGAGTCCTGCCTGTTTTGGGTTGTAATTCTAAAAAAGAATATCCTCCGCCTCTTCTTAAAACTTTGTATTCTGTTATAGCTTCTCTTTCTTTTCCTCTCATTCCTCTTTGTGCAGACCACAGCCCAAATTTTTGACTTCTACCTATTGGTCTATCTATCACTTCTCTATCTTCTTTTACAATTCCATAAACAAAAGCTTTATAAACTTTTTGAATTTTTCTTTCTTGAAATTGGTTTTTCAAATGTTCAAATGCTTTTTGATTTTTCGCTAAAGCAAGGACCCCAGATGTTTCTCTGTCTAGACGATGAACTAATCCACCACGAAACTTTTCACCCACACTTTCCATTTCGGGATAATTTTCTAGCACCCAGTCAACCAAAGTTTGTTCATTCGATCTCCCATCAGAATGAACCATCAGTCCCGAGGGTTTATCTATAATAAGGTAGTCTTTGTCTTCGTAGAGAATTTCTATTTCCATCTAACTTGATTGAATTATTAACCTGCCTGTGTATTATATACGAGTAATTGAAGGGCGATTAGCTCAGTTGGCTAGAGCAACCCGTTTACACCGGGTAGGTCGCAGGTTCGAGTCCTGCATCGCCCACCATGCCCCTGTAGTTTAATGGATAAAACAAGAGACTTCTAAGCTTTAGATGCGGGTTCGATTCCTGCCGGGGGCACAAGAGATCATTTTAATTAAAAGCATCCCTATGAAATTTGAACAGCGAATGACGCAAAGACTTGAGCAAGAACAAGCGCTTAAAATCCGCCAGAAGCTTGAATTAAAACTAGATCAAAAAATC
>Ga0187833_10000579_pt1 | contig 42520 bp, 32 predicted proteins | sample ETNtaG_37_FD_167968 | JGI IMG/M metagenome (GOLD analysis project Ga0187833, IMG submission 167968) | Marine microbial and viral communities from oxygen minimum zone, Eastern Pacific Ocean - ETNP2014_SV_400_PacBio MetaG (Illumina Assembly) | ecosystem: Environmental > Aquatic > Marine > Hypoxic...
GAACTTTGAAATGCAAGGGCCTCTGCATCATCGATAACCCCTCTATCAATCAAAGATAGTAAAAAACTCTGTGCAATAAACGCATGCCGTGCAAGAATTGAAAATGGAATAGTTCCAAGCCACAAACATTCTTCAAGAAGCACTGATACAGTAGTTAATTCCGGAAAACAATTGTCCCGAAGTAAATACTTTCTGTGTTTTTCAAGCTGTTCTATCTTATTTAATTCTCCATCAATTAAAGCAACTTTTCCAGTTAATAAATTGTTAGTTAAAAGAAATAATGATTGTTTAAAAGATTTGTTTTCTTCAACTGTTAAAACATTGGGTATCTGTTTCTGAATGGATTCATCAAAATTAAAGGTTAATGCAGTAATCGCAATCTCAAATTCTATTTTGTCATGAAGTTCACGATTCCTGGACAAGCGATCCAGCCATGCGTCTACTAATTTATTACTTACTGAATAACTTAAATTTGCAGGCAAAAAGGAATGAAAACTCAGGCGCACATCTATATACGGATGGCCTGAGAGAGAAACCATTAAGGGAGCACCCTTAGATCCAGCATATCCCATTTGTTTTCTTGCTATTCTCCAGGCACAATCAGTAATAAGCATACGGTAAAGAGATAAAGCCAGTGGGCGCGGTGTAATCCCTATCATTTCTGCAGGATTCCAATCAGGCATCTGACCAAAAATCGATCTCGAACCGAATAAGCCTTGTATTGGTCTAAAACGATCTGAAACAAAGGCATGTATTCTTCCTATAGCATCATTCACTCTTAAAGTGATGCCTCTATTCCAATTAGGATGAGTCGTAATCTTTCGTACTTGAAATAAGTAAACCTTATTGTCCGCACCTACGGCAAACTCTATATCAATTGAATCGTGACCGGTTACCTTTTCAACTTCCTGAACCGCCAGTATTAAGGCTCTAAAACGAGTGGAATGAATGTCCCTTGTTGCTTCACGATGAACATAAAGTGTTTTATTACTGTATTGACCTCCTGAGGTTACAGTATCTGTACGGCCTGTTTGATCATCATAGTTAATCACATAATATGGAGCTCCCGTTTTCATATCCTGAGTAAAAACAACACCACTCATTGATACGTCACTAATCATTTCTTGTATCAATACCTGGTCTTTATTGTTACTGTTATTTTTACCAGTAACACGATAACTTGATATAACCTCTTTAATAAAGTCTTTCAGCAATCTACGGTTATCCGCACAAACATCTCCTTTAGAGGTATGGACTCCTGCCATTGCAATATTTTCGCTATCTTCTAAATAAGCACTTGAGCGAATAATCACCTTATTGTCCCCAAAAACAGAACTCATTTGGTGCAGAATTTCTTCTGATTGTCTTCCCCATTCACTAACCGAAAAACTGAACAGTTCTGGTACATGGGAAAGAGAAATCAATGGCATAAGCCGTTTCAATGTCTCAGCTTTAGTACCAAAGCAAAATTCTAATCGTTTATGATTCATAAGCATGTGAATCTAGACTTTTTATTTTCTTGATTTCTCTCTCTGTAAAATTGAATGTATCTTTTACCTTTCTAGGCGCTATTTCAACAAATCGTTCTGAAGATACTTTTCTATATATTCTATTGCTTCCCCTAATCCTATTAAATCTTCTAAACCTAATCATTTTTCCATCAGAATGCCTCCAATTACTTCTTGGAACCTTCCAAGCCTCACCATATCTATATTGAAGGTAAGATTTTGTATCATATGGAATTTTGAAATCAATGCCATATAATTTCATCTTTGTGAGCTTCATAAAATAAGATGAAGGAATTACGTGCCATGCACTCATATATAGTTCTGTGTATACAATAAATATTATTTCAGACAAAGCGGCTCTCAACTTGCAAGGAATCTTCTTAAGTAATCCATGAACAATTCTACCACTCAAGCGCACCGCAACTCTGTCACTATTATTCAATTCTTGATATATTTTAACTATAAACTTTCCGCTTTTTTTTATGGGTCTTTGTATGTTTCTTCTGAATGCTTCTCCGTTTAACTCTCCGTATAGATCAATATCAAAACTGTCAAAGCACGACACGCTATATTTTGCAGGAATATAGATCTTAATATTGTCTTCAACAAATGGCATAAACCCTTGATGCTTTATCCTAAAACCATCTTTCTTCAGTTCATCACAAACGAGAAGAACTTTGTCTATCTCTGTCTGCCATGTACCAAAATCTAGATCACTTGATGGAATAATATCTGAATCTCTATATGCTTTCAATAAAGTTCCCGCATCTAACCAATAGCAAACTTCGTATTTGTCAAAAACTGTTTTCAAACGCTTTAACAAATTAGTGACACTTTTCCTTGACATACGTTTCAGCCTTTAGAACTTAATTCTAATATAAAATAGTGTATAAAAGATCATATACTGCTTTCCTGTCGAACTGAAATGTTTTCAGAACAGGAGCAGTACACGAAGAATGATGTGAATTCTTCTTTTCGAAATCAGATGAATACTACATTCTTTTGTGAGTTGAGTGATAGTATTTTTCTTTTCGACTATTTCTCAATGCACTAAATAAATTAAGCAAAGCAACTTTGGTTTTTCTCGTAAATAAGCGAATAGACATATTTTTCAAGCTGCCTCTTCTTAAATTATCCTTAATTGATCTCACTATATAGCTCATATAAACAAAGTCTTTCTTACGCATTCCATCGAATTCGTCCAATTTCTTTACTATATCTTGCTCTGTCAATCCCTCAATATAAAGTGGAATAGTACTATAAATTGAGAGTTTAAACATGCTACCATCTCTCGTTTCAGCAAAAGGTTCAAACCAACTGAAATCTTTAGCAACAACACCTCTTTCCTTAGCAATTTTGAATAAAGCTGCATCTGGCAAGATTCTTGTTACTTGTAATGAAGCGAGGTAAATATATTCTGATAATTTCTTAATCAACGATATAGTCATTTCCGCGTCTTCAACTGTTTCATCCGGAAAACTGATCATACAAAAAACAAACACTTTAATCCTTAATTTATAAGTCTCCTTTATATACTTCTCAAACTGATCAAGTCTTATATTCTTCTTTATCGATTTCAGGACACGTGGAGACCCGCTCTCTAATGCTACTTCGACAGACACGAGTCCTGCCTTCTTCATGTGATTTAATATCTCAGGATCGACATCTACCCTGCTGTAACAACTAAACATAATATTTAGTTTTTTCCTGATGATTTCTTCACACAAGTCAACAACAAATTCCTTTTTGATGGTTAATGATGAATCTCCAAATTTTACATTACGCACTCCCGTAATTTTTATCTTGTTCTCAATTTCTCTGATTATATTGTTTATACTTCTAAGCCTGACTCGTTCAGCTGTTAGGCTGCAAAATATACACTTGAATGCACATCCTCTAGTAGCATATACAATAAAGAATTTGCTATTATCGGTCTTAGTAGATAACGTAAGAGTGTGAGTTTTAGGATCTGGCAAATGATTAATATCAAAATTCCTAAAATTATCTAAATTCTTCTCTAATGGTCTATCAGGATTATGAACTATATCATTTCTATTTTTATAGGATATTCCTAAAACATCTTCAAAACCCTTATTATTCTTTACAGAATCACATATTTCTTTAAAAGTAATTTCGCCTTCCCCTCTTACAACAATATTAACCTGTGGCAACTCGCCAAGTGTTTCAACTGCCAAAGAGCCGAAATGCCTTCCTCCTACCACAATTAAGCTATCAGGGATTTCTTTCCTTAATCGTTTTATGAGATCATACGCGTGAAAACGCTCTCTGGTATAGGCAGTAATGCCAATGATCGGCCTCTTGCTCCCTTTTAGTTTACCAATAAGATATTTCAAATTACGATCATAATGCATACAATCAATTATTTCCGCCTGATATCCATGATCTAATAGATAAAACTTTATGTAATTTAAACTATTTAGGGGAACACGATATTTTGTTTCACTCCATGGAGAAAGCAAATATATTTTGTTCACCATCTAACCTCTTATTATATCCAAGTAAATATTCTTCATAAATTCTGGGCCTTGCACATGTTATAAAAATGAGAATTTTTGTTCAAATACAATTCATCAAAAGTGCCCTGCTGCACGATTCTTCCTTTATTTAAGACGTAAATATAATCACAGTTCTTTATTGTCGATAATCGATGGGCAATAAGGATGATTGTTTGCTTACCCATCATGGAATTAATGCTTTCTCTAATAAAGTCTTCTGATTTACTGTCCAGGGATGAAGTTGCTTCGTCAAAAATTAATATTTCAGGATTTTTATACAGCTCTCTCGCTATTGCAACTCTCTGGCGCTGTCCACCGGACAGTTTTATCCCTTTGTCTCCAATGACAGTTTTAATACCATTTGTTGAATTATCAACAAACTCCATGCAGTGGGACAGCTCCAAAGCGGTACTTATCTTTTCTATAGTTTTTGCATTTTTGCTCTCATTTTCCCAAAAGGAAACATTATTTGCAATCGTATCATTAAAAATAACCGGTTCCTGCATAACATACCCCATTTTTTTTCTCAAGCTCGACAAATCCAACTCTTCATAATTTTTCCCATTAATCCAAATGGTTCCCGATTGTGGGGTTATCAAACCCGTAAGAATATCAAAGATCGTAGTTTTACCGGCGCCAGATTCTCCGACTATTCCAACAGAGCTATTCTTGTAAATCACCATATTAATATCTGAAAGCACCTGTTTTGGACCATAAGCAAAATGAACTCCTTTTAATTCCATATTTTTCTCAAAACAATCTAATGAGTTAATCCCATATTTCTCTTCATTCATATGAAGATCTTTTGACACCTTTTTTAATACTTCTAAACCTCCAATTCTTGCATTGAAGTGCTGCCACACCTTTTGGAATCTAAATACACGCAAAAATGTTCTGTAGAAAAAAAACAAAAGAACAAATACTTCTGTAATTACAATACCTTTATAGCTCACTTGATAAATAATTAGTCCGGATATAAATAATACTGCTGCAGGTTCGGAGATAGATAAAGGGATAGAACTGATTACTCCATTCTTAAACTGATACTTTCTATTTTCATCTATTTTATTAAATAATTGTTTAAATAAGCGAGCAAAGCTATCTGTTGCTTTCAAGTATTTGAAATTTTGAATAGTTTGAATAAGCAAAGATTGTATTTGAGCATTAGTTTCTGATACGAGGATGGAAAGTGTCCGTGATCTTCCTACTAATTTCCTCAATGCAACAAACATACAAGAACATATTCCAAGGACCAAAAGAGTTGTTGTCCAGTCAATGATAAAAGCTAATAAAAGGTAAGTAGCTATAAAAATAATACTCACAATAACTTCAATGTACTTATTAAACGCAGCTACAGCTCTATCCGTTTCTGTTGTAACGACATTATTCAGATAGCCAATATTGCTGTTTGTATAATAGCTATAATTCATTGATGCGTACATTTCGCAAATTTCAATTCTTAATTTTTTGACAAGATTAGTAGCAATATAAGAAGAAAGTATTCCCTGAATAAATGTTAAAACACCCTTTAAGAAAAATATAAGTAAAATGATAAAGAGTAGAGACTGCAAAGACATCCCGATCCCCAGAAACTCCATATATTGATAAATGGATTTAACAAAAGAACTTTGGACAGCCCCTTCTGCACTATAATTAAGAATAGGCAACAACATTGTAATTCCAATGGTTTCACTTATTCCAGCTAATAGAATAATGAAACAAAGAAGATAAAGCTTTTTCCCAACGTAACTATAAAAAACCTTATAATAGTGAAGAAATGATGACAAAAAAGGGATATTCATACAAGCCTTTCAGACGAAAGACAGCTAAAACTATTTAGAAAAACCAAATTGTTTATTCCAACTACAAAAAGTCAATAATAGGAAAATAAATCTCATATACTTACTTTCCCCATTGACAAATTGAGAAATGATGGCATTAATAACATCCATATTAAAGAGGCCCATTTCTTGTATAGATCTATCTTTTGAAACGCTCATCAAAACATCTCTAAAACCTTTGTCTCGCATAAATATTTGATCGTAATTGGGCCAAGTCCTTTGTGTATGAACGGGGTTTGCTAAAGATTCTTCTTCCAACAAGCCAAATTTATGAAACAATTTATTTCCTATTATACACAGAGCTTCTACCGTTAAGGGCAAACCTGCCTTAAAGGTAGAAGTAGCATCTATTACTTTCGCAGCTTCAGCAGATAGGTGCTGTAGTGCTTTCCTATAGATGGACTGGTTGAATCTCCAATAAAGCGGCATTGAAAGATAAATATCAATAAGCTCATTATCAAAAGCCGGATTCCGATCTTCAAGAAAAAACCTTATAGCCAAACTGGACCCGTATCCATCCTGTTTGTAAGAGGTCTCAAGAGTCACAAAGTCCCACAGATTATATAAATTATCATTATGTTCCTTAAATCTATCAATCACACCATTCATGGAACTATTAATGTTATCATCAATTTCACTCTTCAGAGAAGGATTAAAAAGATTTCTCCAGAAATGAGGTCCAATATTGCTTTTATAGTTATTCATTAGTGATTGCCCTACTGTTTCCTCCTCCAACCGTAAAAGCCACGGTACACGGGCATATCTCTTCAACCTCCTGGGAAGTCGCGAACCGCGCAAAGTAAAATCAAGACCTAATCCATTGAGTGTAATATCTGTTGTTTCCTTAAAACTTTTCATTATATCAAAATAACCAACAGGCGCTTTAAGCATCCCTCCCATTAGACTAGTCGCTTCATCCCAACATTGGAAATAATTTTCTGTTTGTAATGGATAAAATCTGTGTGGAGAATTAAAAAGATCGGCTACTTTTTTTGCCGTAGCATATTCTCTATTCTTAAAAGGGGCAAAGGTAATAGAACCTATTTTTTTTTCTAAACCAGCCATAAGCATTCTTGAATCTACTCCACCACTAAGCAGAAGAGAATAACGCAAATCATCTTTAGTCCTTCTTTGTAACGCTTTTATAATAGCCTCTGCTATAATAAAAGGACCTTCTTTTTTTGAGAAAAAAGGCTTTTTCCATATTAAATTCCAGTACTTTTCTTCCCGCGGTTTTCCCCCGTCAAATGTCACTATAGTTGCCCCGGGAATAGCAAAAATATCTGTATAAAGAGTATTATCTCCAAAGGTCCTCTGGAACAGAAAATATTCCATGACTGCCTGTTTATTCATTCGCCTTGGGATATCCGTATTCTGCAATAAAGCATGAATGTGAGAGGAAAAAAACAAGTTCCCTTTCCATAAAGTGTAAATTAATGGCCGCGTTCCCAACCTATCTGTAATTAGAGTAATTTTTGGCGCTCTGGAATCATAGATTACAAGAGAAAATGATCCATCAAGAAGTGCATAGTCCTCATTCTTGCCTTTTAAATATAAAGAAAGGCAAAACTGGGCCTGATCCAATATTGTCGAAGTTTTGTTATTTTGGAGCTCATCACTATTATAAAGTTCGCCATCCATAAAAAGACAGATATTTCCATCTTTACTGATAACAGGCTGGTGGGATGGAGCAATAGTCCCATGATGCAGACGAGAGGCAGCAAACTCTTTATTTTCCCAATAGTCCTTCCTTTGGAAATAAACTTCTAATTCAGCAATCATCTTTTTCGCGTGAATTTGTTTTATTCCGCCAGCATTAAATACACCTGCAATAGCAGTCATTAAAAAAGTCCTTTTTATTTTTTATAATTGTTTATTTCTTTTTCTTAACGAATCAACACCCAGGTCTGAAATATATTTAATCCAGTTGTAAAAATCAGTTTTACCTCTTTCATATCCAGTCAAATAATATCGTACAAACTTATCTCTTTTTTCCGACATATTTTGCCATTCCTTATTTATTTCACAAATAGGTCTCTGTAGCAATTCTAACAGTTTACTCTCCCAATCGTTATTATCTTTTATATCAATCAAAAACAGTGTTTTTTTCATATCTTCATAAACATCGTCTTCTAATGGACATTGTTCCAAGTTCAAATAGACAACGGGCACATTTGAAGTTAATGCCCAACTCATTGTACTTGTAGCTAAATCCACTATTAACAAATCAGCGCTGAATCTCATAAATCTGAAATCCGGACTCTCTTTAATCGTTACATTTGATGGCAGGTTTATCATATTCAGGGGATTCATTTTCTGTTCTGGAGTTGACGATAATCCTTTTTTAAAAATTTTTATATAAGAATCTTTTCCAGATCTGCTTAATACATTTAAAACAAATCGCTTTTGAAAATTCCAGTAATTAATATCAAGATTTTCGTAGTAGGGCCGCACAGATTTACCGAGGTATCTTGTAGGCAAATAAAGCAGAGCGACATTTTTCCTAGGGATACCCCATAGTTTTCTACCCATTATTCTACTTAATTTGGGGAAACGCCCTTTCAATATTCTATTTGCTCCAATAATGTAAAAGGGCCTTAAATATTTTTTTGTTGTTTTTTTAAAATAATATTCTTCATGAGGATCTTGTGAAACAAATGCGTCACCTTCAAGCATATACCCCAAATAAGCATGAGCACGGTATAACTTCAACATACAATAAGGACCTTCACCGAAGGCTATTGTGGGGACCCCTTTATTGGCATAAACTCTGTTTGAAATGGCAGAAACATGATTGGGATTGCGGCTTCCGGTAAAAATTACAACTCGTTCATCAATGGATTGTTTATCGATATTACTTTCTATTTTTTGACTTAGATGTTGAGTAACTGGAATCACATAAGAATTAATATAATTTGATAATTTGTCTGCCAAAAAATCAATTAAATTATTGTACTTAGGCAGATCTAAATTAACTTCTTCACTTTTCTTTTTTTTGATTAAAAGCCTTTTTAGCTCTATGTTACTTTTTCTGGAGCTATAAACATCCAAAGGGATTTTATTTTCCGCAAGAAAGGATATCTTTACTCCCTTCAAAAATAAATGAAACAGTTGAGCCATTATCAAAGGAGTATTTATTGAAATAAAAATATGTAACTTATCCCTTTTTAAGAACAAGTTCTTTACTTTTTTTATCAGAGGGAGATGCAAGGAATATACTAATATAGAATGCTCAGAACAAATAGCCAGAATATAATATTTCCAATATTTTATTTTTTTACCTCCCAATATTTTGTAGCTTCTCTTAATTTTCTTCTTTGCATTGTCGAGCAAAAGGGGGTGAAATTTATTTTTAAATTCTGACAGTGTTGCTAACTGAACCAGCAAATTATTATTCCGGTTACTGAATAATATGTCGTTAGGCTCATCCAATTCAAAATGAGGGATAGTTAGATCACTTCCCTTTTCACTCATTTTTTTTAATTGTCCAAATCTATAGAAGGCTGTGCCGACCAAATTATAAACCTGTCTATTCACAATTGTATCAATCTCAATATTCAAATGATGGGCTTCTAACAAATAATTGTTCATTGTCTTGATCCATGCTTTTGTTAAAGCAACGGAAAAGGAAGAGTTTTCTTTGAGTTCCTTCTTTGACAGCAAAGAGGACATACTTATTACCTCATGGCCATTTTTGAGTAAATGTTCATAAACGCCAGGTTCTTCAGTAAGAAAGATATCTCCTCTACGATATTCCTGGTTTTCAAAATACTTCTGTAATATTTCGAAATCCTCAATCAAGAGTTGCATGGTTTATCTCTCAATGGCATATGCTCTTTGTCTATTGTAATAGTTGCTTATTCTCTAATTTACTCAGATTTCCAAAAAACATTGACTTCCATTATTAAAAGGAAGAACATTGGAAGTTCGGATGATAACCAGATTGCAGATATGAACACCCTGACAGCCAATGATATGGTTAAAAGAAGTCAGTTACACATTGTTGCTGCGGGGTATAGCTCCCTCCAAAGTTTTTGCACATTGATTCGGGTGCTTATTTTGCCAATTGCCTGGGCACTATTTCCGTATTGCTCAAAAAGCTTCTTCAGCATTATGATTCGATCTGATGTTTTAGAGACAACAAACACTTTTTTCATCTTAAATTGATTTAATTTTCGTCCATTTTCTCCCTCTTCCCAACTCTTTACATCAAAATCAAAATCGACAGTATTTCCGCTAATATTATCATTTAGATCAAAAAGATTATTTCGCTTTATTAAAATATATTTTTTTATATTATTTAATTCCAGAATAACACTATTTTGATCTTCCATAATCAATTCCGACTCAGTCAATATCAAATCGAGGGCAACATCGAAAAGATAATTAGTAAGGTCCTCGAAATTAAAAACTACTCCTTTTACCCAATACTTTTGTAGTAAATTGCCTCCAATTTCTCCATTCAATAAACTTTTGTAGTTTTTGTCACTACTATAGAATTCAATTAATCCTTCTCTAGAATCCCACAGCTCGCTTTCGGTTTCTTGAATGAAATCATTAAATATTCCTTTGATTATTGAATCAGCTTTATCAGAAGAATCAAAGCCTGAAAGTATCCACTTAAAAATATTGATCTCTTTATCTTCCAAATATTTAATAAGTTCTTTGTAATTTTGTTTATTGTATGCCAAGAAAATTAATAGCGCCATTTTTCTGCAAAGTTTATAATTATCAAAAGACATATCTTTATGCGCTATCCCCACCTCTTCAATTTCAAAACATTTTTTTCCTTCGTATTCCCCAAAACTACGCGGAACAACTCGGAACTTTGTTTTAATATCATACTTTTTCCGCTCTGAATTAGTATTTAGCTTTGTTCCTTCCAGCATCATTAAAGTGTAAGGTAGGATTTGATCGACTCCGGCATTGATCAGCATTCTTAACGTCATAAAATGACTTTCTCTTGTTTCGCCTGGCAAAGGCAAAATGACGTCAGATATTGATTGATAACGTGGATCAATCCGGTGAAGCTCCTTTTGAATTTTGATGAAAGAGCTCCATTTAATATTTATTCGATCAATATTTTCCAAAACCTTTGGTTCCAGTGACTGGACTGAAGCAGACATAGTTAATGTTCCGGGCTTTAAAGTTTTCATAACCTCCAAAATCAAATCAGGTCGATTTTTACCGGTTGTAGCATTAATATATTGGGGATAACCTATTGAATCCTGAATATTTCTTATTTTTTTTGAAATCTCAACATCCCGCTTGTACATTCCAAAATTAGAGTCGGCTATAGTAATAACTGATTGTTCTTTAATACGGCTTCTTATGTAATCTAACTCTTCATTTACCCGTTCAATCCCGAAGAAATTAATATCCGAATAGTATTTATCACCTTCATGGCAATAAGCACACATATGTGGACAACCTCTATTTGTTTGTATAAACGGGTTTAATTTTGATTTAAAAAACCTGTCCATCACACCGGTTAAATAAGGAGAAGGTAAATCGTTTATTTCCTTTATTCTCGGATATATGTCCCCAGTGATTAGCGATTTTGATTCAGGAGAAATATACAAACATCCTTTAATAGGGTCCGTTTTTATCTGATCTATGCTCTTACCTTTATTTATGAATTTCATGACCAGCTCACAACATGGTAATTCCCCTTCCTGAAAGACATAAATATCTATTGCTCTATGATTTATTAAGAAAGATTCCTGAGAGTAATGGTCCTTAGGGAAATTAGGCCCTCCCATTACAGTCAATACTTTATTGTTAATTCCCTTCACATAGTTGAAAAAATAATTAGACAGCTCAAAATTCCAGCAATAGTTACTCAGCCCCAGAATATCAGGGATATGTTCTTTTATCTTTTGAAGTAGTTCTGCGGGTGATTTGAATAGATGAATTTTCAATTCTTTATGAAAGCACTTTTGTAAATAAGCTGACAAATAACCTACGTTCAACGGCATTGTATCGGATGATACGGTAACAGTCTCATGAGTTAAATCAGCAAGGTAAATTTTAATCATATTTCTATAATAGCAATTAAATTATATTACGCGCTAATTACTTTCTATTACCCGTACCTGCCCTGATTTTAAAAAATCTCTACTTACTTCATAAACATCGTCAAAGGAGTAATCCCATTTATCGGCAATGTCAAGAACTGAATTGTGTCTATCAAGTTCCATAATCACATAAGTGGCATTGAATCATTTTGGTCTTACGTTAAACGTAAAATGAGAAATCAGAACGGTATTGCAAAATACAAATTTTACTTATATTTAAAGATCTTCTATATAAGACCATTATTTAATTACCTTCCAGAAAAATCTTGACATTTATAAAGTTAAAGAGAAACTTGCTATAACTATTCGGCATTGGATCCATCAACAGCACCTCTTCCACTTTTTCTTTTTTCACGTAATCATAAACTAACCCACCATCTAATAATAAGTCTCTATTTTCTTTTCTCTTAAAATCAATTAGAGAATGAATTGACGCGTTAAAACCTATTTTTCTCCTGTCAAGCCGGACCTTATCATTAAGGATGCCTTTCACAGCTTCTCTGAGTATGTATTTGCCGTACCCATCCCTTATTAGATATTCTACTGGAATTGAATAAGCAAAGCCGCACAACTTTGAATCAAGGTAAGGGCTTCTATTTTCAACAGAATACATCATAGAGTTTTTATCATCTTCATGAAGAATTACAGGTACAGCCTCATGGAAAAGCTCATTCATCATACGGTTGCGTAGTAAATTATCGCAAAAATAAGATTCGGTAAAACACTCATTAAATTCTACCTTAAGAAATCCAGCAAATACTTCATTATTCAAATAAACAAAATCTCTGAAACCAGGGTCATCAAAGTATAGTTCAGGATTTTGCAAATACGGATTCCTGACCATCTTTCCGGTATTTTCATTCCAATCATTAAGAAATTTTTCGTACTCAGGGTGGTTTCGCATCTCATAGAGATAAAGGTTATAATGGTCGTAGTAACCTGTAACTAACTCATCAGCCCCTGTGCCTGAACACACAACTTTATAGCCCTGTTGGGATATAGATTCTGAAAGCAATGAATGAATATAGTAAGATATCGTATAAACTGGGGCGTCATGATATTTTATTAAGTCAGTCAGCCGTTCATGAAACCGATCGGTTGGAATATGAATAATAGTATTTTTACATTCAAGATCACTCAAAGTGGCCTGGATATTGTCCAACTCATTATATCGTTCATCTGAATCAACAATAGAGAAAGTTGAAACATCATAGTTAGAATATTTGGCTGCAATAGAAACAATTGCAGCGGAATCAACTCCTCCGCTTAAACAAAAAGCTAATGGGACGTCAGCACGCAATCGGATTTTTATACTTTCTAATAGAATCTCACGAAAACCTTGAATCGCTTCATCTAATGTCATCTTCTTTGGAGTAGAAGACAGGTTCCAGTATCTTATTGTCCTGGCCGATAAATCATGGTTTATTATAAGATTTGTCGCATAAGGAACTTCACGAATTTCCTTAAAAAAAGTTTCATCAACTTTAAACAATGACTTATACCCATTAACCAAATATCTCAATAAATGCTTTTGATTTATAGTCAATGTCTTACTACTCAAGGATTTGATAAACTTAACCTCAGAGCCAAAATATAATCCGTCCTCACTTTGATAATAATATAAAGGTTTCTCCGCAAACCTGTCTCTGGATAAAAAAAGTATATTGGTCCTACTATCATAAATAGCAAAACTCCACATTCCCTCAAAATATTTCACACAATCCTCACCATGCGATAAATAATATCTAAGAAGGACTTCTGTGTCTGATGTCGTTATACACTCAATACCTTGCTTCTTTAATTCTCCTCTTAGTTCTATATAATTATATATCTCACCGTTGAAAATGAGTGTACAATCATCCAATGTATATGGCTGGTTTGATCGCTTCTCCAAATCGATTATACTTAAACGGGAATGAATCAAATATATTCTGATACCATTCTTTTCAATATATCTGTAATCCTGATGATCAGGCCCTCTGTTCTTCATTATACTCAGTGTTCTGTGAAGAACCGACGTCTCGATTTTCTTCTTACCAATATACCCTGCGATACCACACATGTGTATTCAAGCCTGTTAATAATTTTGTAAAAATACTAAATGAATTCAGGTTAAATTATTTGGAACATCTCCCAATTATTTTTATGGTAATGATTTGATTAACTCACTGATCCGTATCAACTACCTTAATGAGTTCTTTTTCTTACAAGATTGAAGCAGTTTTATATTCTGCTAATACCCTTATAATCCCCTCACCAAATTTTTCCCGTCCGTAAGGATCACTTTCAATAATTTCTTGGTCATATTCCCACTTAAACCCACCTTTAAATCCTCTAAAGTCACCAAATCCAAATGATGCCAGGCGTTCTGTAATCTCATTCCATGTAGTCTTACGGTATGTCGCATTCAGTCTGTCCATCAGATAGTGAATCTTATTCGGTGACAGATGCAATTCCAGCAACACTCTTTTTACAAAGTCTATAGGCACATCTTTCAAGAGTACACTTGACATCTCAAATATCTCATTATGCAACGCACCTTCACCCTCAGTATAATACCAGAGCAGCCCACCGGGTTTAATTACCCTTCCTATCTCCCTGATTGCATGATTTTCATTCGCTAAATGATGGAATACACCGTTTTGGATAACCGTATCAAAAGAGTCCATCTTATACGGCAAAGCATAGACATTTCCTAAAGTGAAGTGGATTTTCTCTGATAATTGCAACCAACGCCTTAATTGTTCAGCGTAACGAATACTATTTTCTCCAAAGTCAATTCCCTCGATATATCTGGCACCTAGTTCAGCTAAGGCAAAACAGAAACTCCCGTTACCACATCCCACATCCAAACATACTTTGTCACGTATTTATATCCTCTAAATTGTTAATTTTAAGCCGAAATATGAATTTCTCAATTTGCGCCTTAAGATTCACCCCCTGTTTCTTATCCCATAACGCATTGTATAACTGTAAATGCTTTCCATCGATTGATACAGGTTGACTTGGCCAATCATGTTGTTGGTCATTTTCAGCAAACAGAATTTCTTGCATTCCTTTTAACTGCACTAATTGTTCTTCGATTAGATTTTTTAAAAGAATATAAGGATGTGTGCACAACTCATGGTCTAAGTCTATCTTTTCGTAACGCAAACTTAAAACGACGAGATTAACAACTTTGATATACATACCCATCCATGTATCAGGAATATTCTGTATTTGATTATTTAATAATTGGAGGGACTCTTGATAAACTGACCTATCCATGTACAATTTCAATCAAATCTGCCTCTAGGCACCTTTGGGCAATCTCATCTAACAACCAAAAATCTTGTCCACTTCTATTAGCAATAGAAATCAAATCGTGTTTCCCATCACTAAAATTCAACAGCCACTGGAGCAAAATCATTTCATTCTCTACTTTTCTTTGAGCACCAGTTCCAAGTAAAAGATTACGCTTTGCCAGGAAAGGTTCTCCTCTGGCAATAACATTTCGATATATAACATTCTTTTCCAGTGCCAAGCATATCTTGTAGTAAATTTCTATAGATTGAGACAAGGCCTCAAATGATATAAGATCTTTATTATCCAGAGAGGTATGATACTCAGGAAATTCTGCATATAATCCTCTTATTAAAGAAGCTACTGGCAGGTTATATCCTGGAGAACAATATTGTCTCTCGTCACTTCCAGACGGAAAAAATTCCAAAATTTTATACGGGAAAGTATTGTCATATTGTAAAATATATTCAGCTGTACGATCGACAACAGAATTGCCCTGTCTGGATTTCTTTAAAGTAAATGGAGCATCTAAGCCTACGCAGGTTACCGTAAACCCTGCGTCCATTGTCTTTATCAGATGTTCTCCGTTATATGCTAAATACGCAATCGACCCTATAGTTTCTGGTAAGAAAACAAACCTATAAGTTAACCTCCTATTAGGTAAGGCCGCTAAACGTTTATAAAGAAAAGCCAAAGCAAGGGGACCAGACAGCTCGTTATTTGCCATCGACGGATGGCATGTATAGGTAGACAGAAACACTTCTCTTTCAGATTCTCCTTTAAGGACAGCCTCAGATAGAGTCATACTTCCTTGAATAAATTCGGTATCAATACATATATCATAACTACCTTCTTTCATGCTCTTTCTCATGTAATCAGGAAGGCAAAATCCCCAACGTGGCTTATAGTAACTTGTCACATAAGGAATGGCATCTGGCAACTCCGGAATGCTGTATAAATGATTTTCTAATTCACTTTTACTCATTGTTCCTTTAAAAGGAGTTGAATAGTTGACAAGCTGAAGATTATTCTCCCAAACATCCAATATTTTCTCACCATCTGGCGTCAAAATATAAGCATCTCTTACAACCCATTCCTTGGGAACCTCCCAATCGAGTACACATGTCCCGGAGGGAATCTCCATTCTTTCTAAAGGAATAATTTCAGAGAGGATATCGTGAGTTTTCCGAACCCCCTCACCTGTTATGCTACGCAAAAGAGGCCAAAGTCTATCGAAATAATTTTCAATCTCTTCAATATCTTCCTGAAAAGCAGAATAAGAATTAGACAATTTCATATTATTTTCTAAGTATATAATCCCCCAAGACCAAACAATCTATCCTTGTCGACAGAAAACACTTGATAGCCTGATCAGGAGTATTCACTATGGGCTGCCCTTTAACATTAAACGAAGTGTTTAGAAGTACAGGTATTCCTGTTTCTTCCATGAAAGCTGTTAATAGTTTATAAAAACGTATATTATTTTCTGATCGTACTGTTTGCACCCGACAAGTACCATCAACATGAACTACCGCTGGAAGCACTTCTCTTTTTCCCTTAGCAACTTGTGTTGCAATAAGCATATGAGGTGATTCCGAATCAATATCAAAATATTTATTTGCATATTCATAAAGAACTGCAGGAGCAAAAGGCCTGAAACTCTCTCGGAATTTTACTTGCTGATTAATATAATCCTTCATTTTCTCGGGATAAGGACTACACAGAATAGAACGATTCCCCAATGCTCTTGGCCCGAACTCTGCCTCACCCTGAAACCATCCAACGATTTTATTGCCTTTAAGTAGCCTGGCAACCTCGGTGTAAAGATCCTGCGATTTTTCAAATGGATAATCAGCATTTTTTATTGAATCAAATATTTCACTTTCTATAAACCGAGAACCTGTATAAAAGTTATGCATCTTCTTGGGCAAACTAACATTTCCTTTTAGTTTTTGAGCTAAGTAACATGCGCCTATTGGTGTGCCTGCGTCACTTGCTGCCGGCTGTACAAAAACTTGTTCAAAAATACCACTAGAGAGAATTTTGCCATTCATTGAGCAATTCAAAGCAACACCCCCAGCTATGCATAAGTTTGACAATCCAAATTCATCCCGTGCTTTCCGAAGCTGATTGAGAACTACTGTCTCTAATCTCAACTGAAGCGCGGCAGCAATATTCTTATGGTGATCCATTATAGGATCATCGTAAGCACGTTTGGGACCAAATATTTTAGTAAACTTCTCACTAATCCACGTATCTCTTACCTCATAGTATTTCATCCAAGATTGATCGACTATAAAATCATAACTTCCTGTTTCCTGTAAAATTTCTTTGAAGACTTCATAATAACTTATATTCCTGCCTCGAATTTTGCTATGAGGATTCCCGTAAGATGCCAGTCCCATAACAATGCCCTCATCACAGTGATGCTTCCACCCTAAATAATATGTAATTGCCGAGTAAAGGAGACCCAAAGAATGGGGATAATAATTATGCCTATGGACAATTTCAATTTGTCCATCTCTACCAATTCCAAGCATAGAAGTCTCAATCTCTCCACTTCCATCATAGCTAGCTAGTATAGCATCTTTAAACCCACTTGGATAATAGGAGCTTGCAAGATGACACAAATGATGAAAATGATAAGTTATTGGCCCCTTAAAACCTGTCTTACTTCTAATTGTTTCCTCCATGTAATATTGCTTTTTTATATTTTCAATATCGTTAATGAGAAACTCAACCCGTGAGTCATCCTTTATAGCAGGTTTCAAATAATATTCTTGGATATAATATTTCAGGTCATTTACAAAAGCCAACTCATCAACTTCATCGATCGTACAACTGGCAATATTTAGGCAATCTTTGATGGCATCAATAGGAAAAAGACGACTATGTTTGTCAAGAGTATATCTCTCCTGCTCACAAGCCGCAATCAACTTATCATCAATCATAATTGCCGCTGATGTATCATGTCCTCCATATTTTATTGAGAGAACAGTGTATTTTTCATTTGGTTTCATATTGAAAGCAGTCTATCTAAGATACAATACTCTGGCCAAACAAAAGTAGCTCGCTATTGGTATGTAAGCAGCTTATACTCCATTGTTCGAACCAATATGGATTTCAGGGGTGGATTTTGACATCAGTAAACATATAAAATAATATTCTTTAACAGCTTCTTTGCTTTCTTCGTCCCTTTTTCTCTGCATATTATCCCTTCCTATATTCATATCTTAAAAACAATACTAGCTTTCTCACTTCAAATCATTTGGAAGAATAATATCTCCCCTTCGAATAGAACGCCTAAGTGACCTTCCTGTAATTTTACCTTCTTCTCCCGGGGACAATCCATTGCCCGGGCGGACCCATGTCAGATCCTCCAATTTTACGACTCTCCCACTTTCTAAATCCTCTTTCGCTACAATAGACCTACGAACATTTAATTTAAACTTCTCCTCACATTCCAAAGTCTGAGTTTTTTCTTTTCCCAATAATTCCTCAACATTTTTTACTCTTTTGACCAGTTCGGAAAGATCAGTAGGATCAGCTGATAGTTGATGGTCTTGAAAATCGGAATAATCCTTTGCAATAGTAAAATGCTTCTCTATGATACGGGCTCCCAAAGCCGCAGATAATACTGCTGCTTCTATCCCTATTGTATGGTCTGAATATCCTACTGTAATATTAAATTTTTGTAGCTGCCTTATAGCTAATAAATTAGCGTTAGCTGGAGCTGTGGGATAATTTACAACACAATGGAGAATGGCTAACTCCTGGTCAATTCCCATTTCATCCCATATTACTTGAATGAAATATTTTGTCTCGCTTATTTGCTTTAAATCAGCCAGCCCTGATGACAAAAGAATGGGTTTCCCGGTTCTGGCAATAACATCTATCAGTGGGAAAAAATTATTGTCCCCCGACGCTATTTTATAAGCTGAAATCAGGGAATTGAGACAATGAGCACTTTCTAGATCAAAAGGAGTAGAAAGAAATAATATGTTTTCCTGCTTCGCAACTTTGCTTAATCGTTCGATTTCAGAATAATTGAGACAAAATTTTTCAAGCTGCCGGACTCTTTCAATTTGACTGATAGAGACCAATTTGTCCGGAATAATAGATTGGAATTTTACAGCCCCCGCACCGGCCTTTGCCGCCAGCCCTATCATTTCTTCCGCAAGGGAGTAGCTTCCTTCATGATTGTTTCCAATTTCTGCGATAATTAATATTTCTTTGTCTAAATCAAAATCTCTTATTTTCATTTTTTAAATATATTATCCACAAAAGCAGTAGAAAAATATTCGAGATATTACAAATTATGGTAATGAAAGATATAAGAAGATTCTTTCATTTTGAAACCTAAGCTCTGGTAAAATCTTATTGATGGAATGTTAGCAATTTGGGTTCCTACCCAACATTCTTTTATTCCTTTACAATCTGCTTCCGCGAAGGAGATCATATCTTTTCCAATTCCTTTTCTTTGGTAATTTTTATCCACTCCTATAAGATCTATCCTCATAATTCCATCTTTACCATCTATAAAAAGTTGCAGGAAACCAACTACTAATTTATTGATTACCCCCACTACCATCGCTTGACCTCGTTTTCCAAAAAAGTAATTTCTTACCCATTCCCCCTTGATCTTATCGGCAATTTCTTTCGTAAAATTATCATCTTGATGAAAACGGCTGTATACAATGGTCCTTCCAGCAAGATCTACTACCTGAATTTCGTCAGCAGGCAGAGCAAATCTTATCTCACAATTATCAGCTAATTGAGGAGTTAAAGAAATTGGCCTGTTAAACACAATATTGGTCTCTACAAGGTGAAAACCAAGGTTTTCCAGAACCTTTACCTCTGAATGTTTATCAGAGAGAGTTTTCGCATAAACAAAAAGTGGTTTTGATTTAAGAACAGTATACTCATGATTGTTTGAATCCTTCGCTTTTTCCTCAAAGGACTCGCCAACTGTAAGTTTGTAAACGGGACGATCTAAAATATCTGACAACCAGGGATCAGACGTCAACATATAGATTTATACCAATTTATATAGTCAACAAAGCCTTTTTCAAGTGGATAGTTTGGAGTGTAACCTAAAAGTTTTTTTGCTTTATCTACGCACAAAGTTCCACGGTCGGGCATCAATTTATCTTTAGGCAGATATTTTATTTTAATATTGGAAAAATGGCCCTTTAACATATTTGCCATCTCACCGATTGATCGCGACTCGCCATAGGTTAGGTTAAAAATTTGGTTTTTTGAGTTTTTATTTTCCAGGATATTTATTGTTCCATTGGTTAAATCATTAATATATGTAAAGTCCAAGCGGTCTACTCCATCGCCATTTATAGAAATATCTAGCCCCTGGATAGCATTCTCTATAAATATTTGTCCCACTCGTCTACTAACACACCGTTCTCCATACAAAGCTGAAGGACGAATAATTGTGTAAGGAAGATCAAATACCTGGTTATACGCTATTACTATTTTCTCACCTGAATACTTTAGCGCCCCATAAATACCAAGGGGATTACAAGGCGACTCTTCTGTCACTAAACCCGATTCAAAATTGCCGTAAACCATGCTGGATGAGAAAAAGACAAAATGTTCCAGATTTACTCCCCTGGCATAGTCAAGTGTATTCTCTAAAGTACGCAAATTATGGTCAAATGTATTATAGGGATCTTTATTAGAACGACTGGCATGAGCAATCGCCGCAAGGTGAATAATAACCTGCGGGTTTATTTTCTTAAGTAAGGGGGAAAGAGCATGATAATCGCGGGCATCAGTAACTTCAATTGGAATATTGACATCTCTAAGTAAGTCCAACCTTTGATTAATAATTCGACGATATAGATCATTATTTTTCCCACTTGAATTGCCTGATGTAAAAGCCAACAAATTATTGATCTGCAGGCTATCAATTATCTCCACATCAGCTCCCATTTTCTTTAAAGCTAAAGCAAGGTTATGGCCGATAAAACCAGCGCCTCCAACTAATGCAATTTTATGATTCCTTAAGGAAATCATTTTTATTTTACCTTCCTGATAATATTTTTAATTTCTTGAATAATATATTCCATATCTCCTACATTCAAGTGCGGGCCAACAGGAAGAGCAATGGAATTTTTACTAATCCAGGAGGCTACTGGAAAGGTGTTCTCCGAATAATGATATTTATTTTTGTAATAACTAAAATGTGGAACAGGTTTTGGATAATAAATACTGGTACCGACGCCATTTTGTTTTAAAGACTTAATTATTTCGTACCTCTTTGAAGACAGAGCTTCCTTAAGTATGACTGTTAGGCAATAATAACTACTTTGATATTCACCATGGCTTGATTTGAACTGAACTATCTCATTAATCCCCATAAGTCCACTGCTCAATACTCCATAGTTCTCTTTTCGTTTTTTTAAGAAACCATTAATCCGCTTCATCTGCTCAATACCTAAAGCAGATTGGATTTCATTTAGCCTGTAATTAAAACCCAACATCTTCACGTCATATTCCCCTGGAATTTTTCTATCACCCATATGTCGATCAACGCCGAAAGCCTTCTGGTATACAATTTTGTCCGCAATTTCCTCATACTTTGTGATTAGCATACCCCCTTCAGCGGTTGTCATATGCTTAACCGGATAAAAGGAATAACAACCGACATCTCCATGCAAACCGGCATGGATACCTTTAAAATAGCTTCCGATAGCCAAAGCGCAGTCCTCGACAACAAATAGATTATTTTTCTTTGCGATTTTAACAATACGCCCCATGTCTACCGGCATTCCCAAGTAATGGACAACAGAGATAGCTTTTGTATTTTCATTAATTTTTGATTCAATCTGATTGATATCAATGTTTCCTGTTTCTTTTTCAGCGTCAACAAAAACCGCTCTGGCACCGCACAACTCTACCGCATGAGCTGTAGCCGTATGAGTTTGAGCGGGAACAATTACTTCATCGCCCGGGCCGATGCCAAGATAAAAGTAAGATAAATGAAGCGCTGCCATACATGACGATACAGTCACAGCTCTACTCGCTTTAGTATATTGCGCGAAAACAGCTTCAAATTTTTTGGCCCGAGGCCCATGGACAAGAATAGGGTTTTCTAAAACCTCCATAACCGCTTTCTTTTCCTCATTCCCAATAATGGGTTTTCCAAAAGGTATATTTCTCATCATTTCACTCTATCTATAAATAGTTTACTTTAACTGAAGTTGACTGATTAGCCGCCTTTTCTATCGCGAAACAAACGGACATAGATTTAAATATATCGTCCTGGCTTACCTCATCTCGAGATCCATTTAGGATAGAATCTACAAATCCAAAAAGAAAATCTCCTTTATGTACACCTGGGTATGGGGTTGTAATTTTTTTATATCCATCTGCCGGATCACGAGACTCAAATAACATACCGTACTCTAATCCATTTATAAATGTAGCGTTTGTTCCGTAAATCGAAAGGGAGTGAAAGTGGGGCATTATACATCCGAAATTAGCAGATATTTTACCTACCATACCGTTATTAAACTTTAAAACAGAAACGACCATATCATTGTAACGAAAATTTGTTTTTTCTGAAGCAATGGAATTACCATAAGCAGCGACTTCGTCTATATCTTCTCCAACAAGCCATAACATCAAGTCAATAATATGTATTCCTCCACCCAAAATTACCGAATAGAAATCAATCTTTCCTCGCCAACCTCCTGTAATTTTATTAAGGCGACCATAGTTATAATCACTTTCTATATGAAATAGCCGTCCAAATTTCCCTTCTTTTATTAGTTTCTGCACAAGCCGAAACCTTGGACATTTTCTAAGGATCAAGTTTGATGACATTTTTAATTGTTTTTTTTTTAATAGAGATTTAATATATTTCGCATGGTCTTCATAAAGGCATAATGGCTTTTCTACGAATATGTGCTTGTCATGCTCAATCGCTTTAACTATCTGTTCATAATGATAATTATCATAGGACGCGATAGACACAACATTAATTTCAGGGTCTTCAAGGATTTCATTTGCATTATCAGTTATTTTTTTATCAGGATATTTTTCCCTGGCCATTGCTAATTTTTCTTTTGAAAAATCGCATAACGCAGTAACTTCACAATCAGGGTGTTTCTGATATCCCTCAATATGTTGTTCCCCTACACCTAACCCTATAATACCCACTTTAATCTTACTCATTGCTTTTTTGTATTAGTTTATAAATAGGTAAAATTTCATCTAACGTGTATTCCCAATGTGGTTTATCCATTTTAGAAATAATTTTTCCAAAAACATCCATATCTTGTCTTGTGTCCACAGAGAGTTTAAGCTGGCTGGAATCTATCTCTAATTGGAAATTATGTATTTTAAAATCATTTTTATTTCTGTAAAAGTATTTTGTAACATGTTCCAGATCATCCATCTCTTTCATCAGTTTGTAGCTAGAACAAAAAGTGTCAGAACGCAGTACCTCGACTGCTTGCCCTGGTGGACATGTTCCTAAAAGAGTGTTTGTTACTATGTCATAGTTTCCATTAATAAAAATATTTATACCCTTCATAATTAATTGTGAATTTATTAAAGGGCTATCACCACATACTCTCACGAATGCTTCAAATTGATTTCCTTCTATTACCTTTTTAAATCTACCAGCAACGTCATTTAAGGAGCCGCGAAAAAAAACTATATTATTTTGCTTACAGAAATCTTCTATAGGGTTATCTGACTCTTCAGTAGAGGTCGCGACCACAATAGAATTCAAATTATCGCATTGCTCCAGTCGTTCCAGCAGATACTTTAATATTGGCTTTCCGTCCACATTATAAAGGACCTTCCCGGGAAACCTGCTGGAATTCATGCGAGCCTGGATAATTGCGCCTATATTCATTAATTGCCGGTTATTTTTTTAAAAGATATCGATGCTCACCATCTCCCCACATTTCCTTTTTTTCCGGGAAGCCTGAAGCCAAAACACTATCAAAATCTGTATCTCTTCCAGAGACTATCTTTTTAAATGAAGAAAAACCAATTTTCTTTAAATAGTTTTCTAAATATTCCTTTGTAGTATGCCTCTCAATCGGGACATACCAGTTATCGGAAAAGATAAAACGGCTATCAGGCACTCCTATTAAATCCAAAACCGCCATAGTGTATTTTTGAGGAATCGTTTTCATGACTTCGGGCATTTTTTTTCTTGAATACCAAAAGAGTCCTCCATCAGCATAGAGATAAATAAATGCCTCACACCCTGGCACCAAGACCCGATATAATTCATTTAATCCCTTTTCCATATCTACAGTGTGGTGCAAAACACCATTACAAAAAACAAAATCAAAGTAGTTATCATCAAAAGGAACTTCTAAAACACTACTCACCCGAAACTCAATATTTTCTAATCCTGCTTTTTCAGCAATCTTTGCTCCGGCTTCTATAGATTTTTTCCCAAGATCAACTCCATGAACTTTCGTCGCGCCGGTTGATGCTAGCGCGATAGTGAATCTGCCGCTACCACAACCTAAATCGAGTACAGTTTTTCCTTTTAAACTGGTTAGATGAAAACCACTAAACTTCAAACGAGTTTGTAAGATGTTACGTGCTTCTTTAACATATTCATTTGCATCAAACTTGTCCCATAGCAGTCCATAAACCCTTTGGGTTTCCTCTTCATCAGTTCTATCGTCTTCTAAAAATATATTTTTGGATAACAGCTTTCCAAAACTATCATTAAGGTTCTGAAAATATGAACCAATATGTCTTGACAAGTGGAACATCTGAATATATTGATCCAGAAGATGAGAAATTCTCTCAAGCGGAAGCGAACCTTTGTCTTCGTAAGGAATATAAGGATCGGCAGGATAAATGCTTCTATAATATTCATGCATTAATATTACTACTAACCATGGGCGTGAATTAACTTCCTGTTCAGCAATTTCTATGAACTTATCAAACTTTTTGATTACTTCATCTAACATGTAAGCTCTCTAAAATACACGCATCATTAATAATAAAAGAAATAACATTTAAGCAACGAAGTCAAAAATCAGTGAACAAAATAAAAATTTATGATACGACATTTATTCTTTTTTCGCGTAAACTAAAAGGCGAGACCCCCATTTATTTTTGTGAATAATTTCAGGGGTCAAAAGGGGGAAATAAGGATGATTTTGAGAAGGAGCATAAGGGTCATCATAATTCAGATAATTACTAATTGTTTTCAGCTCTGTTATTGCTGTCTCTACTTCCAACACTTCAAATTCAAACCTATTTAGTAGCTTCGTTATTGTTGATTCAGAGAAAAAATTTATATGACCTCTTCCATCAAAGGTTCCACTCTTTTCTCGAAGGATTCGTGAAGAAAGACTTAACACGTTGGGAATGTTCATAAAAAGGGTCCCCCCTTTATTCAGGAGTTTATTCATATTTTTAAGCATTTCTCCGGGGTTGTAAAGATGCTCGAAAAAGTCCCACATCGATAAGATATCAAAACATTTTTTACTATTAATAGCCTCTTCAAGACTATTCCAGTAATCAATCTGTTTTTCATTTAAATTCTCAATTGCTCTTTTATTTATTTCTATTCCATATGGACGCCAGCCATTTTTCTTTGCTACATCGAGAAATAAACCGCTGGCACACCCTATATCCAAAACACTTCTTTCTTTTTTGTGTTGAAAAGAGTTTATAATATCTAAAGAATATTGATATTTTTTTATATCAATTTCCCGTTCATAGATATTTTCCAGAACATTAAGCCAGCTATTATTTTTTTTATAGAATTCCAGCAAATAGGATTCTTTAAGCACAGGATTCACAAAGATCATGCTGCATTTACAGCACTTCACATGGATTGCTCCATTTTTGACAAATATTTTTTTATAATTACCTTTTGAGTCACAGGTAGGGCAAGCCCTCTCTTGAATATATTTGTTATCAAATTCTTGCGTTTCGAGATTGATAAATTTGCTAAAGTATAAATCCGCGTCATCTACATTCTTCCTGTGCTTATTCCTACCGGTAATCCGTTCAAAATCCTTGTTTTGAAATACAATAGAGCCGTCAAAGCTATTCTTGGCTTTCAAGCGTTTGCTATAATCCATTTTTTTAATCATAATTTTGCAACAACACCTAAAGCTTTTCCCACGTAAGAAGTTCGTCTTTCTTAATAAGCTGCTTAGCTTTTCTACCAATAATCAAATCATAATAGATTGGAGAAAGCCCCGTTCCAAGCCTTTTAATAGTTAACATCACTGCTGTCCCAACGTTTGATTTTTAAATTAGTGTAATTCTCGCATTATAAACATGTAAATTCTTTATCGTTTCTTCACGATCATTCATCACAAATGCCCCAAATTATGGTTTATTTTTATAAAATATCTTTAACTGTTGAAATAATACGCTCAACATCCACATCACTCAATTTTGGAGATAATGGCAGGCTAACAGTTTGCTCTCCTATTTTATGACTGTGTGGATAATCTTCAGGTTTCCATCCATAGGTTTTTTGATAATAGATGTGCGTTGGAATACTACGATAGTGTACACCAACACCTATTCCATTTCCTCCCATCTGCACAAGAAACTCATCCCTAGAAACGGATGGATTGAGAGAATCAATACACACTGTATAAAGATGATACGCATGCTTGATAAACTTTGGTGGTTTGGACGGACAATGGATTCCTAGTTTTAAAAATTCTGACTGATATCGATCCCATATTGCTTTTCGTTTCTCTCTATATATGTCTACTTTCTTTAGCTGATGAATTCCAATGGCGGCTTGTAAATCAGTCATATTATACTTAAAACCAGAGCAAACAACGTCATAGTGTTTATATCCCTCATCTGAAAACCGATGCCAGGCATCCTTATCCATTCCATGTAGTGCTAACATTTTAATTTTATCTACATTTTCTTCGTCTTTGGTCAACACCATTCCGCCTTCGCCTGTAATAATGTTTTTTGTAACGTAAAAACTAAAACAGCCAAAATCTCCAAAATTTCCAACAGGAATTCCTTTGTAAGTAGTTTCAATAGCATGAGCACAATCTTCAATCACCTTTAAGTTGTATTTATGGGCTAGTGACATAATCTCATCCATCTCACATGCATGCCCGGCAAAATGAACAGGAATAATTGCTTTTGTGCGAGGTGTAATCTTCCGTTCAATGTCATCGGGATCAATACATTGTGTTATTGGTGAGCAATCTGCCAAAACAGGAGTACCACCACTGTGAATAATCGCATTTATTGTCGCACAAAAGGTCATTGCAGATGTAATTACCTCATCCCCACTCTGAATTCCAACGGCAATTAGACTCAAGTGCAACGCCGCAGTACAGGAACTCAAGGCAACTGCATAGGAAGCCCCTTTGTATTTCTTAAAATTATCTTCGAATCGTTTGACTTTAGGTCCAGTTCCAATCCATCCAGATCTAAGAGATTGCACCACTTCTGCAATTTCATCCTCCTGGATAATGGGTGCACCAAACACTAAATATTTATTTTGATTTCCCATGTCCAACAAGTTTCTGTCACATTATTCAATGATCACAGATTTGGGTACTTGAGCTCATGTTTTTAAGGACACCATTAACAAAATATTCACATGAAGAATGGCAAACCAAAGGGAATGTCTTTTAATCCATCCCCCACACCCAACTCTAGAATACAGGTGAGGATGGACGGTTCCAAACGGAATTAAAGTCAAAGCCAACCAATAACACCATTTGCAAAATATTGTATTACCCTTCACGTATACTTTAGGATACATACATTTGCAACCTATATAATTACTAACAACATAATAGTTGCTTTTGGTTAGAGCAAGCCACAGATCCTGCCGAGGAGGCATTTCAAACAAAGCTCCTTACTCAGGCAGAGTAACAACATTCATTTCCAGCAATCTACTGTTCCTGGACAGTGAGTGAATTGTGTGCATTTCTGAAAATACTAAGCTATTATGCCCTTACTGCCTGTCCATGTCCTTGTCTTAATTAATTTTTCCTTCTCTATACCCAACTTAAGCTTCTCACTTAGTCTGATCAAATGCCCCTCTACAGCGGATTCCATTTCTTCATTAGTCATTCCGGTCATATTGACTCTCAGGTCCTGTCTGTCACCCATAATCATTAAGTAATCCTCAACATCTTTAATATAACCATGTTCTATTGCATAATCAAACATTGGAGTCCCTGGCAGAGGAAGCAGGTAACCAACACTGGGATAATCGTTGCACTTCGCCAGAACATTAAAAGTTTCAGCAATGGTTTCAGAAGTTTCTTGTGGATATCCGAAAATAACTGTATTGTAAGTATTTATTCCAGCCTGCTTGAGGATACGACATTGGTTTATAAAGCCTTCCACACTATTTCTCTTATTCATTGCACGGCGTATTTCCTCATTTGCATTTTCAAGGGCAAAGGTAAGGCCATGACATCCCGCATTCCTAAGTTTTTCTGCAAGACAATTATCGTCTTTCTTAAGAAGTTCTGAACGACAGGACGCAATCCAGTGAATATTTATATTTTTTTCATTCATTAAATCCACAAACTTTTCTGTCTGCTTTCGATGAAAAAAAGTAAGCTCATCCCAGAAATTCACAAAATTAACACCATATTTTGTCTTCCACAATTCTATTTCAGCAATTATGTTAGCAGGGGATCGCAACCTGAACTTATCACTCTGGAATGCATTGAAACAAAACGTACACCGGTATGGACATCCTCGTGTAGTGTTGACAGGCATAGCTACTATATTCTCAAATGGCATACCCAGCTGATCTGGAGAAGCAACATGCCACTTACTCTTTTCCAGATATATTTCCATATCGAAAAGATCATAGTTCGGAAATGGAATATCATCAATATTGCCTATCAATGCACGAGGAGATGTTTCTACAATCTCATTACTATTTTTATACATAATACCGTTTACAGAATCCAGTGGTAGTCCTTTATCAAATGCTGATATAATGTCAACAACCGTTTCATCACCCTCTCCCAGGCATGCTATGTCCACATATGTCCTTTCCAATAAAAGCTTAGGTATTGATGTTCCTAAAATATTCCCAACGATTATCGGCACATTTGGTTTATGTGTTTTAATGACATTTGTAATATTCTTAGTCCACCTATATGCACTAGACAGTGTTCCGATCCCAACTGCATCATATTTTTTTGTGCGAATCTGTTTTTCTACCTGTTCTTCTGTATAACGATTTGCATCGATATCAATTATTTCCAGGTCTATCCCTGCACGTTCCACAGCACTGGCTACGTAAGCAAGGCCCACATTAGGAATACATTTTGGGCTGTCCGGTCGAAGTGACGGATTTATAAATAGAATTTTCAAGATACGCTCCTGTTATGCTGCAAACTTAACATAATTAATATTTATGGATTTCAAATTAATTCTCATTAGTAATCCTTCCTGCCAAATCGTAAGTCTCCAGTTACATTTCAATCTATATTCTACTCTTCTATTAAATATTTTCATCAAACTCTTCATTTCCTATTAATCTATATCTCTATAGCTTTAAAGCTTCTTCCATGATTCTTACAGTTTCTACTGCATCATGAATGTTATCCAAATGATCACAATCATCTTGAATAGCCCTTATGAAATCTTCAAATATTTCCTCGGCTGTATTGTTTTCCCTATATACCAAAGGCTCATACGGCGCACAATCACAATCAATGTCTTTGGATTGAAACCATAGGCCAGTTTTAGGCCATCGAGAGAAACGCAAAGCCCCTTCAGTCCCATAGACATTAATAAATTCGGTAGATACAGAATTATATAAATTCGTTATATTGGCCACTACTCCACTTTGATATACTAATTGAATCAAAGACATATCTTCCGCTGTTGTTTCAGCATATAAATTCTTCACAATTCCATTTACTTTTGTCACATTTCCAAAAAGATAATTTGAGGCATCGATCATATGCGTTCCCAGCATATTCAATGGCCCTCCAGGACACTTCTCTTTATGAAACCGCCATTTGTCCGGCTTGAATTTTAACCCACCACCATGTCCCACGTTAAATTCAGCAGCTACAGGTTTTCCTATCTTTCCTCTTTCGAGCTCTTCCTTGAGTCTTACCAGAAAATCGTTTTTTCTATAATTGTGACTTACCATTAAAACCAAAGATTTACCACCCGCTAACTTCATGAGTTTTTTTGCTTCAACTAAAGTATTTGTTAGCGGTTTTTCTACCAACACATGTTTTCCTGCCTCCAAAGCACGTTTTGAATAGTCAAAATGGAATTCGTTGGGAACTGTTAATATAACGGCATCAACTTCCTTACAATTTATTAAATCTTCAAATTCTGTAAATGGACAACATCCCATTCTTTTAGCTGCTTCGTCTACCACTTGTGTATTCGGATGGAAACAAGCAGTAACATGACAAAGCGGAGAGCCCTTTATAGAATCCCAAAATCTTTTGCCATAGCCTCTAACGCCCACCCAACCTAAATTAACAGGATTATCCTTCACGCTTCATTACCGAAAAAGCAGTATCTTAAAACATTTTATTAGGTAACCGTACATCTTTTACATGGATCAAGTAAACACCTGTCAGCATTCAGGTGCTGTCCCCTCAAATCCTGATACCGCTGTGATTTCCATAATTCGGAAATAGTAGTTTCATCAATTGAACCAATCTTCACAGTTGATTTATAATCGTTGTCACAGGGACTGACCTTACCGTCGTACCAGACAAACATTCTTCTCCATAGATCAGAGCAGGAAGTAGAAATACTATTGGGATCCGCTTGATAAATCTTTTCCCACGGACTGTATTTTACGAATGATACTTGATCAACCAGTGAGCCCCAGAAACTCCTCATTGAGTCAATGTCCTGCTTTTCAGGATCAATCATCACTCCAGAAACACGAGTAATAGTCTTTGCATCAGGATAATATTTTTCCCTGATATCATGTAACCGCTCAACATTCCTCAAGATTTTCTTTAAATTGCCGTTAACCCTGAACTGGCTATAGAGCGGTTCTTCCGTTGCATCAGCTGAAATGACTAATGTCTGCACCTCTGAAGACAGAATAGCATGGATATGTTTTTCAGTCAAAACGGAAGCATTTGTATTTATTTTCAGACCTAAGAATTTTCCCTTTGTATATTCAATCATTGGTATGAAATCTCCAGCCAGCAACGGTTCTCCTCTAGATGCAAGAGTAACAAACTCTACATGGTTCTCAATCTGATCAATAATTTTTTTAAACCTCTCCAAAGTCATAGTACCCATGAAGCCACTGGACTTTCGATTAAAGCTTTGGTCCGACTGATAACAGAATCTGCAACGAAAATTGCAGATTGAAGCAGGTTCAATCTGCAAACAGGGCGGATAATTATCCAGGATTTTCTTAATTGGATATATCAGATACCGGTACCTATGGAAAAGATATCGAATAATTTGGTCATTTGTCAGGTTTTCCATTTCTTCTGCCTCATAAGTGGTAATCTGAAAACCATACTGTCCCTTTTCCTGTAAATTCTTTAAATCTTCCAAAACTGACCGAATTACATCGCTGTATTCTTTTTCTAGTGTACCCTCTTTAATAGCCTTTTGTATTATCTTGATTGCCATGTTGCGTTGTACATTAACCAAAGATGATTCCTTTTTTGAAGAAAGACAGTTAAAACTATCACTCAATTTGTAAACTGATGATTTCTTTAAATCCATTCTTAACACCTTAAGTCGCACTATTCTTCTGAAGGTCTCTTATGAACTCATCTCTAAGATATGCAAATAAGATCATATCTACAAATTTACCTTCAAAATAAACTCTTTTTCTGAACACTGCTTCCTGACGAAAACCTATCTTTTGAAATAACTTTATTGATGTATCATTCCCTTGATAAATACCGGCTTCAATCCGATTGAATTGCATTTCTTCAAAAATATATTTTACTACAACGTACAGGGCTTTCGCACCGTATCCATGCTTTTGTAAATCCTTCCTGCCAACAGTAATGCCAATTCTTAAGCATTTATGTACAGAATCAATCATGTATAACGTTATATTGCCTAGATGCTCCTTTTTTCTAAAAATTCCAATTAAACATCTTGTAGGATCAGAATTAGTAGAGCGTACCCAGTTTTCTACCGTATTCCTATTTTGAACATGATGCCGTGATTCCAGATAGCGATTAACCTCTGGATCATTAATCCACTCAATATATTGATTTGTGATATCAGATTCTGAAAATGAACTTAAATACAATCCGGAGTTTTGCATGTGTACATTCTAAAATCAGGATGCCCTGATAACCGGTTGAATGATCTCACCATCAATCCAATCTCTAACCTTACCTGATTTCACAGCTTGACTTAATACACTTAATGACTCTCGAATCACAAACAGAGTATAATGAATATCATATTCTCCGTGTGCACTTGAAACAAAGAAAGCTGGCCTGGTCAAGATCCCCCGCCTAACCATCTCTTGCTGGAACAATGTAGTAACCTCCCACTGTGAATAGTCTTTGTATGCTTCGAATTGCAGGGCTGGCCAGAAATCCATACCGATTGCCTGGACATAATCCATATTCAACTCCCTAATGATTGAAGCAGAACCTTCCCTCAATTTCCTGCCCATGGCGTGAATGTGATTTAATACTGAATCACGTACCAAAATTTCTATTGTTTTCAAAGCCGCTGCAATAGAAGGAAGTTCACCTCCAAAAGTGAATGAAAAAAATGCGTCCTCAAGAATCATCATATATTTTCTTTTACCACATAAGATTGAGATTGGAAACCCATTGGCAACCCCCTTTCCAAAGGTTGCAAGATCCGGAGTTACATCGTAAGATTTCTGTGCGCCACCAAGATTCAATCTGAATCCCGTAATTATCTCGTCAAAGATCAAAAGAGCACCATATCGATTACAAAGCTCACGGATTTCTTGAAGAAAACCGTCTTCAGGTTGAACAAAATTTACAGGTTCAAGAATGACCCCTGCTACACTATCTTTATGTTCCTGAAACACTTTTTCCAGTGTCTCTATTTTATTATATTGAAAAGGAACCGTTAACTCGCAGACAGCTTTGGGTATTCCCATATTCCTGGTCGTAGACCCAATATACCAATCCTGCCAACCATGATATCCGCAGCAGGCAATTACATCGCGACCAGTAGAAGCACGAGCTACACGTACAGCCGCCGCAGTAACATCAGAACCGTTTTTACCATAGCGTACCATCTCGGCACACGGTATCAGTTCTACAATCTTTTCAGCAAGCTGGGCTTCCATTGGATGCGGCAAAGGGGGAATATTAAAATAATTATCTGCACATTCCATTGCAGCTGCGTTAACCTCCTTATGGCTATGACCGAGTATCGCAGGTCCCAGGCCCAGGGTATAATCAATATACTCATTTCCATCAGGGTCCCAGATTTTTGAACCAACCCCACAAATTATCATTTTGGGTGCAGTTCCTTTCACAAATTGCAGAGGTGTCTTTGAAAATGTCTGGGCTCCTGTAGGAATGGTTTTACAGGTTTTCTCCCATAGTATTTCTCCCTTCTTGAGATCAAGCGGAGGCGCTTTTACCACATTTCCATTACTTTCCCCGCTCCTGTCTTTCTCCAGCGAAGCGTTCCATCCTTCACCAAAAGCATGTTTTCTGTTGGATCCCAATTGTTCGTTCTGTTTCACATAATTAACCAATTCCGCAACACCTACCGGTTTTGTATTTTCTTTGAAATTACAATAAATCTGCTCAACTATTTCAAGATCATCGGCATGATCTACAGTCAGCCGGATATTTGACCAGTCTTGGGGTGCTTCGACACGATGGAGACGAAATCTTTCCGGTTGTTTCCAGAAGAAAAAAGTCACATGTTCACGATCTGAAGGTTTTTTCGCTTCCCGCCAGGCAGTTTCCAGTGAATTAAAGGAAAATACTTCAACATCCATCCCTTCCGGATAGGTTCCGGGAGGAGGAGCAGTATTGGCTACAAAATCATAGGATTCCCTGTTGTTCTTGAAAATATCCACTATATTATCCACCACTTCAGGATCAATGAGTGGACAATCAGAGGTTAGACGAACTATGGTACTGACCTTAAAATTCTGAGCCGCACGATATGTACGGTCTAAAAGATCCTTTTCAGAACCCCTGTAAAAAGCAATATTCCTAGTCCTACAGAACTCCGCAATTGGATCGTCCTTTGAAGAACCTGTCGTTGACACAATAATCTTGTCTAATGCTCTTGAGTAATGGAGTCTATCGATCAAAATTTCAAGCAAAGATTTACCCTCAATCTCACGTAATACCTTACCTGTAAAACGCGAAGAATTCATACGAGCTTGGACAATCGCTGCGGTTCTTGGAGTCTTCATTTCATTGTTCCTTCAATCAATATATTTTTTAGTAAACCATTTATGATACCACAGTTCAGTCCTCTTTGAAGTAAAGCCACAGCTTTGGTACAACTTCTGTGCGTTGAGGTTTCTTCCTTGAGTGACCACTTCCACAAAAGGAAGATTTTCTTTTCTAAACCATTCTATCGCTTTTTGTACAAGATGCTGCCCCAAACCTTGTCCCTGAAAATCTTGTGAAATCCCAACCAAGCCAATTTTACCTATGTTAGGTGTCATTTTCTGACAGGAAATAAATCCGGCCACTTGATCATGAATCAACGAAACAAAAACAATGTCATCAAACTCTCCCTTTGTGGATTTTACAATCCAGTCACGGTAGAATCTCTGGCAATGTTCTGTTGGAAAATGCCTGTCGAAATAGTATCTGCTGTACACATAACTTGTTTGAGCAATTCTTGATAGTTCATGAATATCCTTTGGACAACTTTCCCTGATTTGTAAATCATCTATTTGTGTTAGATTGGGGACATAGCTATCTTGATTAATGCTCATTTCATAGGTCAAACGAATATCTACAAAATGAAAACCATATTCTTCTGCAATACGCACACTCTCAGGGTCATGGCAATTGCACAAGTAATAAAGGCACTCAATATCTTCTTCCTGACATTTTTTATATGCAAACCTTATAATAGATTCTCTCAAACGCTTTGGATAAAGATAAGCAATGTTTTTACAGAAGAAGTCACTATCCCATTTTAAACGATCGATAATACCAATAATACTACTCACTTCTCGTGAACCCAATCCGTCAATAAGATATCTTCCTTTATTCGACATTTTTTTACGTTTGTCCTCGTCCACAATCAAAGCTTTAATTTTTTGCACTAAATTTGAGAAATCAACCAGTTTAAATAATCCCAAGCTCTGAGTTGCACCATAATTTTGCAATTTCTCGGCATTATCCAATTGGTGTTTGTATTGGGAGATAACCATACTTGGAATACCATAAGACACAGCCTGGAACAGGGTTAGGCCTCCAGAAATGACAGCAAGATCGCAGTTCTTGAAAATAGTACTAAAGTCTTCAGGAGATTGATAAATATTGATATTTCCATTATTGCAAGACATCTTTCTCAGCAAGTCGATATTCTCATACAAATCACCAACTACTATGTGATATTCAATAACATCATTATCTTGCGGAATAGACGTTAAAAATTTCTGTGTTATATTCAGATAATCATAACCTCCGAAGAATACAAAAACCTTGGGATTTTGAACGTCACCCTTTCTATCCCATTCTGTATCCGGTACACCAGGCAGGACTAGATACTGATACCCCTCATATAATGCCTTTCCGTTATGTAAGATTGGATTAATTGTGATATCAGCGAACTCTGCTCCTTCTCCCAAATCATCAATAGTTATCAATATGATCCCTGTATGTTTAATCAGGTTCATCAGTTCAGCAGAAGAATTGAGTCTGTCTCTCACAAAAATGTCTGGCTTGAAATCAATAATAGTCTTAATAGTTAGAAAATCTTCCTCCTGTTCATGCTTGATAACATAAACCTTAAATCCCTGTTTCTCTGCTTTCCGAATGGATTCCGGATTATCTCCCATTAGAAAAGCTATTTCGGTGTGAACATTCTTAAGCAGCTCTTTGGCAAGAATAAAACAACGGACAAGATGACCTGTTCCCAACTCTGGGATAGAACCACCATCACAACGGAATAATATTCTTTTTGTCATCATGAGAGCAGCAACTCCCACGTAATCGGTTCCCAACATTTGACATGACGAGACACAGTGGCCTTTCCAACAAGCAGGTCGTAGTATTTTGGATCCAGACCACGTTTGTATTCACCCGGCCGGAGAACACTGAGATTGTCTTTTGTAAACTTATCACCGGGCTTTAAATCCTTTACAGCAAAGATGCATTTGTATGCAAAATCCCGAACATACTCTTCTTCAGGTAAGGTTCTCTTGATAGATGTTCCCCTTAATACCGGATCAATTTCAAAGTGCTTTCCCTGGTTGTACTCTTCACGAATATCATTCATCTGTTTGGTCATTTCCTTTAATTCTCCTGGCTCAGTGGCAAATCCATGGTCAGGACCAGGTAATTTCCTGTCCAGGGTGATATGAATCTCAAACAAATCCGCCCCTGCCTGTGCTGCTGCTGTGGGAACCCTTAAATAATCAATCTGCCCGTTTTCTTCAAACCCATTATCTGAAAAACCAGTGGGAACACAGAAAGCATGCTTAAACGTGTGGATAATCGCTAAATTGGCACAATGGTATTGAGCAGGATATTTAGTAATACATTGCATCATCACCAGTGGAGCTCCCTGACTGGTAATACAATTCACTGCTTCCTCCACCTCTCCCAACATTGCTGCACCAGTCGATAACACAACAGGTTTCTTTTTTGAGGCAACGTAACGCAGAAACGGGATATTGGAACATTCATAAGAAGAAATTTTGAAAGTTGCTGAACCTGCCTTATCCAGAAGCTCTGTGGCAACTAGGCCTATAGGTGCCGAGAAGAAAACAATATTCCTTTCATCGCAGTATTCCTTTAATATAAGAATCCACTCTTCCGACATTTCTAGACCGACATGCAGATCAAAGATCGGAATTTCCTGTCCCATCATATTATAAGTTCCTGCCAGATTTCTCTGCACATAAACATCCTCGGTACGAAAAGTTTGAAACTTTGCAGCCGAACAGCCGGCCTCTACAGCAGCATCTATCAATCTTTTGGCCATGTCTAGATCTTGATTGTGATTAAGCCCTATTTCGGCAATAATGAATATCGGTTGACCGCAGCCGACATAACGATCATCAATCTTGACGGGTTTTATTAACTCATCAATTACCATATTGAAAAGCCTCCATCTACTATTAGATTATGGCCTGTTACATATTTTGATGCGCCGGAAGCAAGATAAGCAATTGCACCTTTGATATCTTCTCCATTTGTCATTCTTCCAAGAGGTGTCCTGTTTTCATAGTTTTTCACAAAAGACTCTTTCTGGTTATTAAAAACTCCTCCAGGAGAAATCGCATTTACCCGGATACCACTGGAGGCAAGGTGAACCGCATAATACCTAGTCATATGAATGATTCCTGCTTTGGTAGCTGCATAAACTTCTGAACTGTTCCTCCCGGAATCTTCATATATTCTAGGATCACACGAAACCACCCCATAAATTGAACCAATATTGATAATGGAACCGAATTTCCTCTGCTGCATAATCTTAGAAAATATTTGAATGGTATGAAAAGCCCCTTTCAGATTAACATCGCAAGCCTGTTGAAATTCCTCGTCTGTTCTCATCTCAAAGGGAGTAAATATACCGATTCCCGCGTTGTTAACCAAAATATCCAATTGGTTAAATTCTACCAGACATCTGTCTTTTACAGATTCAATGGCCTGCCGATCCGTGATATCCATTTCCATATATATAATTTTCTGCTGCTCGCCAGCATGTGCTTTGGCCCATTGTCTGGCTTTTTCTATATCAAGATCCGTCAGGATGAGATGAGCACCTGCTTCAAACAAGGCATTACTGATTTGATGCCCTAACTGTCCTGACGCTCCTGTAACTAATGCAACCTGTTCCTTAAGCGAAAATAAATCCTGAATAGCCATTTCTGTCTTGTTTAAAGTCCCTTTCATATACTTGCATTTAATCGTTGTTTGTTTCTGATGTTAGACTGTGATGCCCAATAAACCTCTATGAATTTGCAGCTATACCGCTTCATCATGGATATTAAAACTATCCTTCGACTTGATGGAATCTCAAATTATATTAAATATGAAACAGGATTCAGTCTTTCAGTTGTTGTCGTTCCAGAAACATTTCAGCCAATACAAACTCTTCTTCATCATCAATTTCTATACCGTGTTCGAACTTCGTTTGAACATACGCCACACGGGATTTTCCAAAAAAATAATCAAATGAATCACCCGGCTTCGATACCTGCATAAGAACATTTCTTTTAATTGCGTACACCGCACCATCTGGTATATAGGCCTCCGGACAATCCTGGCGCCTGGGGTTCTTCGCCCATGTACCCCAATAAGGAACAATGCAATTATCTATAATCTTACATGCCTTTTCCAATGGCCATCTGACGGGAGACATTGTTTTAACAGAATCTGCTCCAGTATTAATCAATTTATCTATTACTTTATCGACAACATCCTCTCCTCGAATAGGAACATTGGCCTGTAACCACACAACGATTTCTACGTTTTTGCCCTCTTTCTCAACCGTTTCTACGGTATGCTTCAAGGCACCATCAATATTGGAACTATCTTTTGCCAACCCTGATGGACGTTTAACAACCTCAACACCGAATCTTCTTGATACTGCAACAATTTCTGGATCCTCTGTTGAAACAACCAGGCGATCCAGTTTTTTCGATTTCTGTGCAATTTCAATCGTATATCCAACCACCGGTTTACCCAATAGCAGTTTAATATTCTTTTTGGGCAATCCCTTACTGCCTCCTCTTGCCGGTATAACACCTAATATCATTATGTATCAATTAAATTAAAGAATTATAAGGTTTGATATAATAAGGGACGAGTATTTAATAATAGACCACATTAAAGTTGCAGATTAGGAACAATAAGTTGAATCAAGGAGATAATGGACTTGATTAGATCAGAATAAACTACTAGCTAAACCAGCTATATTCTAATTTATTAAAAACCTTCACTTTTTAAAAAACCTGAAATCAAGATAGACTCCTTTATAAAATCTTGAAAACCTCATCATGGTCCTCATGACTGATTGTCTGTTTCATAGTTTCTATGCTCATGGGACAAAAACAATTATATTTAACATCTTTGATCGCCGCTTCTAATTCCTCAGCCGTACTCGTCCTACGCACTCCTAATTGTTGATGAAACCACCCTCCACATATTTTCATAAAACCTTCATTATATCGAGTATGAATTATGGAGGGAATCTCTTTAACAAGAAAGTCAAAGGATGCTGTTGTATCATTCATCATCAACAACATCGAAGTCTTCAGCGCAAGAAACGGTGTTGGAATATTTGTCTGAATAATTCGAGGATCATCAAACTCATCAAGAACCTCTTCAAACCACTGACTACTAACTTTTGTGCGATAGGGCTTTGGTTTTAGAACTACGAGTTCGTCTTTATAGAACTTTCTTATCACACAAAGAATCTCCCTTAGAAAGTTGTCACATGAATCCGTTTCATCAAATAAATATATGCCTGGAGAACTCAACAACACAACAATAAATGATTTTTCTTTCTCCAAACGTTCATGATCCCAACAAACTTTCATATCGGACACATAATCTAACCACAATCTTTGTAATTTAGGGTATCCAATAGTTATTCGATCTTCAGGATATCCTCGAATATCCATATCTTCGGTCTCGAACTCACTATGAATTAAAAAGGTTCCAAAATATTGTCCTGTATTATAAGGAACAAAATTTCCCGGTTTTTTTCCCATGAACTTTCTTTTTTCTGGATCATTCAGAGCGTTTAGCAAATAATCTTTACTAAAACCTTTAAGTGGTGAATGCAACGTGGATATAACGTAAAACTTCCCTTTAAAAAGAGATATTATACGTAATATGCGATTACGCAATCCTACAACTTTATCTGTATAAATAATTCTGGGATGTGAAGAACATAAGATCTTTAGTAGAATAAATAAAGTTCTATAAGAATTCAAAATATAGGTAAATAGTTTATTTCTAATCTTAAATTTCGGTTTCAGTCGATAAAGCACGGAATTTTCTTCGAGTATTGTCTTATAAACCGGAACCATATCGAAAAATCTTTCCAATTCAGGACTCCCAATGATGCTGATAACATGCCAGTTTTCTTTGTTAAGACGAACAATAAGAGAAATCATATTTTCCAAACCCATAAAAGAACTGGGTAAAAAAGCAAAGCATATTATTTTTTTCGTCGAACACCGACTCTCATCAATCACAGCGTACCTCCACACACACTTGTCATTGAAGAAGAACCATTGGACTCATGAATATCAGATACTTCGCATATAGTATATGGAAAACCCTCATAACCTTGTATCATTAGCTCAAGTGCCTTTTTAAAACTTCCAACAAGCAAAAAAATGGGGTCACTTCTCACCGTGACTGCATAAAGCAATTGAAGTCTTGCTATAATGCTATTTCTCTAACTATGGGAACTTTCTCGATGAAAAACCTAATATTTTTCGGTATATTTACAACCATATGTCATTAGTCAGTTGACGGCAACGTCAATTTGCTGGCAACTTCAGCCGTCAATAGTCATTCGCCACTTGTAATTAGTCATGGTGGAACATCAATATCACTTATAGCGATTCCAGCCATTTAGATGTAATATGTTTCATAAAATCTATCTTAACTCACTGAAAACTTTGCGTAAGAACAAACTCCTATTCCGACCCCATCTACTATTTTAAGCCGAATTATCCTTACCCCTTGCCCTTGCCCTTGCCTTTTCCTTTTCCTTCCACAAATATTCCATAAGGAAGGCCAGGAAGAGAGAGAGCATTAAGCCTACAACCCCGGCTACTATTATCATATTTATAGTACTTTTTTTCTTCTTCTTCTCCGGTTCTATAGCAGTGCTCTTTATTTTACCAACTAGCTCTGTTTTATATTCCTCAAGATTGCCTAAAGTTATTTGATGCATTATAAGTTGCCACTGAATTTTTCTTAAATCTGCCCTTCTGCTGCTCAATTCTCTTTCTTCATCAATAGTTTTGAGGTACAACATATTCAAAAAAGCAGACCGATCACCTCCACCACTCTCTTCTTTTATTTCTGCTCTAGATGATTCAATACTTACCAGATACTCTCCTTCTTTTACCTTCATTTCTTTTATACTTGCCTCAGCTTTGGTTATATTTTTCTGAACCATTTTGGCATCTGCTTCAAGTTTTTTCATGAAATTATTATATGAGACAACAGAATCTTTTGCCTTTCTACGATGTTCATCAATCAGCATATCTACTAACTCTTTAAGAACTCTTTCTACTCCTTTATCAGGGCCTTTCAAGATTAGTTTTAACATGGCAAGCGTACCAACCCGTTTAACATCAAAATGGTATCCAGGGGATTCATTAACTTTGAAGTCGTACTTAAGAGGAATGCTTTCCACCATATGTCCAGGATCTTCAATATATTCAACAACAGAAGAAGTAATAATAGAAATACCACTAGACACTACTCTTACCTTTTTACCGATCTTTAAATTCGCACTTGCGTGGTATGATGTCACTGGTAGCGACTTCGACCTCGAGTTCATTACTCCTACTCCTACTCCTACTCCTATACAGACTAATGTCACCACAATGATGAGTATCTTTCGCTTCCGGATCACTCTAAGATAATCAATCAATTCAACGGTATCTTCTTCCATTAATTAATTCTCCTTTTTATTAACACTAAAAGAAAAGATTAAATCTCCGTTTCCTCACGCAAAGCCGTAAAGAACGCAAAGGAAAGGAATAAATAGTTTAAAGTGAGCTAGAAAGTCTGATGTCGGAGATCAGAAATCAGATGTCAGAAAGCCAGACATCGAAGGTCTGGAGTTGCAAACAAGCTTTATTTTCCATGAATAATAAATGGATCAGGATTGCTAATCATTTTCCCAAGCATGCTACCTATAGAGGAGCATTCGTATGTCAATTTCTTATGCTGTTCTGCCGTTAAGTATCCACAACTCATAGCAAAGTCTAACCACGTGTCTGTTTCACTGTTTTCACCATCACAATCTGTAAGCTTACTTACAAAATGTGCGAGATAACGCCTTTTGGCCCAAGCTTCTCTCAGATTGGAACAAACCGATCTTGATGATCTACGTATTTGATTTGTAAGAGCATAACGTTCTTCATTTGGAAATTCTTTTGATAGTACAAATAGTTCCATAGCTAG
>Ga0187833_10000583_pt1 | contig 42392 bp, 38 predicted proteins | sample ETNtaG_37_FD_167968 | JGI IMG/M metagenome (GOLD analysis project Ga0187833, IMG submission 167968) | Marine microbial and viral communities from oxygen minimum zone, Eastern Pacific Ocean - ETNP2014_SV_400_PacBio MetaG (Illumina Assembly) | ecosystem: Environmental > Aquatic > Marine > Hypoxic...
TTCTTAAGATCAATGCCAAATTCTTTTTCAGCTTCTTTGATAAATTTAACACTTGGCTTTCTGCAGCTGCATTTCTCTTCAGGCGTGTGCGGGCAGATGTATATTTTCTCAACCTTTATATTTTCTTTTTCAAATTCTTTCAGCATTTTCTGATTGAATTTGTTGGCATCATCCAGGGTGTAATAGCCTCTTCCAATACCGGATTGGTTTGTTATAATGAAAAATTTAAAATCATTTTTTAACAGGTTTAAAGCTTCAATAACTCCAGGAAGTAATTTGAAATCTTCTAATTTATACGTGTATCCTGTATCATCGTTATTGATCGTTCCATCTCGATCCAAAAAAATCGCTTTATTCATCTTCAATGCTTTTCTTAAGCTCCTCAACACTTACTGTGGATGTTCCTACTTTTCCGACTGTTATTCCGGCTGCATGATTTGCAAGGATAGAAGCTTCTTTAATGGAAGCTCCAGCAGCCAATGCTAAGGCAATTGTTGCAACGCTAGTATCACCAGCACCAGTAACATCATAGACCTCTTTGGCTTTGGTAGGGATGTTGGTAATTTCTCCATTTTTCTCAAATAAAGCAATGCCTTTCTCTCCCCTGGTCATCAATACATGGCTGTTGAAATGCTCGATCAATTTGTTCCCGATTGCCTTGATATCTTCTTCATCTCCCACTTCAATACCTGTTATTTCATTTGCTTCTGAATAATTAGGCGTTATTAAAGTAACATCTTTGTAGAAATCCTTATGCTTTGGCTTTGGATCGACTATGATCATCTTATTATTTTTACTGCAGATCTCTTTCAATTTTTCCATCAAATTTTTTGTTATAACCCCTTTTGCATAATCAGATATAGCAATCACATCAAAATTTTCCAGATTTTTTTCAATAAAAGAAAGAAAGCTGAATTCAGCACCTTTATCCACATAACCTTTCTTTTCATAATCAAATCTTAATAATTGCTGGCCCCTTCCAACAACTCTTACTTTTTGTATTGTGGGTTTTTTGTTGTCGATAAATACACCATCAACATTTATATCTCTTTTTTGCAGTTCATTCAACAATGTCTTATTTGCTTCATCATTTCCAACAATCCCGATTATGGAAACATTTCCATTTAAAGCAGAAATATTAGTTGCAACATTCGCAGCTCCCCCTGGTGCATAGCTTTCCTTTAGGACATTAACAACCTGTACCGGAGCTTCCGGGCTTATCCTTGAAACTTCTCCCCAGATATACTTGTCCAGCATAACATCTCCCAAAACCAAAATTCTTTTTTCACCGAATTTTTCAATTATCTGCAATAATTTTTCTTTATCCATACAACTCACCCATGTAATCTTCAATAGCTTCTTTTAATGCCCATTTTGCCTTAAAATTAAGAAACTCTTCTGCCTTTGTTGTATCAGCTTGCGTATTGCTCTGATAAGTTTTAGGGTCATAAGGCATGTCAAAATATTCCGGCTCGAAATTTGTACCTAAAACTTCATTCAAAACCTTGATTAATTCATTAAAATCCGTTGCAATTCCAGTCCCTAAATTCACAATGCAGCTTTTTTTTGCATCGACTGCTTTTATTGTAGCATCAACAGCATCCTTGACATAGATATGATCTCTTTTTTGCTCTCCTTGTTTGAAGATCCTTGGTTTTTTTCCTGCTTTGATCTGCTTGCTTAGATGATAGATCATAGAAGCAGGTTTTCCTTTATGTTTTTCGTTTGGCCCAAAAACATTGAAATATCTCAAGCCAACTATGTGCATCTTATCAAAGATCTTATTGGCAATTTCATCCATGACTAATTTTGAAGCTCCATAAGCGCTGATCATCTGTTTATCTTGGTCTTCTTTCATTGGAACAGGGCCATTTCCGTATAAACCGGCAGTAGAAGCATAGATAAGTTTTGCATTGTTTTTTTCTGCAAGCTTGATTATATTTTTGAAACCTTGTATATTGGCCCTTACTGTTTCCTTATCATCCCCAAATCTTGGATCAGTGATCGCCGCCAGATGAAATATTATCTCAAACTTATCATTCAATTCAAATTCATTAGAAATGTCAAGTTCAATAAATTTACCTTTGAAATCCTTAAGATTTTCTTTGGTTCCTGATAAAAAATTATCAACAATTGTAACTTCATGCCCTTGTTTTTCCAGTTCTAAAGCAAGATTACTTCCAATAAATCCTGCACCTCCTGTTACTAAGCATTTCATTTTCCGAATAATTCCTCTTCAACTATTTCGCAGATCATATGCATGATTGTAATATGGGCTTCTTGGATTCTTGGAGTATTATCAGATGGTATCACTATCTCAATGCTCGATGTGTTTTTCATCTTTCCACCATCTTTTCCAAGAAGTCCAATAGTTCTCATCCCTTTTGATTTTGCTTTTTCAATAGCATTAATCAGATTCTGAGAATTTCCGCTCGTTGTTAAAGCAATTAGAACATCTCCTTCCTGCCCTAAAGCTTCTATCTGCCTTTCAAAAATTTTTTCAAAACCATAGTCATTTCCAATCGCTGTCAAGGCTGCAATGTCTGTTGTCAATGCAATGGCCGGCAAGGCTTTCCTTTCTTTTTTGTATCTTCCGGTAAATTCAGCTGCTATATGGGCTGCTTGAGTGGCACTTCCACCATTTCCTGCAAGCAAGACTTTTTTATTGTTTTTTAGGCAGTCTAATACCAATAAGGCGGCTTGTTCTATCTTGCCAGAGAAATTCCCTATTATCTCATTGTTCAATTCAATGCTCTCTTTTAACATATTATTTATTTTGTCTTTCATGAGTATGAACTATTCATACTTACTAGTATATAAATGTTTTGGTTTAAACGCCTAATGAAGTATATACTCGAGAACCAAAATATATATAAAGTATGAACTTCTACTACTTATTCATACCATATAAAATGAAAGAAACAAACAAAGGGGCATTATATATTGTTTTGTCAATGGTTATTTTCGGAACCAATGGATTGTTTGTGAAACATCTAAGTCAAAATTACGGTATATCTCCAATTTCAATTGTATTCCAATTTTTTTTAATCCCTGCTGCTATTTTATCATTATTTTTTTTGTTTAAGGATAGATCTGTATTTAAAATAGACAGAGTATTGTGGTTTATTTTGTTATTTGCTGTAATTGATATAATTCATGTTTTTTTTTATCTTCAGGCCTTCATTAATACTACTATTAGCAATGCGGTTTTGACTCATTACACTGCCCCAATCTTTTTAGCAATTTTTGCCCCTTTGATAATTAAAGAAAATATAAATAAAAAAATTATTTATGCCCTTATTACTGGAACAATAGGAATTTTCTTTATTATGTACGGTAATTTCTCTATTCAATCACAAGATTTTATTGGAATTCTATTCGGCTTAGCATCTGGCTTGATGTACGCATTCGCTATAATAATTATCAAGATCATATCTAAAAAAACTTCGATTTATAGGATGAGGATTTATCATTCAATTATTGGGGCTGTAATTTTAATTCCTATTGTTGCAAATACCAATTTATTTGAATCAATTAAAATGGATCCAATAATCTTGATTATATTCTTATTTTATTCTGTTTTACTTGGTGTTATAGGAATCTTGCTCCATTGGAATGGAATCAAAATGCTAAGCTCGCATAAAGCCGGGATTTTGGGCTATGTAGAACCATTATTTGCAACTATATTTGCAATTATCTTCCTTTCAGAAATACCATCCCTGAATACAATACTGGGTGGGTTGTTAATACTGTTTAGCGGTTATTTAATCATAAGGAGGAGAAAATGAAAAAGCCAAAGATAGCTATAAGTTTAGATAAGCCATTATTAGATCTAATAGACAGCAAAGTAGATGGAAATGTAATACGTTCCAGGTCTCAGGCAATGGAATTTTTCTTAAGAAAAGGCCTGCAGGAACAGTCAATAAACACTGCTGTCATATTATTAAAAGGAGAGCATCAGCAGATAGCATTAAAAAACATCAAAGGAAATTCTTTGATCAAAAACCAATTTGAATTTTTTAAAAAAAATGATGTAAATAATGTGTTTATTATCACACAACATACTAAGAATACGAAATCTTTCTTGAATGAAGTAGCAGATTCAGAACTCAATGTTGAGATTATTGAAAAAGATGTTTCTGGGAATGCACAGGCATTAAAATCATTTAAAGACAAAATTAAAGGCAGTTTCATTGTCATGTCCGGGGATACTTTCAATGACTTTGACCTGTTAAAGATGGAAAAAAAGCATCTTGAGATGGACAAGATGGCTACGATGGGCCTGATGACCAGAGAAAAGACAGCAGGATACGGGACTGCCATATTAGACGGAGATTTCATCGTTGATTTCCATGAAAAGCCAAAACAGAGCTCAACAAACATCGTAAATGCAGGAATTTATATTTTCAAACCAGAAATCTTTGAATTATTTGAAAATGTAAACAGCCTTGAAAAAGATCTATTCCCTAAGTTGGCAAGAATGAAACAACTGATCGGTTTCTTTACTTATGGGGAATACATGCATATAGAATAATAAAAAATTCGGTATCAAAAAATGCAGATGATTAATTTAACCAAAGGAGCTATAATATTGTCTATCTTGTTATTTATTTCTGGTCTCACTATCAGCTCTGTTTTTGATGTTGATTTTGTTGAAAAATATATTGATGATGATGGCAGGATTGGCGAGCATGTCAAGATCAGAATCAGTATTTTTCAGAATCAAATGCTGTATTTAAGCCTGTTTTTTGGATTAATTGGCATATTAATGCTGATTTTTTCAAAAGATCTAATAAGAATATTAAATAAAAAGAAAGCGCTGTTAATAAACATAATCTTCTTATCTGTTTTGTTAATCGGTTTTCTGATTGTTGGAGAGGTTATCTTAAGGGTATTTTTTTCACAACAGATATACTCCGAGTATGGGTCCGGGCCCGGAGGATTGAAATTTATAAATAATGTAGAATATAATTCATTAGGTTTTCGAGATATTGAGCACAATACGGAAAAAGATGATGATATATCCAGGATTTTGATCATAGGGGATTCTTTCACTTTTGGATATTCCATAGATGATCTAAAAAATGTTTATCCCAGGATATTACAAAAAAAACTTGATGACAATTACGGTAAAAATAAATTTGAAGTTATAACATTGGCCCAAGGGGGTTACTCAACAATTGACGCAGTAAAAGTCATAAAAAATGTAGGGATAAACTTAAGCCCTGATTTGATAATTTTAGGCTATTATGCAAATGATGCTGAAGGCCCTGATTCCAGGGTTGGCTTTGAAAAGATGTTTTTTCATCATTATCTGATACCTTATGAAGCAGGGAGCTGGCTTTATACACATTCATTTTTTTATTATTTCCTGGAAAGCAGGACAAAAAATCTGATAAGGGGCTATGGTCTTGAGAAAAAATCCAGCAAGGATTATATTGCCCATCTGTATTCAGATTCAAACCCTTTTTTCAGGGAACACCAAGGATATCTTGCAGATTTCATTGATAGTGGTAAAAGAAAAGGAATTCCTGTTGTCATAATGAATATACCTGTAATAACTGACTTCAATCAGTATCCATTTTACTTTGTCAATGATTATGTTGAAAACATAACAATATCAAATGGAGCACTGTATCTCGACATTCTCCCTTATCTTTCAGAATACGGTTCAAATGAGGTAATAGCCAGTTTTATGGACAGCCATATCAATGAATTGGGAAATAATATCATCGCAGACGCTCTTTTTGATTTTTTAAATGAGAATCAGTTGATTGGAGATACTAAGTAATTATTCTACTAATCTTGCTCCTTGGTTGTTGACTGGAGAAACATAAAAATTAGCTACCATCCTTTTATCTACTGTCACTCTTTGAAGAGCATCTCTTACTGCATATGCATTATCCTTTCCATTGACAACATAAAACTGTGCAGGGCCAGAACCAGAAACAGAGACTCCAACATTAGTTACTCTATGGGCAGCCTCTTTAAGATTGTCATAGTGTGGAATTTTAGCCGAGCGTACTGGGGTAATAATGTCATCGGTTTCAACTCCACTAATTAATGTTTTTGGATCACTCTCTCTTAACCCATACATCACACTAAGTGCTCCTTTTAAATATCTTTCAATAGTTTGTCCAGGAACACTTTTTGAAACTCGATCCAAATCTATATGCGATAAATCATATGACCTTCCATCGTTGTTAGCTCTTTTGTGTAATAAATCTTCGCTAATTTTAACTAATTCATCTCTTTCAGAGGGAGTCATAACACTAATTTAGCCCTCATCTCTAAAGTATCTGATCTAACATCTGGTAGAGAACAAACTACAAAATAGATATCATCAGTTGGAGTAAACTTTTGGGATACAACCATACCTTTTGAATGATGAAAAATATGGGCGCCACCATAGTAAGAAGGAATTGTATTATCCGGATGGGGAGACCCATCTGCGACTTTTTCACCATGAAGAAGAGCTTCCCTAACTGTAAACTCATCAATAGAACCACTAAAAATTCGAGCGAGCTCATTAATTGCTTTAACTGTTGCAGCACCACTGGCAGCACTGCTTCCCATGCCACTTCCAATTGGCATATTTTTGTATAGCACAGCTTTAATTGCAAATCCTCCAAAAAAAGAACTATAATTCGTAAGGCCCCCTTTAAGCAAATAATTACTTACAGCTGTAACTACATTTGGTTTACCTGCATCAAATACTGCACCTCCCACAATTTGCTCTAGTTGAACTTGCCCCCTAGTGGGAGGTTCAACCCAGACTTCTACAATATCTCCTGGTTCATTAATTGCTAGCCCCATGACGTCAAATCCAGGACCTACATTGGCAATTGTTGCAGGTGCAAAGGCTCTAATAATTAATGGACCCCTATCAATAGTAAGAAAATCAACCATAACACAAGAAACAGAACTCAATATTTAAATTTTATTATTATAATTACTTTGAAATAGTACTAAACAACCCTCAAAACATCATCAACATTAATATTCTTCATACACTTCTGATAATCTTTAGAATTCTTTGCGTATAAACAATCAGGAACCTGGCCTTTGTGGACATTGATGCATGGGCTGTATTGGCAGTTATCTCCTTTGTAAATCACTTTATTATTTTTTCCATAAGGCCCGAAACGAACAGGCAAATTAGGCCCAAACAATCCAACTGTTTTTGTGCCTTGCGCAGCTGCAATATGCATAGGCCCTGCATCGTTTCCAACAAATAAATTGCATTTTTCAATAAGATAAAAAACAGCCTTCAAGTCAAATAGTCCGGCAGTATTCAAAACGCGGTTTTTATTTTTTAAATTTTTGATTATTTTATCTATTAATGTTTTTTCTTCTTCATTTCCAATCAAAATTATTTTATTTTTTTTAGTTCTTAATAATGTATTAATCAATTCCGAATATTTTTCTGATGGCCACATCCTGCTCTTGGCAGATTCAGCAGCTCCTGGGGCAATTCCAATTAAATAATCTTTTTCCCAAATTTTTTTATTTTTTAAAAATTTATCAATAATGCTTTTATCATTAATGGAATAATTTAATTTAACCAATTTATTGTCTTTGTAAGAAGCGCCAACTTTCTGAACTAAATCCAAAAAAGTCTGCATGCAGTGCTGCTTGTCATTATACTTGACTTTTTCATCATAGAGTTTTGACCTGGAATTATGGCTGTATCCAATTCTGTAATTTCCAGTAAAAAATGAGATAATAGAAGAAATATTCAGATACTCTTCAAAATCAACAACTAAATCGTATTTTCCAATATTATTAAAAATAAAACTTAAAATAGAAAAAGGGTCTAAATTTAATTTAATGATGTTATTTATATTTTTATTATTGTAAAAAACATCATAATTTCTGTTAGTTGCTAAAACATTAATTTCTGCTTTGGGAAATTTTTTTCTTAAAGCGGTTAATGATGGTAAAACCAAGATTGTCTCTCCAATGCCCCATAATTGTATCAATAAAATCTTGTTTATTTTTCCTTTAGGAGTTTTTTTATTAAAAACAGAAAGAAAATTACATACAATAAGGCCAATATGCTTATCTATGGATTTGATTAATTTTACTGACAAAAAGATCCCCCGGATTACTTCTTTAATCTTTTTTCTATCCTATCAAGCCTGTCAATTATATCTTTAAAGTATGGGTTCCTCGCAGCTGCAACTCTGCTTTCTTCCCTGAAAAGCCCTGCTCTGTCTTCTATATACCCAAATAACATCATCAATAAGATCACTCCCAGATAGATGGGTATGAACCAGGCTGTGATGTGAATTTTAATTCCATAATCCTGCAGCCTTGACAAAACCAAAAACAGGATCATCCCTGAATTAACAACTGCTATCCAGGACATTGTCCTCTGGATCCACATCTTGCTGTATATCAAAAATTTCCTTACTTCTAAAAGCAAATGCAGGTTCATTTTTTCTTTATAGCTATATTTCTGACAATCTCTTCTATTCTCTTCTGATTCTTTCTTACAATTGTATACGTATAAAATATAACCCCTATCAAAAATAGAAATCCTACTATTATGAAGAAGTCTAATGTCCTGGCTATGCTTAAAGATTCCAGTACAGGATCCAGTATACCTGGATAAAGGGTTACAATTATGAAAACAGCCCATAGGATCATCCAAAAACCGTATTCCTTGATGGTAAATTCTTTTCTTTTATACTGCAGAAAAGTATAGTACATCATAAAGAAACCAAATAAAATTCCAATTATCTGTATTCCCAGCAGTTCAGCCATTTTTAAAGATTCTCCATAAAATCATGTTAAAAACTATTTTCACTCCATCCAAAATTGTGGTTCCTTTATATTTGTTTGAATAAATTGTCTTGATAGGGACTTCTGTATATCTTAAGTTGTATCTGCCGGCTTTCGCGACCATCTCACTTTCCATAGAGTAATTAGAGGCATTCCATCTTATTTTTTTATAAGCTTTGGATGTAAAAACCCTGTAGCCGCATTGACTATCCCTAATAGCAACACCATATAAAAGCTTTATTATTTTATTGATGAACCAGTTTCCAAATTTTAATATCAAAGGCATTTTCTTATTCGATTTTCTGTACCCAAACACCATGTCATTACTCTTAATACTTTCAAGGAAATTTGGTATTTCTTTAGGATCATGCTGCGCGTCAGCATCTAAAGCGATTATAATTTGAGCATTATTTTTTACAGCAAAATCACAACCAGTTTTCAGAGCAGCCCCTTTGCCAAGATTTATGATATGCCTTAAAACAGTTACATTGCCTCTTTTTGCAACCTTGTAAGTATTATCTCTGCTGCCATCATCAACAACTATGATCTTGGAAACATATTTTTTAGTCTCTTTAATTATATTTCCTATGCTTTTTTCTTCATTGTAGGCAGGAATAACTGCCCATAAATTAGATCTGTTCATTTGTCTTCAGAATTATTTTCCGTTAAGTTTGTCTCAGAAATGTTAGTTTCTTCTGTTATATCTGTTTCAGGAATATCAATCTCTTCTACTTCTGTTGCTGGCTCTGGAACCTCAATAATATTTTTTTCTTTACCTTCCCAGTCAATTTTCCATACTATAATACGGCCTCCAAATACGCTTCTCTCATCACTGAATTTTTTAAAATGCTTTAAACCTATCCCATCCTGGTAAAATAGTCTTGTAAACATAGAAGCTGTCAAGTCAGAATCCATTTGCAAAGCCTGATAACTGTCGCCATTCTTTAACAAAGTGATTCCTAAATATCTTCCATTAGATATTGGTATCAAAGATTCATTATATTCTTTTATTATTATGCCATCATTTGTCGGAAAAGAAACAAGTTCTGGATGTAAAATCCCCTGCTGGGCTTGTGCAAAAGCCTCATTGGTCGTTAAATTAAATATAACTCCATTACTGCAGCTTAATGTTTCATCATCGATCTTGTTGCAGCCAATTGTTCCTGCATAACCAGGCCATGGAGCAATCCAGTTGTTGGCCTGAGAACTGTCAGTAATCCCCTGAACCTCAAAATATACATTTTCAGATTCTGTTTTTGAATAACCAAATCTTTTTTGCAGGAAGTCAGAACTTTTTTCAATATCTTCTTTGAATTCTTTTTTATTTAAAGTATTATAGATCAAAGCCCTGTTAAAATCCCAGCTGCCAAAATGAGCCCACACTCCGCTTTTTCCGATCATGTCATCTGAAGTGATAAAATAATTTTCAGGAGGTTCACAATGCGTGTTTTGAAGGATACCTTCAATCTGGCCTTCATCGACATAATTTTCTAGGATATCTCTGGCAGTCTCTTTATCTTCTGGAATTATTTCATAAAGGATATCTATTGTTTGAGCATGATCTCCAATTATCTCAAACAATTCATCAAATGCAAAAACGCCTCCAACTTTTCCACTGCAGTCAAGCATCCTTAAAATGCCTATGGCCGTATCTTCATCATCTGTCAACAGTGTATTGCCTATCCAATGGGCCTGGGGCGTATTTTGAGAAGTCCCATCAAAAGTAACAGGTCTGTCTGCTATAAACTTAAACCAATGCCCGAAATCCCACCAGGAATTTATAATGGCATCAGGCTTTGAATCAGCTTTTATTTTTTCCAAAGAAGCCCACCATGCGTCATTCATGCTGGGTATTTCATTTTTAGCTATTCCCTGTGCAGACCTGTACGGTGCTATGAGCAATAGCATCAAAACAACAATAACTGTAGTTTTTGAAATGTACTTATTTACATGCAGTCCTTTTGCAATCCATCTGGACGCAAAAGTATAAAATTGCCCAAGCGCAATCCCAAAACCTATAGCAAAAGCAGGAACTAACAAAAGCATAAACCTTATGCCTTTTGTGCTTGCATAAATTGTCGCCAAAAACCATAAAATAAGGAATATTGCATATTTTATATCTATGTCAGCATCAGATTCGTAAAGTGCAATAAGCATCCTTATGACTATTGGGATGCTGATCAACCCCAGAAATAAATTTAAGTTCTGTATGTTCATAAAAAATACTATCACATACCATCCTATTGAAGCTAAAGTAAACCAGGTTTTCTTTTTCCCTTTGCTTGTCAAAGTCAACATTATTCCCACCAGTGCGATCAATAAAAATAATGATTTTCCAAAACCAATTTGAGAAATGACAGAATTAAGTGAAGCAGGATTCTGCTCGGCTACTGTTGTAAACACATTAGGCCATACTGTTGTTATTCCAACCTCTTTTAATTTGGCAAATCCCAAAGGATTTGTATAAAATTTCACAAATGAACCATAGTCTACAAATAAAGTAACAAAAAATCCAGACAGGATAAAAAATATACCTAGGAACATAAGACTATTTTTAATCGTCTTTTGCATGAAAAAATTCTTTAATCCGCCCAACAATTCTTTCTTGTGTACAAAAGCAAAATAGAATATGTATAAGATGGTGGATATCAGCACAAAATCGAAGATGTACCACCAGCCCCCCCATGTAAAACTATAAAGTCCGACTAAAAATGCACTCAATGCACTGAGCATAATTGTCTTATTTCTGCTATCTGATCCCAAGGCTTCAAGAAAGATCCATCCAATAAACAAAGGAAACATGACATTATACGCGTCTGTATCCGCAAATCCTCCAATTGTCCTGGTTAAAAAAGAGGGATGCATAGCCACAATCAATCCCGCTATAAAACCTCCAAAATTGCCGCCAATCTTTCTTGTTATGAAAAATGCAGGTATGACAGACAAAGCAGAAATTAATACGGGTATGAAAAATACGACTGTCATCAAATTAATATCTCTATTGAAGAATCTCATAATCTTGAATAAAAAAGCCTCAAAATAAGCATGGAACATATCGGATGGTATACCCCTGCCTCCTGGGGCATACATATGGTTATCCCACGGAATTCCATCTCTGATCTCATCCCCTGGGTGTCCATTCTCAATAATATTTTTTGCATTCCTCATCCAAAAATAAGGGTCTATGGCAAGCAGATAAGTCTGCCCGGAATCATCCTTCAGCCTGGATTTAAAGTGCTGTGAAGTAGCTTCAATCTGCTGATCAATCTGAGCCCTATTTTCATTTAAGACCTTTTGGACTTCATTATCAATAAGCACATTTTTGTTCTGGTCCGGCAGATTGGGATATTGCTGGTTTATTTGGCCCGAAACCTGGTTTCTTAAATTGCTGATGACTGAATCAGAGGCCCATTGATCAGTTACTGGCAAGTATGCCGGTTGCACTCTTAAAAAAATAGATATCAAAATAGGAATTAAGATCAGCAAAAACATCCTATGTCTACTGAAAAAATTAGAAAACTTTTTCCAGTCTATCGCTATTTCTTCGTCAGACTCTTTTTCTTCCTTATCTTTTTTAAAAATATTTTTTATTTTCTTGAAGTCGATTGATACTTCGTCATCACTTTCTTCTTTATGGGCTTCTTCTTCTGATTTTTTTTCACTTGTTGATTCTGGTTTTTCTTTCCCTTTGAAAAATTTTGTGATCTTGCTTAGGTCAAATGAAATTTCATCATCATCTTTTTTTGCTTCTTCTACTTTAACTTCTTTTTCAGGTTCTTCAGCTTTTTTTCCTTCAACATCTTTTGGAGATTCTGATATCTTAATCTCTTCTTTCTTTTCCATGTTTACTTTTGCAGTTTCTGGTTTAGGTTCCTCTTTCTTTTTTCTCTTAAACAGATTCTTGATTTTACCTAAATCAATAGAAATCTCATCTTCATCCTTATTCTTTTCGTCCATAAATAACCCTTCACAAGAAAAGAGCCCAATTTTAAAAAGGTTGTGGAAAAATCTTTGATTTTTCGCAACCTAGAAAAACAAAGTTTTTCGTAGCTTTTGATTAAACAATTGACTTAAATCAAAAAGCATATCTTCCGTATAACAAAAACCTAGGCTCTTTCAACAATAAATTCAAGACCAAGGGAATCGGAGTGTCTCTGTCATATTTTTTCAATATTTTTTTCACTTTTTCCTGGCTCATTAATTTTATCAGCTTGTCATAATCTTTATCTGAGAATTTATTTAGAACATTCCTTATCTTCAGATGAAGCTTCAATTCCCTGCCCGATTTTTTCTTAAATTCTTTATTGTAATCTTTCTTATTCAAAATACAGTCGCATAATGTACTGGCAGCTTTTAATGATGGTATTATTCCGCCGCCGGTTGTCGCTTTAACTTGAGAAGCAGCATCTCCAATCAAATAAACATTATTTTTTTGTATTATCTGTCTTGGATTGTAAATCGGAATTATTCCGGATTCCCAGCAAAGGATATTTTTTTTACCTGTTCTTTTCTCTAAGAATTTGTAGAAATAGTCTTTTGCATTGTTTATTGCACCTAAACCTATCCTGGCAGTATTTTCAGATTCCGGCACTACCCAGCCAAAAAAATCAGGGAAAGCAGTCCCGAAATGAGTTTCAAATGAATCATTGTCCATCTTTAACTTTACTTTCGCCTGCATGCCTATATAGTATCTATTCTTAGTTGCAATACCGGCAGCCTTTGCGACTGAAGAACTAGGGCCGTCTGCTCCGACAATAACATCCGTTTTTATGTTTTTTATTTTATTATTATTTTTATCCTTGATTTTTAATGAATTTTTTCCGTTGAAACCCAAAAATTGGTGATTTAATAGAACTTTAACACCTTCATCCTGGGCTTTTTCTTCCATAAACTCGTCAAACTTATCCCTCCACATCACAATCTCATCAACTTTCGCTATAGTCTTGTTGTTTTCGCTAATGACAATAACTTTGCTTAGCCTGTTGGCAATCACATTTTTCCTTAATTTCACAAATTTTTCAATAGAACCAGTAACAATCCCGGTGCACTGAACAGGACTGCCTATCTTATCATGCTCTTCAAGCAAAGTAACTTCTTTTCCTTTTTTTGCCAGTAAATACGCAAGATAGCTTCCAGCTGGACCGCCCCCTATGATTGTTACCATATGGACAAACAATCCATATCTTGTTTTATATTTTTGGATTCTGCAAAGCAATCATCAATAGATTCTTCAGTATTTTAACCATTTTATCATGATTAATTTAATATACCATTTTAAAATAGTAAAAATAGTAATATTTAAATATCCACAAGCAGTTCCACGCCTTGGTTGGTGGTTAGATGTTTAAAAAATTCATATTATTATTTGTGATAAACTTATTTTTCTTAGCAGGAATTGTCCATGCTTACCAGACATTGGACTTCGGCCAGCAAATTAATATTGACAGTGCAGTTGTTGATGGAACTTTTTATTATGTATGCGATGATGACGTTGGCGAGAGCCAGGAATGGACATATACAAACAGCCACAACACTTTCACTCTAGGTGTAGAAGGAGCTGAGGATTTATATGACGTATATTTAAAGTTTAATGGATTGTTTGACGCTGGACAGTCTTCAAGCTTTCATCCGGAATCTGTAGATATAGAGCTGAACGGAATAACCCACACTTTTAATGAAGTAGAGAATATGGTCGGATGGAATACATTTACTGTAGGCCCTTTTAATTTATGGGAAGGGAACAATTTTATTGAGCTAAGAGGAAAAGAATGGCATGATTCTTTTGAATGCAGGTTTGATGAACCATCAGGAAGCATCCATTTTGAAGGGAGTGGTTATGTTGCATTAATTCCAGAAGATAGTTCTTCTTGTGAAGGTATTTCTGCCCCAAGCACAGTAGAATCAGATGAGAAATTCTCTGCTTCGATTTTAATGAAAAACACTGGAAGTAATAATTGGAGAGTAAACGAAAATTACCGACTTGGATCTCAAAATCCACAGGATAATGGCATTTGGGGTATCGGCAAGATTAATCTGAATTACGATGTAATTCCTGATTCTACCTATACTTTTACTCAAGATTTCACTGCGCCATCATCTCCGGGCACATATAACTTTGATTGGAAGATGCTTCAGGAAAATGTTAAATGGTTTGGGGAAACTTGTCAGTCAACTATAACTGTTACATCTCCACCATCAAACAATGCACCAACTTTAAACCCAATAGGAAATAAAAATACTGCTGAAGGTAATCTATTACAATTTCAAATTTTTGGCTCAGATGCTGATGGGGATTCTTTAAGCTTTTCTGCTTCTAATCGACCTTCAGGCGCCGTCTTTAATCCAACCAACAGGGTTTTTGCGTGGACACCAAACTTCAACCAAGATGGAACTTATCAAGTAACATTCACAGTATCAGATGGTCAAGATTCAAACCAAGAAACAATAACAATCACAGTAAGTAATGTTATTCCAAACAATGCACCAACTTTAAATTCTATAGGAAACAAAGCAGTAAATGAAAATTCAAACTTACAATTCACAGTCTCAGGCTCAGATCCCGACGGAGATTCGTTAAGTTTCTCAGCTTCAAATTTACCAAGTGGATCTTCTTTCAATCCAACAACAAGAACTTTTTCATGGACTCCAACTTTATTACAAGCAGAAACTTACCAAGTAACTTTCACAGTCTCAGATGGAAAGGGAGGAACAGACTCAGAAACAATAACAATAACTGTAAACAATGTAAACAGAGTTCCAGTGATAACTTCAACGCCAACCACAACAGCGACCGAGGATGTATTATATACTTATGACGTAGATGTATCAGACCCGGACGCAGATGACGTATTTATTTTCTTGGTTTCAGGCCCAAGCGGGATGTCTATAATCCCTTCTACAGGCTTGATCTCATGGATACCCACAGACGCGCAGGCAGTTACAGGAACTCACAGCGTAACAGCCCAGGTTTCTGACCAAAAAGGCGGAATCGCTTTACAAACTTTTTCAATAACAGTATCAAGGGTCAACGATGCACCAATATCTAATGATCAAAGCATTAGCACCAATGAAGATACTGCTGTTGGAATCACATTGACTGCTTCAGATGAAGAAGGAGGCACATTAACTTTCTCCCTTGTTTCAAACCCTTCAAATGGTGTTTTAACTGGAAGTGGCGCATCTCTCACTTACACACCTAATGTTAACTTCAATGGACAGGATTCTTTTACATTCAAAGCTAATGATGGCACTTCAGATTCAAACATTGCTACTATTACTATAAGTGTCGGCTCGGTAAATGACGGGCCCAACGTTCAGATACTCCAGCCCCATAGCACATTTGTGGAAGGTGAGGTTGTCTTTGTAAACTCATCAGCGTCAGACGTCGAGAATGATCCCTTGACATTCACACTTAATTTCGGCGATGGCACAATCTTGACTGGAAATGTTGTCAACAACCAAGTTATTGCAAACTATATTTATAATACGCCCGGAATCTATACTTTGTCTATAACCGTTACAGATACTGGAGGCTTAACAGATACCGATACGGTTCAGGTAACGATCTTGCCTTTTACTGTCAATATAATTACGGATAAGACTTCTGGCCTAAAACCTTTAACTGTCAATTTTGATTCCAGTCTCAATGGGGGCAATGGGCCTTTTACATACTCATGGGATTTCAACAGCGATGGGATAGTAGACAGCACATCGAAGAACCCAATAGCACTTTTCAAAGAGGATGGTATTTTCATTGTTACTTTGACAGTTACGGATGCAGACGGTGACAAATCGACAAATACACTTCAAATTAATGTCAAAAAAGCGCCATCACAATTATCAAGGAAAAAAATACACATAAGCCAAATCAGATTTGTAGGGGAAGTCCAGGCAGGAGATGATTTAGAAGTTTTAGTTAATTTAGAGAATAAGGATGTTTTAAAAACAAGAGAATTATCAGTAACTGCAATGATTCCAGAATTAGGTTTGAGAAAAAAAGTTGGAAACGATCAATTAAGAAACGGTAAAACATTGTCGAGAAGAGTCGTGATTCCAATCCCAAAAGACGCTAAACCTGGAATTTATGACGTATTAATAACAGTCAACGACCATGATACAAACAGAAGGATCTGGAGAGAATTTAGGGTCATTTAAAACATATAATCAATAACAATAAATAATCAAAATATTTATATATGAGTTATTATTACTCAAGAATAGTTATAACATGTCTTTACTTTCGTATGCTAACAGAAACGAAAGATTTAAATATAAGATGTGTTTAAAAGCATAAATATTATTCAAAAAACGTATAATTGGGGGTAAAATTAAAATGAAACTGGTCAAAGTTTTAAGTGTTTTTATAATGTTTTTATTTAGTGTGATAGCAGTTAGTGCTGTTGATGTTACTATAAATGAAGTCGAGCTTGATGAGGATACATTAAATCCTAATTCTTCAACAAACTCAGTTAAAGATTTTAAGAGAGATCAAGAATTGGACGTCAAAGTCCATTTTACTGCAAATGAAGATGCTGATGATATCCAGGTTGAAGTTGTAATAAGAGGCTATGACCATAATGATTTGATTGAAGATATAACAGACACCTTTGATGTTAAATCAGGAGTTTCTTACACAAAAAAATTAACAATTCCTTTAAGAGAAAGGCTTGACCAGGACAGATATCTATTAAGAGTAAGGATTGAAGGCAGATCAGGAAATACCGTTTCAGAAACATACGCTCTCGAAGTCGAAACAGCAAGACATTCAATCCAAATAAGAGATTTTGTCTTATCTCCAGGAGAAGAAGTTAGAGCTGGAAGAGCTTTGCTTGCTGCTGTAAGATTAAGAAACAGAGGAGAAAAAGATGAAGAGGGCATCAAGGTTACCGTAAGCATCCCAGAACTTGGAGTTTCAGCAACCGACTTTGTTGATGAATTAGAGAAGGATGATAGTGATGATGACGAAACTACATCAGAAGAACTATACTTAAGAATTCCAAACGACGCTGTAACTGGTGAATATACACTAAGGACAGTTGTAGAATATGATGATGGTGATGAAAAAGAAACTTCAGGACAAGTTATAAGAGTACTTGGAACTGAAGGATCAGCAACAGCACCAACAAAATCACAGGAAAAGACAATCATAACTGTGGCTGCAGACGCACAAAGCCTACAAACAGGCGGTGTAGAAGTAGCATACCCAATAACATTGACAAATGCAGGTTCAAGTTCAAGAACTTATACAGTATCAGCCAACGGTGCTTCCTGGGCAACATTCAGAGTAAGCCCAAGCAACGTTGTTGTTGTTGATGCAGGCGAAAGCAAAGCAGTAAGTGTTTATGTTGCTGCTAACGCAAATGCACCTGCCGGACAGCAAACATTTACAGTGACTGTATCAAGTGCTGACAAAGTATTGAAGCAAATACCATTATCAGCAACTGTAAGTGCTGTAAGCGGAACTGCTAAACTGAAGAGAGGTCTTGAAGTAGGACTTGTAGTCTTGGTTGTGCTTTTAGTTATAGTTGGCCTTATCATAGGCTTCAACAAGCTAAGAGGCGAAGAAGGCAAAGAAGGCGAAGAAGAAACCTACTACTGAACCTTTTTTTCTTTATTCTTTTTTTATTTTTATTAATTTCTTTGTACCTCCCTAGGGGGAATATGCTAAAATGAAAAAAAAGAAGTTACCTATATTGGTTTTTGTTTTTCTTCTCATTATAAGCTTTGTAAACGCTCAGAGTGATTTTAACATAATCTCTGATCCAAAAATAGAACTATGCCCTTGTTCTAACCAGGCTTATAACATTCTGTTGCAAAACACAGGTTCTTCTTCCTCAAATTATAAGATAAGTGAATCCGGACAAGCTGCTGATTGGGTTAGTATAAGTCCATCTGGATTGACATTAAACCCGGGAACTGCAACAAACCTGCAGGTTAATGTGAATTCTCCATGTGATGCTCAGGGAGACTTTGATTTAGAAACATTTGTAACAGCAGATGGATTGACAAAGAAAATAACCCAGGATCTGAATTTTCTGGCATGCTATGATTATGATGTAAATCTAGGAGAGATCCAGGATTTTGAAGAGGAAACAAAAAGTGTAAGCTTTGAGGGACATGAAAATGGTTATGAAGTCTGTGAAGAAACACAAAAAATAATCCCTGTTTTGATTGAAAATAAGGAAAGTTATGGCAATACTTATGAAGTAAGTTTCCAGGGGCAGGAATGGTCAGGCATAAATGCAAAAGAATTCAATCTAGCTGGAAATGCCCAGGGAATTCTGCTTTTAACTTTGAAACCCGGAGCAGGTTCAGAAGGGGATTATAAATTAAAATTAGATACAACAACAAAACTCGGAGAAGTAAAAAAATCAACGGAGATTGATGTGAAAGTCGAGAAATGCTTTGATTTAAGTTTAGACATAGAAAAGGAAAAAGACTCCTTATGCGGCGGAGACTTAAAAAATTACAATGTCGAAATAAAGAATAATGGAAAATTCACAGAAACTTTGGATTTAGGGGTTGAAGGCTCGGATTTTGCTTCCATTGAAAATATAACTGAATTAACAATAGGTTCTAAAGAAAAAGAAACATTAAATCTTAATGTAAAACCAGGTGCTTCAGATTCTGGAAATTTTAATGTAAATGTAATAGCCTCTAATGAGGAGCTTAGAGCTGAAGATTCCATAAACTTTGATATAACACAAAGAAATGTGTGCTATAAAGCCGATATAGAATTTAAGGCTTTGATAAACAATAAATATACACATGAAGTATTTCCAGTGACTATTTTTAATAATGGCATCAGGCAAACCGAATATGAATTTAGTATTGAAGGTCCCTCATGGGCATCCTTATTGCAAGCAGAATTAGAGTTGAATCCAGGGCAAAAAGGAAATGTGAATCTGAATATAGATCCTGGAGAAGACGCTGAAGAAGGAACATTTGACATCACAATCAAAGCAGAGACTAATGATGAGGTCTATTCCAAGACTGTCAAGGTAAACCTCAAAAAAGAAAACCCAATTGTAAAGAATATAAAATCAACAATAAGATTTTATCAGTATTATGCCTATGTCTTGATTGTTTTAATATTCTTAGTTGCAATTTTCTGGATACCTGCAAGAAAGCAAATTAAAAAGGCAAAAGAAAAGTATGCAAGATACAAGCAAAAGCAAGAAAGGCAAAGAGCATTGAGAGAAGAGAAAAGGGTAAGAAAAGAAGAAGCAGATAAAAAGAAAGAAGAAGAGAAAGCAAGAAAAGAAAGGGAAGAAAGAAAAAAGATCGAGGCAAGGAAAAGGGCTGAAAAAACAACAAAGAAAAAAGAAAGAAAAAAGTTTTTTTCTAAAGCAATGCCTTACTTGATAACAATAATAGTCCTTGTTGTGCTTGGAGCTTTAATCTATGCAGGAATTTATTTTGATGTAGTTGAAAAAATACCAAAAGAATCATTTAATACATTCCTTAATATTGTTTATGGTGCTTATGCCTATTTATATTATATTATAGCAGGGATTATCCTGGTCATTGCCTTAATATATGCAATTAATAGATTTGGTAAAAAAAAGAAGAAAAAAGCAAGTGCAGAGAAAAAACCAAAAAAACGAGCAAAAAAAACAAATTTTTTTAAGAAGACTTTTGTAAGGATAGCAATATTAATCTTAATTGCCCTTCTAGTCTTATTTTCCATCTATGGAAAGAACCTGGTAGATTATGTCCGGGGTTTTGTAATACTATACCTTTATTATTTCATCACCGGAATCGTTGTCTTGATGATATTGATATTCCTGATTAGATTCTATAAGCCAATCCTGGATTTTCTGATGGAAGAAGATAAGAATAATAAGAAATAAAGCACTGGACACTGGACATTTGCCCCTATAATATTTAAACTAATTCTTCTTCTAAAAGTTGAAAAAGAGAACACACAAAACTGCCAAATAATGCTTTTCGGCTTTGCCAGAAAATCAATTACGCAGTTTAGCTTAATATTCTCTTTTTCTTTGACTCCAAAGTTTAGAGTAAAATAAAAAACTTTGGAGATGATGAAAATGGGATTTGATTTTTCAAAATTCAAATATAATGGAATAGACATTAGAAAAAATATTAATCTACCTAATGGTCCTACTCCAGAATTAGCAGAAATAATAGGTATAATGTTAGGTGATGGTTGTCTGTATCTAGATAAGAAATCAAAATTTCATACGATAGTTTGTTTCCATAAAAATGAAATGCCTTATTTAAATTATGTAAAAAATCTATTTGAAATATATTTTGAACCTTATAAATTTCACATACGAGAATTAGAACATGAATTTTTCTTAAGGAACATTTCAAAATGTATTGGGAAAGTATTATTATCAACCGGATTAAAAGATGGTGACAAAATAAAAAATAAGGTTCAGATCCCTAGGTGGGTATTTAAGAAGAGAAAATTTCTTAAAAGTTTATTGAAGGGTATATTTGATACAGATGGATGTATTTATAGGAAATACAATAATTATGCGCAGATTCAATTTAAGTTTGCAGGATTTCCGTTGATAGAATCTGTAAGAGAAGCCTTAATCAAATTAAAATATAACCCTACAAAAATACAAGACGGATATTCTTCTAAAGGGCATATTTTTTGGAAATTTTACCTATCAAGACAAAAAGAGATTAACAGATTTTTTTCAGAGATAATGCCTGGAAATATTAAACATGTTGAAAGGTTTAATGAAATTAGAAGTGGGGATGTCCGGATTTGAACCGGAATCAGCCGCTATCGCCATATTAAATCATTGTCTTGCGACTCATATTTCCAATTACTGGAGGCGGCGATAATAGCCAAGTTATACGACATCCCCGTAACCTTAAGAAATAATTCTGCTTATTTAAACATTTTTGTTTCAAAAACTAATCTTATCCCCAGACTTAGTCCCGGAATTCTTTATCGTGTTAAAAGGCAATTCAATGATATATCTTGCTTTATTTTTTGGATTGTAAAAAGAAAAAGGTTTGAAATTTTCCTTGATCTCCGCAACTTTTTTATTTTTATCTAAAAATAAAACATCTATCGGGAAAAAAACAAAAAGCATATGCAATGGAATTATTTTTTCTTTTCCAAAATCAAATATCAATGTCTTAGGTTTTGAAAACATCAAGCCAAAGGCTCTTGAAAAAATATTCTTGCAGATTTTGGCATTTTTTGCCAAAATCCTCTTTCTCGTCGAGTTTTTTATGGTCATAATCTTTTTTTAAATTTCAAAGTTTAAAAATTTTTATAAAAAATTCGATTTGTCACTCAAAAGATAAAATAAAACCAGCGAAACATTTAAATATGAAAGCAACAATTCAATTTTTTTGGGGTTGGTGAGATAAATAAAATACAAAATATTTAAAAACGAAACCTTTAAATATATCTTACCAAATAATTTAGAAATAATAGTGGATTAAACGTTTGTTGATAAGTTATAGCAACTACCTGCTTTGCTATAATAAAAGAGGAGTTAATATAAATGGAAAAAGAGGGTAAACTAAACTTATTATCTGTCTTAATATTATCTATTCTTATTTTTGTAGTATATGCTGTCTTTGTTCTTGGTGTTAGTATCGGAGTACTTCCAGAATTTCCTCTTAATTATACTAATGCGAGCTTATCTCGTGGTTTTGGAGATGGAAGTTCAATGTCTATGGCAGACTTCAATGGAACAGATGCCCAATTTCGATGTAATATAACTATAAACGGAACTCAAATTTTTAATATAACTAATGTTTCATTATATGTTGGTACAAGTTACCACACAGCTATCGATACTGCTTCGCCAAATCAAACGCAAATTATCAACAGCACACTTAATCAAACAATTAATTTTACAGTCCCCACCACCTTTAATGAAGGGACCTATTTTTGGGTTTGTAAGGTTTCAGATAACGCTTCAACCACAAATCTAAACAGCACATTAAACCAAACTTTTATCATCGACAGAACTCCTCCATTCTTTGAAAATCTTACCAATACTTCAAACAGTGTTGTTTCTACTGGAGACGCGATCAGTATATCGGTTGGCGTTTCAGATAGCCTTACATCAATAAACGGGGTAAGCCTTCTTGTAAATCTTTCCGGCACTGCGGATAATGAGGTTAATAATACCAATTCCACCAGGTTTGCTAGCGGAGTAAATACAAAGAATGCCAGCCGGGTCAACTTAACATTTGTGCTGCCAGGACATGCCCTGAATCAGGTTTTGAACTTTACTTTGAGGGTAAATGATTCTGTAAATAATATTAACCTTACAACTCCTTTAGTATTTGTTGTTAGGGGTGATTCAACTCCTCCTGGTATAAATTTAACCTTGCCAATTAAAAACTTTAATCAATCCACTGCCACAGCACCAAACTTTAAGTTTGTAGCATTTGATAATAATCAAAGTGGAACCATTACATGTGCTATCAATCTATCTTTAGGCGGTTCACTATTTACAGATGTAACTTCAATAGCAGCCACTAACGGGACTCCTCAAACAAATACAACAACAACTGCACTATCTAATGGTACATATACTTGGAATGTAACCTGTTTAGACCCTGCCGGCAACCAAAATACCTCTTTATCAAGAACATTCACAGTAGACCAGATACCTCCAGTATTGAAGTTTCTTAACATAACAAACAGCTCAACATTTAATACTACTGCCGGAATCAGCGATAGTACAGCAAAGGGTTATGGTCAATCTGCCGGACGTTCTATTATCCAGGGAGGGATAATATATGCAGTAGCAAACTGGACAGATAATTTGACAAGGCCATTAGACGCAAATTTACAGTTCTTTAATGAAACAAGTAATTCATGGACAACTATCAACACAACAGCAGGTGATGTAAGTAATAATATAACTCCATCTGTAACTAGCTCTGATGGGTACAGTAATTTCTCGTTCGTTATACCAACAGGGCACAATGAATTTGAAGGTGCAAATGTAAGCTTCAGGATAGCAGCTAACGACACATTAGGAAATGTGAATGCATCTTTTGCAAATATAACGATACAGATTAATGACACAACAAAGCCGACAATAGCTGTTATTCTAGAGGGAGAAGGGGCAGCTAATGGAACTAATATTTCAGGTACAACTCCTACTATAGTGTGGAATGTTACTGATAACAATAGGCTTAAGTATGTTGCAGTAGACATTGACAATGCAGGCCCTACAGGTGCAGGTTGCAACAATTTTGAAAATAATACTATAGGAAATGGTAAAGTTGAAACAAATAGGAATGGTACTTTGATTGTAGATAGCGATGGAACATGCCCATTAGGCAATGGAACTCGTGTTGTAAGGGTAACAACTGAAGATACATGGGGAAACACTCAGTTATACATACATTCATTTTCCATTCAAAGTGGAAGCACACCAAATATCACCTTAACTTCAATACAAAATATTACTAGCGGAGCATTCCCAGATGGTCAATCAGGAACAAATACAACATTTAATGTAACACCTTATACAGGAATCAATTTCACAGGGTTAGATGGAGCAACTAGTAAGCTAAAGGATTTCAGCTGGACATCAAGCTGCCCTGCCAATGATACAGTTTCAGACTCTGTCTCAACTTTTGATGCTGCTAATGTATCCTTTATCCATCCATTTAACTTTAGCGGATGTAAGGGAACAGAAGCCAACCATACAGTAACTGTTACAATGGCAGATGCTGTAGGAAACACTCAAACTAAATTATTCCAGTTTGCAGTAGATGATGTAGGGCCAACTATAGCTGTCCACAGTCCTACTCCCGGAGAAAGATTCAACAATACAGAAGTATTGGTAAATGTTTCTGCATTAGATAACATGAACAGGGTTGAATCTATTGTATATTACTTAGATGGTTCTGTAACCAGAATAAATCATACAACAAACGGCACAATAACAGCAGCTCAGGGGCAAAACAGCTCAGTATGGAATATCAGCGTTAACTTCACGGTTGGAACCCATACAATCAAGATAGGAGTTAATGACACTTTAGGAAATTCAAGAAACAGCAGCGTAATTACATTTACACAAATAGGCAGGATTCCGGCAGCGAATCTGATTAATATTAGTCTTAGTACATATTTAGACGATGTAACCTCTTTTCCAATTAATGTAACTTTAAGATTAAAAGACAGCAGCGGAAATTATCAGGATCTTGGTACAAATGCAACAGATTCAGATCAAACATATGAGATATTCCTTCACACAAACTCATCCGCGGCTAAAGATCAGGTAAATGTAACCATAACAGAAATAAATGGTTCTGGCGCTAATTGGGGTAAGATAAACTTTTCATTATTCCTAAACAGATCTAATGCCCCTACCTTTGAAACACAAATAAAAAATAACTTTACAGCTGATATATACCACCTTGTATATTTCAATACAAGCTTTGATGAGTTCCTACCAGACCAAAATGATTATTTTGCTAAAATACTATTGCCATTCAATATATCTTCAAGTAATTCATTGATGCAACAAGTTTGGTATTTTTCAAATATAAGCAAGTTAGGCACTTCAGCTAGCAGAACAAATGTTAGTCAGTGTTCAGCATTATCCATAACAACCTATACTCCAACACAAACAGTTCCATGCTGGAATTATAGCGGCGGCAACACGCTATTGTTTGTGCCACACTTCTCTGATAGTGGAGTTGGTATGGTCAATGATTCATCTGCACCAACCATTAATGTAACAACGCCTGCTTCCGCAAACCAGAGTGTAAGTATGTTTAAGCCTAATATAACTGTTTCATCAGATACAATTAGTTGTAAATACGCTGTAAATGGCTCAACAGCCAATTTAACCATGGCAAAGAGCGGCAACATATGCTTAGGGCATACAGAGAGATTCAAGAATCTTGCCGCAGTTGCTGGCACTTATAACATTACTTTCTTTGCAACAGATGGCAGCAATAACATCAATACCTATGCCTGGAAATTTAATGTAACAGACAGTACAGTACCTAACAATGGGGTAGTTACAGATTCTCCAACCGTTACAAGCTCAACTGTTACAGTTACCGGTGTTAATGAATCTGTTAATGTAACCGTAAGCTACGGCACAACAAATGTTTCTTTAACTTCCAGAGCTCACCAAACTGACTTTAATATAACTCAGGCAGTAAGCATAACAAATTTGGCAGCAAGTACAATATATTATTATAATGTAAGCGTATGCGACTATAATGGCAATTGTAAGCAAAATAATACTGTTTTCAGCTTTACAACAAGTGCAGCAGCTGCAGCAGCCACCACAACTAGTAGCGGAAGTAGCGGAGGAGGCGGAGCAGTTACAAGCAATGTACAGACCTCTAAAGCGCAAGTATGGTCAAGCATCCCATCCGGAGCATCAGTTTCATTAAAAGTTGATAAAACAGATATTGGAGTTACAAAAGTAACTGTAAGCGTAAATACAGAGGTAAAGAATGTAGAATTATCAGTTTCAAGCCTGAAAGCCAAGCCAGTAACAACAGATGCAGCACCTACAGTCTACCAATATCTGGAATTAACCAAGAAGAATGTCCAAGATTCACAAGCTGATAAGATAACAGTAACTTTTAGAGTTCCAAAAACATGGTTAGATGAAAATAATCTGGCATCAGCAGATGTAAGCCTATACAGGTATAAGAGCCAGGAATGGAGCCAATTAACTACTTCAGTCGTAAGCAGCGATGCAACCTATGTAAATTATGAAGCAGAAACTCCAGGATTTAGCTTCTTTGCGATTGGATCAGGCGCTCCAAGAGGGGCAGCAGATGAAGAAGTTCCAGAAGGAGAGGATGTTCCAGGGGAAGCTCCAGAAGAAGGAGCACCAACACCTGTAGGAACACCTAAGGCCTTAGAAGGTCCAGGTAAAGCACCAGTTGGCTGGATAATACTCGCTATTGTTGTAGTCATAGGAATTATAGGTTACTTTGTCTACAAGAAGAAGCAAGAAAGCAGTGTTTAATTTTTCTTTTTTCTTTAGATTTTTTAATTCTTGAGAAAAGTGTATTTATTTTTAATCGATTTAATATCAATATATTTTAAATGGAGCTAGGTGCATTCCTGCCTTCTAATGATAAGTGGTAATCTCCTTCTCTTGGCTCTCGGGCTTCTTACAGTTCTTGCTAAAGTGGTTTGTTTTAACGCTTCTGTCTTAGCTGGATATCTACTTAGTTATGATTTGAAGGTAGTTTTTTAAATAATGGTACATTATCGAGAGTAAAAATGAAAAAGAAAATAACTAAAAATAGAGAATTAGAAAAGCAAATGTTTATACACAAAAATGATAGTATATGGTTTACAACATTTATAGGCCTTACAGTAACATCAATGATTGCAAGCTTAATTATTGGAAATAAAATAGGAAAACTTCTTTTTGAATATCTTATAGTTATTTTTGCATTTTCTATGAGAGGGTCATTAAATTATTTGAACAATAATTTGTGGAGGGATAAAAATGAAACTATTTGATGAAATGAAGAAAAAAATAAAGGACATAGCATCTTTTCATCCATATATGTAAACTCATCCATATTTACTATGATTATGGGAGATTATAGGGCTTATTGGCTGTTTTATCTCACATTTATAGCCCAATATAAGCTAAATAAGGCGCTTATTCTGATGTATTGTAAAAGAACCTATGACGCTAACTAGAATAGACTAATAAGGCCAGTATAATGCTGATATTGTCAGTGGGTCTATGACTCAAATTAATCAATATAGGGATAAGTGTACAATAATTTGAACAATATTCCCTCTCTAATTTTTATATTATGGGTTAGATCCCAGCAATAAGAATATCATTATTTCTAATCAATAAAATAATAAAAGAAAAAGAAAAAATAAAATATATTTATTCAACTCTTCCGGTTATTGTTCCTGTAACAGATTTTGTCAAACCAGACTCGGAGTTTGTGTATGCAACAGTAAGGTCTTCATTGAATTTTGCGCCTACGGTTAGTGCACAGGGGGCTACTATATCTGTTACAAATGTTCCTTTGGCTCCGTTATTTAAACTTTGAGATGCTCCTTCTGCACAAGTAGGTGTTGCTATAGTTACAGCCGTTAAATCAGCTCCTAATCCATTTCTCAAGACTACAGTTACTCCAGCTGCTTCTATCTTGAAATCTACACATGCAACGCCTGCTGGCAAAGTACATTTGCTTGGCAGAAATTTTTCAGGACTCAAAACTCCGAAATATGCCAATGCGCCTATAGCTACCAATACAACTAAAATAGCCCAACCATAGGTCATTAAGAATTCCAAAGCTGCCTGAGATTTTTTAAACATCATCAATTACACCTCATTTTTTAATATAATAAATATTATTAGTATTTATGAAACAACTTATATTTAACATTTTTTTTGGTAACATTTAACTTTATTACATTTATTCTTCTATTTTTGTTGCAATATCGCCATAAGCAGTTTTTGTAAGGTTAGTTGATTTTTCTGTGTATTTTATAGTAACATCACCTTTGTATACTTCCCTTATATCACCATTACTGCATCCAGTAACCTCAAATTTTTCTTCAGCACCACTTATCATATTTGTAGTAAAAGCCGCAGTGCATCCGCCTACTGCTACACTGGTAACAATGATTGTTTTCCCTATACCGTTTGAGAAAACTATAGTTGACTTCGCAGGCTCTATCTTGCTGCTTAGGCAGGTAAATCCGGTTTCAAATAAACATTTTTCAGGAAGAAATTTTTCAGGGCTTAATACTCCAAAATAAGCTAAAGCGGCAATAGCAGCCAGAACAACTAAAATAGCCCAACCATAGGTCATTAAGAATTCCATAGCCGCTTGCGACTTCCTGAACATCATCAATTACACCTCATTTTTTAATATAATAAATATTATTAGTATTTATGAAACAACTTATATTTAAATGTTACTAAAAAAAGGTTAAGTAAACTATTGTGTGTTGAAAGTCAACTTGACCTTAAAAAAATATGCCAGTGAATTTATTTAAAACTACATCTGCAATTAAAAATAAAGCAACAGATATAAACATAAAAATCGGTATGTACTTTACACCGCTTTTGATATCTCCTTTTTTAATGGTCGCAATTATGGAAGCTGAGAAGAAAGAAGTGACGACAAGTGAAAATATTGCAAAGATTTTAAAGTCAGTGTAAGTAACTCCGGTTCCGGTAAAGCTTAATGGGAATGATCCTCCTCCTGAGGTAGCACCCCCTATTGAGTCGCCTATGCTTTTTATAACCTTTATTAAGACACCAGCCAGCCCAAATAAAAACGGAGCAGCCACAACAGTTGAAAATGAGATAAATATTGCATAAGCCGCAACATTAGCCCCCATCTCTTTTCTCATTGTTTTGATCTCCTGTATGTTTAATGCTATCTTGTTCAACAGGTCTCCAATTTCGCCGCCGGCTTCAAGGCCCTCTATCAATAAGCTTATAGCCCTTTTGAGTAAAATAGAATCATACTTTGAAGCGAATTTTTTCAGCGCGTTTTTTAAATCTTCTCCGCCTATTGTGTCTTTTGCAACAACCTCTATCTCCTTTGCCAAAACACCAAACCTTGGCCTTACTGCATACCACAAAGCCCTGTCGACAGTCATTCCTGCTTTTATGTTTGAAGCTGTCAGCTGCAAAAAATCCGGCAAAACATCCTCTATAGTAAGCTTCCTTTTGAATATCTTTACATCAATAATGACATAAAATAAGACCCATAATACAAAGAGTATGATAATAAAAACAAGAGCCCAAATCGAAATTATCGCAATAATCAAAGTGTTAAGGGTTATGCCTAAACTAGTAGAGAAAAAATAAATCAGATAAAAAGAGATCACTAAATTTATTAGCACGCACAAATTAAATATGGTTTTTGATAATTTTCTAATATTGAGATCTATGCCTGCTCTTTCAATATAAAAGCCCATCTTGTGCTTTCTTTGCTGGACTTTTTCTTTTTTCTTCGCTTTTTCCCTTATTTTTTTCTTAAAAAATTCTATTCTGCTCTCTTTATTGACCCCCTCTTTTTTTCTTTTAAGAAAATTTAACTTTAGCATTATTATTCAGTTTAAAATTCTATTGCCGGCCTGGAAATCTTTATTATGGACAAAAACATGAACTGCATGAACCCCAAAAGAGAAGCAATTATGATCAATATGGTCAAACTCAACTGGAATTGGATGAATGATGACAATATTATCAATATTGTTATGCCTAAAGATGGCAATATGACTGCAATGATCATGTAAAACATTGCCAAAGGATTCAATTTTCTTCCATATTTAGTGACTTCTATCTGTTGCTCTCTGACAATCTGCTCTAAAACAGTTGTAAGGGAGTTTGATATGTTAGATCCTGTTTTTAGGGAATTTATGATCTGCCATAATATCCTCCTAAAATCAGTGGAGGGAATAAATTCAACAGCTTCGTTTAATGCATCTTCCATACTCGTCCCGAGGTTAACTTTATCTGTAATTTCCTTAAAATACTTCCCAATCATTTCATAATTTTTTGAGACATTGACCATAGCATTGTATAATGGGACTCCGGACTGGATTTCTATAACCAGATATCTGCCGGCAAATACTATCTCTTTGCTTATATCTTTCTCTTTTCTGGATATTTTAAGATCTGGTAGTTTTATCAGGTAAGAAAATAGAATAAAGAAGATTATGGGGGGAAAAATCAACAAAACTCCCTTCAGCACGTTATATTTCGCTAAAATTAAAAATATTGAAACTACAATTCCTGTTGTAGCGTAAAATGCCGATATAAAGGTCCTTTTCACGAACTCATCAGCTTTATACTGCATACCAGCTTGTTTTAATTTATGTTTCAATTCAGGAAATGTTCCTGCAATTTTCTGAAAGAGTACAGATGCCATAGTTTCTCACTTAAATTATCCAACCAAATCCTATACAAATACTTTATTTTTTCTTACAAATTTCATTAAATTATCTTTATCTGTATAATATTCGGCCATGACCTTACCAACACTGTTTATCTCGTTGATTTTTTGTTTAATAAGCCATTTTAGGATATCTTCCTTTTCTTTTAATGACTTGTTTAATTGATTTTTAGAAAAACCAGTGAATAATTCAATAGTAGATAAAAGTGCCTTTGATTTTGCTATTTTGTTTAATTTGCCGGTTTTCAAATCCAGCTGCATAATCACATTCGGTTCCGAATTGGGAAGTATCTCCGAAATCTGGAAAGTTCTTCTAATGCCTGTTCTTCTGTTCCTGTATTGCACAATTATCATGGATATTGCAGGCAGCATTGTTTTTGGTATATCGATCGGGGGGTTTGTAAGCCTTGTAATTGTTTCTCTTGTATCATTTGCGTGCACTGTTGCATAGACGCTATGGCCGGTATGTATGGCTTCAAACAGGACCTCTGCTTCCTTTTTCCTCCTGATCTCTCCCACTATTACTCTGTCAGGCCTCATTCTCAGGCTGTTAACCAGCAGATCAAGCATAGAAACCTCACCTTTTCCTTCGGGATTTGGCAGCCTTGTTATCATTGGCACCCAATGCAAAAATTTCGGAAGCCTTATCTCCCTTGTATCCTCTATGCTGATTATCCTTTGGTTTGGTGGGAAAAAATTTGCAACAACGTTCAGCATGCTTGTTTTTCCTGTTGCAGTTCCTCCTGCAATCAAGGTTGACAGCTCATACTGCACGCCCATCCAGATTAATGCAGCAGCTGCAGGGCTTATGGTCTCTGAATTTATAAAATCGGTTATGGTCCATGGTTTTGCTGCAAATTTTCTTAGGGTAATTGTGTTTCCATCAACTGAGATTGGAGTTAGAGTTGCATTAACCCTATCCCCTGTAGAAAGATGTGCATCAAGCAATGGATCAAGTATTGTTATCTGTCTTCCTACTTTTCTTCCAATCATCGTTGCATAGTTCCTTACCTGCTCATCGGTAGATATTACCATGGTTGTTTTCAGCCAGCCATATTTTTTATGGTAGACCCAAACAGGCGCTTCTCCGCTGTTTATTGCAACCTCTTCTAGATTTTCATCATCCATAAGAATCTCAATATTACCCATTCCAAGGCTTTTTTGTACAAGATATGATTTTAAGAAATTTAAAGTTTTATCATCCAGATCAGGAAAATACTTGTTTATCAGTGTCTCTATCGCCTCCTCAAATTTATTTTCTATTATTTTTGGGTCTTTGGCGCTTAGGATATCCACCATTCCCAGGCTTACCTGGGAAGTAAGTTCCTGCCTTATCCTTTCCAAAACTATCTCTGTATTCTTGCTTATTCCGGATATAGAAATTTCATATATTGGGACAAATTCCCCTTTTTCCATGTAGATCTTTATAATTATGGGTATGTTCCCTGAATCAAAATTATAGGTGTCTAACTGCTTTGAATGTCCGGATTTAAGTTCAAACTTTACTTTTTTATCTTTTTTTATGGATTTCTTTCTAATAGTCTTAGAATGATGCTTTATTTTCAAAATACCACCTCTTTTTTGTATAATACTACAAATATTAAGCTTTAAATATTTTTGTAAGAGTTTTATGTATTTCCTCAAAAGCCTTTTTCTTTTGGTCCACTTCCTTGAATTTCTTTTCCAATTCCATGATCTCTTTGCCGGCATCTGCCGATTTTGAGGTAAGCTCAAACGATTTTGCTTTTTTGATAAGATCTGACAAATCTTTTTCCAATGAGTTCCTATCTTGATTGAGCTTGTCAATCAAATTTATAATCTTCATTTTTTTGTCAAAAAATCCCCTGAATTTAGACGAGACTTTTTCCGCTTTTCGGAGCCTTTGCTCTTTTTCAGTGATTTTTTTTATAACTTTATTTTGGATATCCAGGATCTTTTTTTCATTTTGCCTGCTTTTTTCTATCAAGGGCTCTATCAGGCTTTTTTCCTTTTCAGTATTGATTTTTATTTGATCAGCTAGATTTTTTAATCTGGTTATATGCGCTTCAGAATTTTTTATTTTTTCATCCTCAGAATCGAATCTTTTTTCTAATCTGCTTATGGTGGCTTTGAAATTACTCAATCTTTTTTTGAGAATGGTCTCTTTTTCTTCCACTGACAATGCTTCCTGCATCTCTTTTTTTAGTTCCTCTTCTTCACCTTTTATTTCCTGCAAAAGCTGCTGATATTTTTTATGCTCTTTTTCAATAGTTTCTGAAAATCCACCAATCTTTTTTTTTGCTGATTCTCTCTGCTGCTGGATCTGCTTATCAAGGTTTATCTTTAATTGTTCATATTTATGAAGTTCGTCAAGTTCTTTTCTCACAGATCCCAAATCAAATCCCAATTCCTTTTTTAATTTGTCAAATTCATTTTTTACATCTTTGAATTTATCAGCTTCTTTTTCAAGAAAACTTGTAGTGACTTCGGCTTTTCTTACAAAGACATCCTTTTTACCTGAAAATTCCTTTGCCTTTACTTCAACCTCTTTCTTTGTCAGCTTTCTTTCAATGAGGTAAGATTTTGTCAGGCTGTGCTCTAAGCTTATAATGCCCTCTTCTTCAAGAAAATCAGCCCATTCTTCTATGACTGTCTTGCTTAAACCTAGCTGTTTAGCGGCATCCTGCATTGCAATTTTACCCCTTTCTTTGACAAGCCTGACTAGCCTATCAACACCGGTTTCTATTATCGAGCTTGTTCCCACCATTTTATAAACTTTGAATCTTTTAATTTAAATATGTTTCTATAGGAAATAAGTATTGGGCTATAACGTTTTTAGTTAACATGAATAACTAAATCAGTTTGATGAGCAAAAAATAGCAACAATAGGTTCAACACTAATTTTACGTAGCAAATCATTTATACAACACAACTAGTACTATAAAAACCAGTATGGGTTGGATCATCTAAACGAAACTCTGGATCTCCAACATCTACCACTGGACATTTTCCAGGATTTAAACTTGAAAAGTAAATATGATCTATTGCGCTCTTAATAGTTATTGCTACTCCTTCACTTTGTAATAGGTCTACTACCATGCTTTCTATACCATGTGCAGAAGTTTGAGGGCTTGCACGATCAAATTCAAATCTTTGTAAGTAGCTTGGCGCATCATTATGTTCCCTATAGTAAGCATTGCTTAAATGGGCATTTAAGTCTGACGGCCAATCTGAGTAAGTGGTTTCTCTAAATGTATTATTTGCCACTCCATCAGTCCCTGCCAGATACAAAGGATCCACAAATTTATGATTGCCTGCTAACTCACTGCTTATGTTTATCTGCCCTGTGTATTCTTTGTCATCTATATCCCAGGAAGCTGTACCTTTATTGTCATCCGCATCTATGTCTAATTGCACTTCGATATCCACCAACCAGGGATCTGATTGGCTTATCGTAACACTGTCAATATTGATTTCCAATTTTATGCCGGTTTTATTGGCCTGGTCTATCATTCTTAAAGTCCAGTTGCCAAAAGTGTTGTTTACCATTAAAAGCATTTTTTCACCATTTATTGTTCCAAGCCTGAAAACTTCATCAAATGCAGTATCAAATCCAATCCCCAAATCCTCTGGATCAGTCCCAAAAAATTTTGGAAGATCAACAGGATTATTATTCTCCATCATATAATCCTCTAAGCTTAACAAGCTCCTAAATCCAGCTATGGAGATTGCATTATCAACATCGTTTTCTAAATCTTTTATGAAATCGTTCATCGTGGAAATTCTTATTTCGGTTGCTTCCATGCTGTCTTTCAATCTGGGTCCGGAATAAATATTGTAAGAGAGTATTATGACTATGGATAAGGATATGGCAATTGTTGTGAAGTAAAAACCTTTTTTATCCATTTTTTATACTTTCTTAGTTCTGTTCCTATGTATCATCTGTCGGGGTGGGCCATTCATCTTAGTTGTGCGCTAGTGGGGAGGCTTGAATAGCCGAAGGCTATTCCCACACCCTCGTCTCGAAAACAACAGGGCCCCATAATATTGGTGGATATTTTCTAGTTCCCGAAGTTGTTTCTCCTTTTGCAATCCCGCTAATTACCTTTTTAGATGAAACTAAAGATTTTTTAAGGGTATTATTCCTATTGTAAACACTCTCATTGTTTATCCATACTCCGAAACCAGTGGTGTTTGTTATCCAGGGCTCTGTTACATTCTGGACAGTTTTATTGGCCTGTTCAAGTTTACCATCTGCCCAATATTCTCCTATCTGCTGTAAAATAGTGTTATCAGGATTAGGATCATTTGGGGGGCCAAGGCTATCCAGATATTCATTATTTATCTCTTTAACAGTAAGGCTTGACAATGTCTTGATCATATCCTGCGACAAAAAATTTAATCGAGTGGTAGATGGCTCTTCTACATAAACAGAAGAAGCAAGTAAAATAACAATTATAATTATGCCTCCTGCAAGAACACTGTCCATTGTAAAATAGATTCCTTTAATATTCTTAGATCTTTTAATGAATGCCATCATTCCCATGCATAAACCACCATCTTAACTATCTCAGAATTATATACGACTAATCTTTCCAGTTTTACCAGGTCTTCATATGTTTCATTGATGTAAACATATCCATTTTGGTATATTCTAGCTTGGACGGCACCTTCAATCACTTCCACAAATTCCTCTTCAAGGTAATTTGCGTGATAATCCGGAAAATAATAAACATCACCTTCACCGAAGCCCCATCTTGCGATGGCGCCTTTTCCCTGAACACTGGTATGTGTATTCTCAGTCCAATTTGCTATCATAACAAAGTCAATTGCATCTTCATTGGCAGGGTCATCGACTAATGCAATTAAATCTTGGTCAAAGTCTATAATTTCATCTATTTGTAAATTTAGTAAGGAATCTGTATTAATAACAAGTGCCTCCTTATTGCCGCCATGTTTTGTTTTTGTAACCCCCATATCAGAATTCGGAAAATCATTATTATAGTGCTCGCTTAATAAAGCCAATCCCCCGGCAAAGACCCAGTCCTCTACTGTTTGAAATGCATCAATGTTTTTTATTTGATCACAATGACAGTCTTCCAAAAGAATTAAGTCATAATCATCAATGTTATTCATCAATACTTCTCCCTCTTCCTTTTTCCAATAAATGTCAGCCCCTATTTCAGTCATAAAATCTTTCATTTCGGAATCTCCATTTTGGTGGGAATAATAAGCCATCCTTAAGCTTGAATTAACATATGCTTGATCGCTTCCTATACCATAGTCTCCTCCAAACGTTATGATCTGCCCATCCTTGTTTTCAAAATAAGTAAAAAAATCATGAGTAGTTCCAAGCAGTCTCTTGGTTTTATTATAATTTATTTTTGAAGATTCCAGCAACAGGCTTGGATTAATGATTTGATCATTATTGGTTAGGCCCATTCTTACAATATTATTTTCATCCCAATTGTTTGGAAAGCCGCCTGTGGTTAAGGAATAAGCAATGCTTTCTGAATCTGTAAGCAGATCATCAAGTAAACCTTCATCCTGCTTTGATAAGTTTGATGTGTAAAGGAAATATATAGTCAGGATAACGCTAAATATCATAATGGCTATTATGAAGTCTGTATAAAAAGCCTGGGACTTTAAATTAATATCTTTCATCTTCTTAATTAGCCTTTTTGATCCTTATTTTATCGCTTGTCTTTGATATTTCATTTGTTCCGTTAGTCAAGGATCCAGTTATGTTTATGACCCTTACGAAAAATAATGAGGTATCAGTCCAGACTGTAAGTGAATTATTTACAATTGTAATATTATAATCCCTATTATTTATCTTATCAGGAAGCTTAAAACTCCTTGAATATCCGTTTTCAGCATAGGATGCAATGCTTATCTCATTCTGGATTTTTAAGGCAACATCTTTCAGCAGCAAATACTCTTTTGTAGTATAAAGATCTTTAATCTGGCTTATTGATAAGGAAACGAATATGATTGCCAATATCAGAGCTATCCCGGAAAGCAGCATAAATTCCATAGCTATCTGACTTTTTTTTGAACCAAATCTCATTTTATAAATCCTATTTGTAGGAAATATCTACATTTCCCGCTTTTGCTTTTAGAGTTATAGTATGCAGGCCCTGGGTTACAGGTAATTCCCCTGTAAGCTCTACAGATGATACTTGCACAATCTGAGAAATTCCGGCTCTTGAGCTAACATTGAATAAAACTTCCCTATCTTTAAGGCTTGCATTTACAATTTGAGCAGGTATATAAACTTTAATCGTGGTTTGTGATGGTTCACCTAAAGAATACACCTTTTCAGAAGCATCAACAATCTTTGTTGCTATCTGAAGAACCTGGGAGCTTATTATCTCATCTTTGGAATCTGATGTATAAGTAAAATAAATAAGCAGCAAAGGGATAGTAATAACCACTACAAAACCCATTACCATCAGGTATTCTATGCTGACTTGAGACTTCAAAATTCCACCTCTTTTTAAAATTATTTTTTCTTTTTATCTTTAACTAATTGTTCTATCTCTTTACCTTCAGCCTTAAATCCAAATTCCTTGCTCATTCTAAAAACCCTATAAGAGACTAAAATAAATCCGATATAAGCAAAACCTACGAATATCAATTCCGGGTAGCTTGAAAAATCAGAGACTGAAATTTCCCTTCCATAAACGCTCCTGAAAGTCTGCCAGATTGAAAATATTAATATAAATGCAAGGCAGATTGAAAAATTATCGATATACTCTCTTATAGACCCTGGTGATAGTCTGCTTCTTGCCCTTGAAATCAACAACAAGGAAGCAAAACCAAAAACTATAGTTGTAATGCCAATCACCGTATTTATAGATACCATCCTGTTCACCTCAATAATTATTTGCTAACATCTATCCTCGAATCGGTTAAAGTTGTAAGCTCATTTATCAAGACATCATCAATGCCTTTTTCAAGCGATATTATTATGCCTTTTATTTTCCATTCTCTCATTTTTCCAGCTAAAAAATGCACAAATCTGGCAACTGTCACAGGTTTGTTGAATATTGTCAATGTATTTATTGAATCAAAGAAAACGAATTTTTCTTTTGGAAGAGCCTTGACTGCCTGGTCCATAGCAACAGAAATATCGCTTAATTTTTCAGGGCTTCCTATATACAAGCAGTTTTTTATTTTTTTTGTCTGACCAGAGGAATGAGTTATTGCATCAATAAATATGATCATCCTGGAATCAATGTTGTTATTTTCAAATGTTCTTTGTATCACATCATAAGGCTTGTTTAATGTGACATAAACACCCGGAATTTTTTTCTCGCTAACAAGGTATTTTATCAGGTCTATATTCGTTTGCTGGTATTTTTTACCATCAACAACCACCAAAACAACATAATCCTTTAGATTATTTACCCCTTTTTGAAATAGAGCTTTAACTTCCGCCATTTTCACCGCTTTTTTTATACTTTTTTTATGTTTAATTTATATAAACCTTTCGTAAGAAATAAGCATAAAATTTTTAAATCAGTTATAATATAAGTTATAAAAAAGGGTGATTATATGAATATGGAGCGAGTTAAGTCAGGAATATCTGGTCTGGATAAAGTGCTGAAAGGGGGTTTCAAAAAAGGAGTTTCTATATTGATTACCGGCGCGCCAGGAACCGGCAAGACAATCATGGCTATGCAGTTCATTCACAATGGCGCTAAAAATTACAATGAGAATGGAATTTTCATAACAACAGAAGAGAATTTATCAGATTTAAAAAGAAATGCAAAAAATCTTGGAATGGACATCGAAGCGCTGGAAAAAAAAGAAAAAGTCTTCTTTTTTCAAAAACCTATATCTCTTCTTAAAGGCGGCATAGCATCAATTAAAGGCTTGCTGGACCTGATAAAGAAAAAGAATATTAAGAGGGTAGCCTTAGACTCGATAATATTTTTCGAGTATTTATATCCTAAACATAACAGCAATTTGATGGAATATAGGAGGCAGGTCTTGATTTTTCTGCAGAAATTAAAAAAAGCAGGCGTTACATTTCTTGCTGTTTCTGAAAGGAAGATAACAGACTTAGACAGATTGGAATTTGACACCATGGATTTTGTGTTTGAAGGATTTATTATACTTTCAAGAATAAGGAAAGGCTCCTATTTTGAAAGAATTTTGACAGTTGCTAAGATACGCGGCCAGAACCACAGCCTGGATGTTTATCCAGTCACAATCGAAGATAATCAAGGTTTCAGTGTATTGGTAGACCAGACGCCTTTTTCATTGGTTGAAAAAGAAGAAAGCGAAGTGAAATTCAAATAAAAAATGTGGCAGTAAGAAATCACAGGCAGCCTTGGAATTCTTGATGACATACGGATGGGCCATCCTTGTTGTTTTGGTCGCTATAGGCGCTTTGGCAGCTGCTGGTATATTTGACCAGTTATTGCTTATCTCAGGATATAGATGCAAAATCTATGGGAATTATTATTGCACAGATTTCAAAATTGATGGAAGCAACCAGCAAGTTGTTCTTGTTGTAAGAAATACCATGGGTTTTGATGCTAGCAGCGTAATAGCAAAATTAAACACTGAAAGTTGTTTAGGTTCTCCAACTCAAGGAGCTGCTCAAGCTTCTGGCAGTATTGATATCAGTGGTACTGGCAATACAATTACTGGTGGTACACTTTACGGAACAATAATAACTCCAGATCCTATTGATCCCAGTAATATCCTTAATCCAGCAGATGTACAAAGAGCAGCTCAAGTTTATTTACCAAAAGACCGAGAGCAAGGAAAATATGTTCTTATGTTGAGAGATCCATTAAAACAGTAAGGTTTTCTCGCCCGATTATAAATTTCTTTTACAAAGTAAAAGGCAAAATGTCCGTAGGACTAAGCCCCTCTCTTTTCTTAAGTAATCCAAAAATTGAATATAACATCGCGCTGTTATGTGCACCGACCCCTGCGAAGTGGGGGGAGGGGAGTAAGGCGCAGTAATTTTTATGCAATCAAGAAGTTAGTAGTATCCCATGGGAGTATTGAGTCTCCATTGATTATCTTCTTTAATAAATTCCATATCAAAGTTGTGTTCAGTATCTGGGAATTCAGGCATTTTCATGAGGACATTGAATTTAACTTTTGATTCAGAAATTCTTTCAGAATTTATTAACTCATAAGAAGCAGTATAACCATCGCCATCAGTAATCCTCCTTAAGATGCATTCAAGTTCTAACGTGATTTCTTTACTGTTTAAATCTACATTGCAAAATGTATTACAGTTATAACCATATGGAATTAATCTATTTTCTAAGGTAGAACACCCACTAATACAGTCATTTAAGAAATTCTTTTTCAAGTCTCGCTCAAGAGATGAGTAAGGGAATCCAAACGGTTCATCTTGTATTTTAGATGATAGTAAAGGAATTATATTCTTAAATTCACAGTTTTCTAATCCATCAGCTACTGTATAAAAAAGGGTTTCTGTACCATTAGATAATGGAGAACAACTTAATAAAAAAAGTGATATTATAACAATTAGAATTATGCTAATTTTATTCATTAATTATTATTATTGGATATTACATATTTAAACATTGCGTTTGCATAAAAATTACGAGCATTATTGCACATAACATCGGGGCCCTGTTATACGTTTTTTCTGCAAGAAAAAAAAGCCGAAGGCTCAGTTAAATTTTCACGTTAATAAATTTCTCCGTAGGAAACTAAATGTCCGAAGGACGAGTTGGGGGCGTTCCGTTTGAGTATATTTGTCACTATTTAGTGATTAATAATAGAAACATTTAAATAGTAGTAAATTTTACTACTTTGTAGTATGAAAATTAAAGTATCAATATCCATGGAAGAAGAATTGCATAAGATTGTAAAGACTAAGGTAGCGAATAGCGTATTTAGGAATACAAGCCATTTTATAGAGCATGCAGTTGAAACTTTTATCAAAGGAGGTAAAAATGGCTCTTGATTGGCTCAGGAATAAAAAGGAGAAACCTGCTGACTTAGAAGCAAGGTTAGAAGATACTTCTACAGCTACGCCTCAAAGAACAACTTTAGCTGATAATTATGATACTTTCAAGTATTTAGGTATTCTTGATACTTATGGTGTAGATTGGTCAATAGAAAAATCTGCAAGAGATACACTTCAGAATTTCTTTGATGGAAACAACAGAATTCTTGATGGGGTAGATGTTAGAGTAAATCAAGAAGGAGAAGATTATGTAATTAGAGTAAGCAATCATGCTGAATATGATTTTAGAAGACTTATGCATTTAGGTGGGACAACCAAATCAGATGATCCATTTGCAGCAGGAGGATTTGGAGAAGGAACGAAAGTGTTAGCTCTTGCATTGTTAAGAGATTATGATTTTTCTCAAATTAGATTTGGCTCACAAAATTGGGAACTTGATTTTGTCATGGATGATGTTCCAGAAGGGGAATATGTTGAACAAAGAAAAGGACTATTTGCAGGTTTAAACCAAACAAAAAAAAGTAAGAAAGGGAATTTCATTGAATTTAGAACAAAAAATCAAGAGCATGCTCAGGCATTTATAGATGCGCAGGAATTATTTTATAGTTCTGATAATCCAGATTTTCAAAATCCATCATTGGATATTCCTGAGGTTGGCGGTTTCAAATATCTTCCGCGAGAAGAAGGTTCAGGAGATACGCCAAAAGGAAATTTTTATTATGTTGGTCAAAGAAGGCATTTTGACAAAGAAGAATGGAATACTGTTGAACATGTCAATCTTTGGACTTATGTTAATGATACTCTAAAAAAAGATAGAGATAGAGGTATTGTTTCAAGAAGTGAGCTTAATAATCAGGTCATTCCAAAGATTTTAGATGCTGGATCAAGAGAGGATTTATCAAGATTAGTCTTTGAAATGAAACCAATCTGGTCTAGAACATGGAATTTTGAAGTGGGATATAAACTTTTAGAAGGTATTGCTAAAAGATTAGCAAAACAAGATGTAAAACTTGATTTTGATGATAAGTATCTTACTTCAACTGCATTCATGTCAAGTATCATTAAAGATAATCTTGAAAAGCAAGGATATGTAATCTGTTCTGGATTTTTAGGAGATATTGGAATGAAATCTGCTCAAGACAAGTTTAGAGAAATGCAACAACATTACAGAGTTGAAACAGCTCCTGATGAAGAAACAAGAATTAATGTTTTATATGAAGCTACAAGTCCTTTTGAAAGAGATAAGAAAGATGTTTGGGTTTTTGATAGAGAAAATGAAAATAGCATTATTCAAGGACAGTATGATGAAGCTTTTGTTTGGTTATCAAGAGAAACCTTAAGAAAACCTTTCCATGAAGCACTCGCAACTTACTTACATGAATTAGATCATAAGCATGGTTCTGACCATTCAGCACAATTCAGTTACGCTTTGACTGATACAATGGGAGTAGTCATTAGAGGAATAACTCAGCAACCTGACTTATATCAAGGACTTGAGCAAAAATGGAATCAGACTTTGCCAAAACCAACAGATACAGGAACACCTCAATCTAAATAAATTTCTTTTTAGTAGAAAAAGACTAAATGTGCGAAGCACCGCCCCCAACTCTTTTTGTTTCTTTTTTCTAAAAAGAAAATAGTGAAAATTTAATTGCGTATAACATCGCGCTGTTATGTGTTTTTTCTGCAAGAAAAAATGCCGAAACGAAGTGTAGGCATAGTTCCAAAAATATTTTTCGTTTAGATAGGCTTTCTTTTTTTTATT
>Ga0187833_10000585_pt1 | contig 42302 bp, 53 predicted proteins | sample ETNtaG_37_FD_167968 | JGI IMG/M metagenome (GOLD analysis project Ga0187833, IMG submission 167968) | Marine microbial and viral communities from oxygen minimum zone, Eastern Pacific Ocean - ETNP2014_SV_400_PacBio MetaG (Illumina Assembly) | ecosystem: Environmental > Aquatic > Marine > Hypoxic...
TAACTGGAATTAAAACTTGCATTTCTCTCATAATTGAATCCATTTTAGTTTCCCTTGGAGTTCTTAATACTTTTGATGAAGGAACTGTTCCAATTGGTTTAAAATCACTATCAACAATAAAAATTTCTAAAAACTCATCTGGCAAATCTTCATTTTCTCTTAAATAATCTATTGTTTGACCAACTGACCAACTGCTTGGAATTGCTGTAAATTCTCTTTGCATAATTCTAGCAGCAGTATCCTCTGGATAACTTAAACCTTCTTCCAATAAAAATCTGTCCTTTGGTGGTAATCTATTTAAAACAGTCTCTTTTTTAGATTGCTCCAAATTTTCGAGAATTTTAAGTGCATTATCTGATTCCAATTTTTTTAATATACTGGCAATAGACTCTACAGATAAAAGTAAAAAAATTTCAGTCTGAATGGATTCATTAAGTTCAACAAATATTTTGGGATCTATACTAAATCCTTCAAGTTCAATTAATTTTGACCTATTTTCAGAAGTTAAATTTTCTATAATATCGGCGGAATCAGCAGGAAGTAATTCTTTTAATGTCTTAGCTAAAAAATCAGCATCTTGATTTCTTATTTTTTCGTTAATAACTTTAATAAATTCTTTATTAAACTCAATATTAACTTTTCTATCCTTTATTTTTTTGACTAAGGGCATAATATTTGTATTAAATAATTAGCTGAACTATTAATTTATATATTTAATAATTACAATTTTAAAATGACAATTGAAGTTAAAAAAAGTACAAAATTGATAGGTCATGACGTTGCTCTTAAGTTTTTAGAAAAAAGAGTAGAAGATGTAATAAATGGAAAAAAACCTGAATTATTATGGATTTTGGAACATAAGCCAATATTTACTGCAGGAACCAGCTCAAAGGAAAACGAAATATTAAATAAAACGATTACTGTTTCAAAAACATCAAGGGGTGGGAAAATTACTTATCACGGACCAGGTCAAAAAGTTGTTTATTTTGTATTAAATCTTAATGAAAGAGGGAAGGATATTAGAAAACTAATAAAACATATTGAAAATTGCATAATTAAGATTTTGAGAGAATATGGAATCAAATCATTCGCTGATAACAAAAATATTGGTATTTGGGTAAATATTAATGGCAACTCAAAGAAAGTGGCGGCAATTGGGATTAGGGTTAAAAGATGGATTGCATTTCATGGCTTTTCCATAAATATTTCAAATAACCTTGACGTCTATAAGAATATAGTTCCTTGTGGCATATACGATAAAGAAATTAGCAATCTTACTTCAATAAAAAAGAGTAACTACAAATATATAAATCAGAAAATAATAAATAATTTTTTAAAAATTTTTAAATAAAGTTAATCTTTTTGCGGATAACATTTTTTTAAAATAATCTGGAACATTGACGCTATATTTATATTTATTTTTATCAATCATAAATTTTATAGAATAAGCATGTAACATTAGTTTCTTGTTTTTATTAGTTTTATTTTCAGGAAGATTATATTTTGAATCACCAATAACTGGGAATCCAACAGAAAACAATTGTTTTCTAATCTGATGCTTCCTGCCTGTTATTGGATTTAAAATTAACAAAGTGGAATGAGCATTTTTATCTAAAACTTTATAATGAGTGATAGCACGCTCGGATATTCTTTTATTTTTATCATAGCGAATTAATTCACCATCAAATAAATCTTTGGCTTTTTCCATTTCACCATAACAAATAGACAAGTAAGATTTATGAATTTTCCTAATTCTGAATAAAGAAGTAAATAACTGAGCATACTTTCTATTTTTGGCAATAATAATTAAACCAGATGTTTCTTTGTCTATCCTATGAACAATAAAAGGCTTAGAATTTAAAAATATTGGATTTTTTGAAATTAAATCAACTAAATTTTTTTTAACCTTGCTCCCACCTTGGACAGCTAAGCCATAAGGTTTATTAATTACACAAAAATTTTCATTGTCTTCTATAATAAGAGTCTCGCTATCTTTAATTTCTCTTTTGCTCGGTGTATATTTTTTTATTTTACCTAAATTAAAACTACGGGGATTAAAATTATTTAGATAGATTTTATCATTTATCTTAAGTTTATATGAACTTTTTACTTTTAGTTTATTTATTGTAATACTTTTGTTTCTTAAATTTTTTTCTATAAGACTCTGGGGAACATTGGAAATATTTCTTTTAATCCATCTATCAATTCTTGAATTGATAAAATCTTTTTCAACTAAAACAACACTGTTCATTTAAATGATTTTAATAAGATTTATTATTTTAGATAATAAAAACTTATTATTTATCTATTTAGCTTGCTCGGATTTAATTTCTGCTTTGCTTTCTTTATCTTTTTTCTTTATATCGACTTTTTTTGCATTTAAATCACGATCAACTAATTCTATAATCGCTAAAGGTGCATTATCACCATGTCTAAATCCAGCTCTGATTATTCTTGAATAACCACCTTTTCTACTTGAATACCTTTTTGACAAAATGTTAGTAACTTTTCTAGAATTTAACTTATCCTGTAATTTTGTAAATAAAAATTTTTTATTCGCTAAGCTACTCTTTTTGCCCAATGTAATAACTTTATCTATTTGAGGCTTTAATGCCTTTGCTTTAGGTAACGTTGTAGTAATTTGCTCATATTTAATTATAGAATTGAGCATATTATTAAATAAACTTTTTCTATGTTCTGAAGTTCTATTTAATTTTTTATGATATAATCTATGCCTCATTTTAATTTAAATATTATCTTCTAATTTTTTTGATAATTCAGCAATATTTTCTGGAGGCCATTTAGGAACTTCCATGCCCAAATATAGTGACATACTATTTAATACTTCTTTTATTTCGTTAAGTGATTTTCTTCCAAAATTAGGAGTTCTTAACATTTCACTTTCCGTTTTTTGAACTAAATCTCCAATATAGATTATATTATCATTTTTCAAACAATTCATAGATCGAACCGATAGTTCAAGTTCATCAACTTTTTTGAGTAAATTTTTATTAAATTCAGGTTCAGTCGGTTTTTGTTGAGGTATAACTACTTTTGGTTCATCGAAATTTATAAACATTGATAGTTGATCTTGAAAAATTCTTGATGCATAAGCTAAGGCATCATCAGCAGCTATAGATCCATTAGTTTCAATTTGTAATGTTAATTTATCATAGTCTAAAGCCTTACCTTCGCGGGCTGTGCTTACCGAATAAGATACTTTTTTTACCGGACTAAACAAAGAATCTATTGCAATTAGACCTAATGGTGGATCTTCTATTTTATTTAAATTTGCTGGAACATATCCTTTCCCTGAATTAACAGTTAATTCCATATGAAATTTAGTGTCCTCATCAAGATTACAAATCGTCAATGTTGGGTTTAAAATTTCAATATCTGGATTCTCAATTATTTTATCAGCCTTAATTTCACCTGGTCCAGAAGCATCTAAAATTAATTTTTTTGGTCCGTCAGAATGAGATTTTAATGCCAATGATTTAACGTTTAAAACTATATCAGTTACATCTTCCCTAACACCTTTAATTGATGAAAATTCATGCAACACACCATCTATTTGTATTGCCGTAACCGCAGAGCCTCTTATAGATGAAAGCATTATCCTTCTTAGTGAATTTCCGATTGTCAAACCATAACCTTTTTCTAAAGGCTCAGCTGTTATCGTTGCTATTGATTTATTATCATGAGTTTTAACATCAATTTTTGAAGGTTTAATCAGTGCCTTCCAATTTTTGTCACTTACAACATTTTCTATGTTTTGCATTTATACTCTCCTTCTTTTGGGTGCCCTTGATCCATTGTGTGCTATCGGCGTTGTGTCTTTTATTGATGTAATTTTTAAACCTTTAGCTTGAAGTGCCCTCAGGGCAGTTTCCCTTCCAGAGCCTGGACCTTTGACTTCAACGGACAATATTTTCATTCCACACTCTAAAGCCTTTGTTCCAACTTCATCTGCTGCAATTTGAGCAGCATACGGTGTCGATTTTCTAGATCCTTTAAAACCTTTCTTTCCAGCAGAAGACCATGCAATTATATTACCATGAATATCCGCGATTGAGATAATCGTATTGTTAAATGTTGAATTCACATAAGCAATACCGATTAAAACTTGTTTTTTATTTTTTTTTTTTTTTGAAAAGGTAGATTTTTTCTTTTCTGTAATTTCTTTTATATCGACTGTTTTTGAATCAACTTTTTTTTTATCTTTCATATATTATTTTTTTAAAGGGGTTATTTTTTTTCCCGCTATTGCAATTGCCTTACCTTTTCTGGTACGTGCATTACTATGTGTACGCTGACCTCTAACAGGAAGTTTTTTTTTGTGTCTCGAACCTTTATAGGAAGCTAGATCAATAAGTCTTTTTATGTTTAGTGAAGTTTCTCTTCTTAATTCACCTTCTACGTCAAAGTTTTTATCAATATATTCTCTAATTTTTAAGATTTCATCATCTGTTAATTGGTTTACCCTTTTGCTAGGTGAAATATTTAAGTTTTTACAAATTTCACCAGAGAGTTTAACGCCAATTCCATAAATAGATGTTAAACCAATACGAACTAATTTATTTTGAGGGATATTAATGCCTGCTATACGCGCCATAAATTATTGTGCTGAAAGATTTTTTTACGAAGACTTATATAAAACAGGAGCATAATGTCAATCTCTTATATTCATCAAAATTCCTTTGATTTTTCTATAGATTTCGGCAATTTCTTGGTTACCGTCAATTTCACGGAGTAACCCTCCTTTTTTATAATAATCTAATACAGGTTTTGTTTTGCTAGTATAAGTTTCAAATCTATTTAAAATAGTTTTGGAGTTATCGTCAGCCCTAATTTTTAAATGTTTTTTATCGCAATTATGATTTTTTGAATTTGGTCGATTAAAGTAAACATTAAATATTTTAAAACACTTTTCACAAATGATTCTACCATTAATTCTTTTCGAAATGATATCTTTCTCAACATTTAAGCTAAGAACTATTGAAATTTTTTGATTATATTTTTTTAATAGTTTTTCTAAACTATAAATTTGTGATACGGTTCTTGGATACCCGTCAAAGATTAGTCTATTAAAATTATTTGAATCTGAAATAATCTTTTCAATTAATAAGTTAACAATATCGTCGGATACCAATTCACCATTATTTATTATTATTTCAATTTTTTTACCTAAATTTGTTTGAAATTTAATTTCATTTCTTAGTAAATCACCAGTAGACACTTGTATTAAATTAAAATCATTAACTATATTGTTTGATTGTGTCCCCTTCCCTGCACCAGGGGGACCGAATATTATTAAATTCATTGATTATTTTCCAAATCTAGCTTTTTTAGTCAAAGATTGATATTGAGAACTCATTAGTCTCGTTTGAACTTGAGTTACAGTATCCATTGCAACAATTACAACAATTAATATTGATGTGCCACCTAAATAAAATGGAATTGGATATTTGGCTATTAGGAATTCTGGCATCAAACAGACTAGTGCTAAATATATTGCACCTATTGTTGTTAGTTTAGTTAAAATAGTATCAATATATAAAGCGGTGCTTTCACCTGGTCTAATGCCAGGTATATAGCCTCCATATCTCCTTAAATTTTCTGCAGTTTCATGTGGATTAAAAACTATCGAAGTATAAAAAAAAGTAAAAAAAATAATTCCAGATCCATACAAGATCATATAAAGAGGTTTTCCTTGAGAAAAAAAAGAAGATATATTTAAAAATATTTCATTTTGAGAAAAATTAAAATTTGAAAATGTAATTGGTAACAGTAATAAAGCAGAAGCAAAAATTGCAGGTATTACACCGGCAGAATTGATTTTTAAAGGAAGGTGAGACGATTCTCCTCCATATATTTTGCTACCCATTTGTTTTTTTGGATAATTAATTAATATTTTTCTTAAAGCTCTCTCCATAAAAACAATAAAAATAATTGTAAAAATCAGCAACAAGAATAAAGAAATTATCATTAATGCTGAAATTGCACCTGTTCTACCTAATTCGAATGTTGTTACAAGTGCTCTTGGGATTTCTGCTACGATACCAGAAAATATGATTAAAGAAATTCCATTACCAATTCCTCTCTGGGTAATTTGTTCACCCAGCCACATTAAAAACATAGTGCTAGCCACTATCGTTACTACTGTGCTTATTCTAAAAAATAAACCAGGATTAATTACTAAATTTTCTGCCGATTCTAATCCAACTGACAACCCGTACCCTTGAATGGTAGCGAGTAAGACCGTACCATATCTAGTAATTTGAGTAATTTTTTTTCTTCCTATTTCACCTTGGCTCTTAAGATTCTTAAAATAATCTGAAACACCGGTTAATAATTGCACAATAATTGAAGATGAAATATAAGGCATAATTCCTAACGCAAAAATAGCCATACGCGCAATGGCTCCTCCTGCGAATACGTTGAACATTCCTAGTAGACCTCTTTGATTGGTACTCATAAGTTCTTGTAGGGATTGTGGATCTATACCTGGGATTGGTATAAATGTACCCAATCTATAAATTGATAAAACTATAATAGTAAAAAGTACACGATTCTTTAAGTCTTTTGTTTGAGATAGTGCATCGACCATTAATAATAACTTTTTTCTTTTATTTTGTTGTTAGTTTTATTGAACTACCATTTTTTTCAATTTTTTCTCTTGCGGATTTTGAAACGAAATCAACTTCAATGTTTATTTTATCTTTCATAATTCCATTGCCTAACAATTTTATTTTATCTATTTTTCCTTTCAAAATCTTTTTGTTTTTGAGTTCAGCTAAATTTATAAGGATTTTATTATTTAATTTCCCTTTGGAAATATATTTCTGTAAATGCTGAAGATTTAATATTGCAATATTATTATTTTTAATTGGATTAAACCCCCTCTTGGGTAGTCTCCTATATAAGGGCATTTGCCCTCCTTCAAAACTTTTTATTGCTATTCCAGAACGAGATTTTTGGCCTTTGTGGCCTCGACCAGATGTTTTACCTTTGCCAGAACCTATGCCTCTACCTAGTTTCATTTTTTTATTCTTAACTTTATATTTTAAAGAATTTAAATTCATTTATCCTCTTTTTTCAATAATTTCTGAAATTTTTTTATTTCGTAAAAAAGAAATAGTTTTTGGTGAAAGTTGACTCAACAATGCTTTCATGCAGGCTCTAACAACATTATGAGAATTTGATGAGCCTAATGATTTAGCTACAATATCTTTTATACCGGCAACTTCACATACTGCTCTTATTGGTCCACCTGCGATAATACCCGTACCTTTTGGTGCCGATCTTAAAATCACTTTTCCTGATCCCTTTTTGCCTATAACATCATGATGCAACGTTCTTCCTTCTTTAAGTGGAATATGAATTAATCTTTTTTTAGCTAAATCTGTAGCTTTTTTAATTGCATCAGAAATCTGTTTAGCTTTAGCATGAGCAACACCTAACTTGCCAGATTGGTTTCCAGCTACTACAAGGGCTGAAAAACCAAATCTTCTTCCTCCCTTAACCACTTTTGTAATACGATTTATAAATATTAGTTTTTCTTTTAAATTATCATTTTCCATTTATTAAAACTCCAAACCATGTTTTCTCAAAGCATCTGTTAGCAATTTGACTCTTCCATGATACTTGTAGCAGCCTCTATCAAAATATACTTTGGTAATTTTTATTTTATTTGCTCTTTTTGCTAATACTTCACCAACAAATGATGACAAGTCCGATTTTTTTTTTACGCTTGTTTTCTTAATATCTTTTTCTACTGAAGATGCGGCAACGAGTGTTTTACTATTTATATCATCTATTATTTGAGCAGAAATATTTTTAGAAGATCTGTTTACACTCAGTCTCAATTTATTATTTTTATTAGACTTTTTTAATTTATTTCTTATTCTTGATTTTTTTTTAATTATTTTATTTAATTTCATTTTTTATTTCTTTTTTCCTTCTTTGCGTAGTATATATTCACCTTTTTCTTTAATTCCCTTACCTTTGTAGGGCTCTGAAGGTCGAAATGCTTTTATCTTTGATGCAATCGTACCAATCTGCTGTTTATCGTTTCCGTTGATTTTTATTGTAGTTTGTTTTTCAACGTTAATTTTTACATCTTTTGGAATTTCAAAGTTGATATCATGACTATAACCTAATTGTAGATTTAAATTATTACCTTTTATAGCAGCTCTATAACCTACACCAGTCATTTCTAAAACTTTCTCATAACCTTTATTAACTCCAATAATAGCATTATTTAAAAGACTCCAATTCATGCCCCATATTTTTTTAATATCGTCATTTTTTTTTTTAGGTCTAATTGATAATTCCTTGTTTTCACTTATGTTTACTTCAAAAAGTTTTGTATCTAAATTAAATTTCTTCATACCATAAGATCCTTTGATATCAAGTTGGTCTCCGTTAATTGATACTTTAACTTCTTTAGGAATTAAAATTTTTTTATTACCTATTTTTGACATTAAAATACCTTGCAAATAATTTCACCACCAACTTTAGCTTTTCTTGCCTCTGAATCTGTCATAACTCCTTTAGGTGTAGAAACAATTGCTATACCTAGTCCATTTTGGATTTTTGGAATACTTTGAGCACTTGAATAAAATCTTTTACCTGGTTTAGAAATTCTTTCTATATTATTTATCACCGGTGAACCCGAATTATATTTTAAATCAATTGTAAATTTTGTTTTCTGTTCTTCAGATTGCTCTAGAGTGTAATTTAAAATAAAACCCTCTCTTTTAAGTACTTCTAAAATTTTACCTTTAAAGGATGATGCTGGCATTTCAACTTTAATATGTTGCCTCATTTGACCATTACGAATTCTTGATATCATATCGCCTATTGGATCTGTAAAACTCATATATACCTTTCTTTTTTGTTCACCAGCTTGATTTTACCATTCCAGGCACTTTTCCCTCTAAGCTTAATTGCCTCAATGTTATTCTTGAAATTTTTAACTTTCTATAAACTCCGTGGGATCTCCCGGTAATCTCACATCTATTTTTAATTCTAATTTTAGATGAATTTCTTGGTAATTTTGACAATTTTATTTGGGCTTTAAATCTTTCCTCTAAACTTAATTTCTTATTCATAACAATTTTTTTTAGTTCTTTTCTTCTTTTTGCAAATTTTAGATTTAATGCAATTCTTTTTTTATTTCTATTTACTAAACTTTTTTTTGCCATATATTCTTCTACTCAATTTTTTTTTCTTTGTTAAATGGAAAATTAAATTCTTCTAATAAAGCTAAAGTATGATTTTTATTTGTTCCATAAGTTACAATTGTAATGTCCAAACCTCGTATTTTTTCAACTTTATCAAAATTTACTTCTGGAAAAACAACGTGTTCTTTAATTCCAAAAGTATAATTACCAAATTCATCAAAACTTTGTAGACTTAAACCTCTAAAATCTTTTATCCTTGGAAGCGCAATGTTAACAAGTCGATCAATAAATTCGTACATTTTATTTTTTCTTAAAGTTACTTTTAGACCAGCATTTGTATTTTCTCTTGTCTTAAAGTTTGATATAGACTTTTTAAATTTTGTAACAACTGGTTTTTGTCCTGTTATCATAGCAATATCATCTAAATAAGATTTCAATATTTTTTTATCATTTCCATCATTGCCCAAACCCATATTAAGAACAACTTTTTCAAATTTTGGACTCATCAATTTGTTCTTTAATGAAAGTTTTTTAGCTAAATCAATTTGTATTTTAGAATAATATAGTTCTTTTAATCTTGGTGTCATTTTTTATTTGATTACTTTTTTTTGTTTAGATTTTATTTTCTTATCTTCAGCTGGCATTAAATTCGATAAATGAATAAAATTTTCTTTAGAAATAATTCCGCCCTTTTTTTCTTTTGTAGTTTTCAAATGTTTTTTAACAATATTTATTCCTTTTACTTTTGCTTTATTTAATCTAGGCATTAATTCAATAATTTCTCCTGATTTTTTTTTATCTTTGCCCGCTAAAACTTTTACTAAATTTCCTTTTTTTAGACTCATAATTTATAAAACCTCGGGTGCTAGTGAAATTATCTTCATTTGACCCTTTGGTCTCAGTTCTCTGGTTACAGCACCAAATATTCTTGTTCCTAAGGGTTCTCCTTTATCATCAGTCAGCACAGCTGCATTGTTATCAAATTTCACTTTTGATCCATCTTTTCTGAAAATACCCTGTTTGGTTCTGACTATTACGGCTTTATGTACCGACCCTTTTTTTACTTTTCCTCTTGGAATAGCCTCCTTCACGCTAACAACAATAGTATCTCCAATCGATGCGTATCTCCTCTTTGAACCACCTAAAACTTTGATGCATTCAATTTTTTTTGCACCAGTATTATCTGCTACCAACAATTCCGTTTGAACCTGAATCATTTTCTTTCTCCTAATGCTTTAAATCGCTTACACTTGGAATAAGGTTTTGACTCTTCAATTTTTACCATGTCACCAACTTTGAATATATTTTTTTCATCATGAGCATGATATTTTTTCCTATTTTTAACAACCTTTTTTAAAAAAGGATGCTGATATCTTCTTTCCACCATTACAACTATTGTTTTCATGCTTTTGTTACTAATTACTTTTCCTTGTAATATTTTTTTTGGCATATTATTTATTTTTAATTAATGTACTAATTCTTGCTATTGTCTTTTTTGTTTCCTTAAATTTTGATGGATTTGTTAATTGTCCATTGTTTTTTCGGAACCTTAGGTTAAATAAATCTTTTTTAAATTTGTCGAGATTTTTATACAATTGGTCTTTTGTAAGTTTTTTTATTTCATTGAGCTTCATAAATCATCTTTTAATAAATTTAGTTTTAATTGGAAGTTTTGTTGATGCCTTATATAAAGCGACTTTCGCGACATCTTCTGTCACTCCATCAACTTCGAATAAAATTCGACCTGGCTTTACTCTACATATCCAAAATTCTGGAGTTCCTTTTCCTTTTCCCATCCGCACCTCAGTGGGTTTTTTTGATACGGGAATATTGGAAAACACTCTTGTCCATACTTTCCCCGTTCTTTTCATATATCTGGTTAATGCCACTCTTGCAGCTTCAATTTGGTTTGAGATAATTCTTTCTGGTTGAAGGGTTTTTATACCATATGTACCAAAATTAAGTTTATTGCATCTGGAAGCTTTTCCATGAATTCGACCTTTATGCGCTTTTCTATATTTTGTTCTCGCTGGTTGCATAATAATTAAATTTTATTAGTCTCTTGGTTAAATTCCTTCCTAAATATTTTTCCTTTATATATCCAAACTTTAACACCTATCATTCCGTAGGTAGTCAAAGCTTCTGCTTCTGCATAATCGATATCCGCTCTTAAAGTATGTAAAGGAATGCTTCCCTCACTCAACCATTCAGATCGAGCAATCTCATTTCCACCTAATCTTCCACCTACACAAACTTTTATTCCTTTTGCACCTAATCTTAGCGCAGACTGTATAGCTCTTTTCATAGCTCTTCTGTAAGCAATTCTCTTTACAAGTTGCTGAGCTATATTTTCAGCGACTAAATAACTGTTTAGTTCAGGTCTTTTAATTTCTTTAATGTTTAAGGTAACTTCATGATTAGTCAATTTAGATATTTTTTTTTTAATTTTTTCTATATCACTGCCTTTTTTTCCAATAACAAAGCCCGGTCTTGAAGTATAAATTGTTACGAAACATTTTTTTGCAGACCTTTCAATCAAAACTTTAGAAATTCCTGAGTTTACTACATTATTATGGATATATTTTCTAATTGTGAAATCCTCAATTAAATTTTTTCCAAATTGGTTTTTTTTTGCAAACCAAACAGAGTCCCATCCTCTGTTCACACCCAACCTAAATCCGATGGGATTAACTTTTTGCCCCATGGTCCTCCGATTTTTTAAGTTTATCTGATAATATAATTGTTAGTCTGCTATAAGGCTTTTTTATAGGACTTGCTCTTCCTTTTGCCCTTGGTCTAAATCTTTTCATTACAACTGATTTTCCACAATAGGCTTCTTTTACAAACAAGTTGTCAATATCATATTGAAAATTATTTTCAGCACTAGCTACAGCCGACTGTATTGTTTTCTTTACTTCATTACATATTCTTTGATTAGCGAAAGTTAGATCACGCAGGGCTTGTTCAACTTTTTTTCCAACTATACCTCTTAAAATCAATCCTAACTTTCTTGTACTACTCCTGATATTTTTATTAATAGATTTAACTAAATTTTCTTTGTTTGCTATTTGTTTATTTTTTTTCATTTGAATCTTTCTTAGCTGAAGTTTGCTCTGATTCTACCTGTTTAGCTTTTTTATCAGCTGGAGTATGACCAGCAAATTGTCTGGTTGGCGAAAACTCACCTAGTTTATGTCCAACCATATCTTCAGAAATAGTCATTGAAATAAATTTTTTTCCATTATAAATCAAAAAACTTGACCCCACAAAATCAGGAATGATTGTAGACCTCCTAGACCAGGTTTTAATAGGTTTTCTATTAATATCTTTTTTTTGTTTTTCAACCTTTTTTAATAAACTTGAATCTACAAAAGGTCCTTTCCACACTGATCTAGCCATAACTTAAAATCTTTTTTTACTCCTTGAAATGATATATTTATTAGTTCTTTTATTATTTCTCGTTTTTAATCCTTTTGCAGATTGACCCCATGGAGAGACAGGATTTCTACCTCCAGAAGATTTTCCCTCCCCTCCACCATGTGGATGATCTACTGGATTCATTACTACTCCTCTTACGCTTGGTCTAATTCCCAGCCATCTACTTCTTCCAGCCTTACCAATTTTTATATTCTTTTGATCAGGATTGGATAAAACTCCAATGGTAGCTTTTGCTTTACTATTTATTTTTCTAATTTCTCCTGATGATAATTTTATTAATGAGTATTCTCCAACAGATCCTGTAATTTGAACAGAGGAACCTGCTGCTCTTGCGATTTTAGCGCCGCCGCCAGGTTGCATTTCAACATTATGTATTGCTGTTCCTATAGGAATATCATGTAATGGCATGCAATTTCCTATCTTTATCTCTTTTTTATTTCCAGAAATAATTTTTTCTCCAATTTTAATATTTTGAGGAAGCAACATATATGATCTACTTCCATCTGTATATTTGACTAGCATAATATAAGAGGTTCTATTGGGATCGTACTCAATTCTTTCAATCTCAGCCTCCATATCATGTTTATTTCTATAAAAATCTATTTCTCTATACCTTTGTTTGTGTCCAGATCCTTTTCTTCTTGAAGTAATTCTTCCTAAATTATTTCTTCCCGATGAAGATTTTTTTCCTATCGTAAGAGATTTAATGGGCTTGCCTTTCCAAAGATTTTGGTTCGTAACAATAACAGTGCCCCGAGTTGACTTTGTGTAAGGTTTAAATGTTTTTAATGCCATTTTTATATACCTGTGGTTAAATCAATATTTTGACCTTCTTTTAGTGTAACAATTGCCTTTTTGTATCCTCGGACTCTAACCTTTTTACCTCTTACTATTTTTATTCTGCTTTGTTTATTAATAATATTTACTTTAACAACATTTACTTTAAAAATCTTTTCAATACTTTTTTTAACAGATTTTTTGTTTAAAAAGTAATTAACTTTAAATACAACTTTATTCATTTCAGACAGGTTAGTGGATTTTTCAGTTACTAATGGACTTAATATTTTGTCATATAAATTCATTTTATTCATAATTTAAAAGCCTTTTTTCTAATTCTTTAGTTGAAGATTTTGTAAACATAATTTGTTTATATTTTAATATATCGTAGGTGCTTAGGTAAGAAGCATCAATTAATTTTACATTTGCAATATTTCTTGCTGATAATTCTATATTTTTTTTAGATGTAGAATCCAAAACGATCAAAACATTATTTATTCTATTTCTTTTTAAAAATTTATTAAATTCCTTAGTTTTGTTAATTTTGTTTTTAATATCATCAAATATTATTAAATTTTTATCTTTAGTTTTTTGAGATATGGCACTTATTAAACTTTTTTTTTTTCCTTTTTTATTAATCTTTTTAATTTTATAAACATTTCCTTTAGGACCGTGAGCTACACCACCTCCAACGAATATAGGTGCTTTTTTACTTGAATGCCTTGCGTTACCGGTACCTTTTTGAGCATGAATTTTTGCAGTAGAACCTGTTATTTCGTTTCTTTGTTTTGTTTTTGCAACTCTTTGTTTTGAAATTGAAATTTGAGAATATAGCACATGTGAAATTAATTTATTATTAATATCAGAAGAAAATATTTTTTCCGATATTTCAAACTCACTAATTTTTCCATTTATGCTAATACTATCTATTTTCATTTTTTTTATCTTTTTTTATTTCTTCTTCTTTAATTATTTCTTTATTTTTTACTACTTTTGGAGATTTTTTTTTCAGTAAGCATCATTTCTGATGGTTTTTGATCTTTTGTACTTACATTTTTTTTTAATAATGTTTTTTTGTTAATTGCTTTAACTGCATTTTTTATGAAAACTAATGTATTTTTTGTGCCGGGAATTGAACCCTTTAAATAAATTAAATCATTATTTAAATCTGATTTAATCACCTCAAGATTTAACATTGTTCGATATTTATCTCCCATGTGTCCTGGCATTTTTTTTCCTTTAAATACTTTTCCCGGATCTTGTCGCTGACCAGTAGAACCGGCAGATCGGTGTGATACGGATACACCATGAGAAGCTCTTAAACCCGAAAAATTATATCTTTTCATAACACCGGCAAATCCCTTACCAATAGTTTTTGATGTCACATCAACAAATTTAACATCCTTGAAAATCTCTAATCCAATTTCATTTCCCTCTTTATAATTCAATATGTTTTCTACTCTATATTCTTTTAAATATTTCTTGGGTTCGGTTGTTTTTTTACTGTAAAAACCCTTCATTGATTTAGTTAGTTTAGATGATTTAATTTTACCATAACCAACTTGTACAGCATCGTAGCCTCTTTTATCTTTTGTGATTAAGTCAATTACTCTTCCCTTTTCAATCTTTATTACTGTAACTGGAACAGACATTCCCCCATGAAAAAATTCTCTGCTCATTCCAATTTTTTTTCCGATTAAACCAATATTTAACATTTGTTTCCTTATATCTTTATTTCAACATCCACACCCGAAGCTAAATCAAGCTTCATTAACGCTTCAATGGTCTGTGGTGTTGGTTCTTCAATATCAATTAATCTTTTGTGTGTTCTGGTTTCAAACTGTTCTCTACTTTTTTTGTCAATATGAGGAGATCTTAGTACAGTATATTTTTCTATTTTTGTTGGTAATGGAATAGGACCTTTAACATTAGCACCTGTTCTTTTCACTGTATTTACTATCTCCAGTGTTGACTGATCCAGAATTTTATTATCGTAAGCTTTTAGTTTAATTCTAATATTTTGTTTTTCCATTTTTTAAGCCATCTTTTTTGTTACTTCTTCTTGAACATTTTGAGGTACTCTTTCATAATGATCAAAAAACATTGAATACTGTGCTCTACCTTGAGACATAGATCTTAAATTATTCACATAACCAAACATATTTGCAAGCGGAACCATTGCTGTTATTACTGTTACATTGCCCCTAGATTCTGTAGCTCCAACTTGACCTCTTCGACTATTTAAATCACCAATAACATCTCCCATGTAATCTTCTGGTGTAACAACTTCCACTCTCATAATCGGTTCAAGAAGTTTTAAAGAAGCTCTTGTACATGCTTCTTTAAAACAGTGTCTTGATGCTATTTCAAAAGCCAAAACACTTGAATCAACATCATGATGTAATCCATCAACTATGGTTACTTTGTAATCAATAATTGGAAATCCAGCTAAAATTCCAGAATCGGAAACACTCTCTATTCCTTTCTCCACCCCTGGTATAAATTCCTTTGGAATTGCCCCACCTTTAATCTTATTTTCAACTTCTCTGCCTTTGCCGGGAGCAAGAGGTTCAACAGCAAGCTTAACTCTTGCAAATTGGCCAGCACCTCCGCTTTGTTTTTTGTGAATATAATCAAATTCAGCATTCTCCAAAATTGTTTCCCTATAAGCAACTTGAGGTGCTCCTATATTTGCTTCAACTTTAAATTCTCTTTTCATTCGATCAACTATAATATCTAAATGTAATTCACCCATGCCTTTTATGATTGTTTGACCAGATTCTTCATCAGACGTTACTCTAAAAGACGGATCCTCCCTTGCCAGTCTTCCTAATGCTTCTCCCATTTTTTCTTGGTCTGCTTTAGTTTTTGGTTCAACCGCAATTTCAAGAACTGGATCCGGAAATTCCATGGGCTCTAAAACAATAGGATCATTTTCATCAGATAAAGTGTGCCCTGTTATTGTATATTTTAATCCCGCTAAAGCCACAATATCTCCAGCATTTGCTTCTTTTACGTCTTCTCTATTATTAGCATGCATTAATAACATTCTACCGACTCTCTCCTCTTTATCTTTAGTAGTATTATAAATACCAGATGCCGATTTTAAGGTACCTGAATATATTCTTATAAAAGTCAAAGTTCCTACAAAAGGATCTGTTGCAACTTTAAACGCTAAAGCTGATAATGGTTCTTTATCATCAAATTTTCTTGTAATTTCATCCTTTGAATTAGGTTTTGTGCCCTTGATAGACCCTATATCTTTTGGACTTGGTAAAAAATCTATCACAGCGTCCAATAATGGTTGAACTCCCTTATTTTTAAATGCTGAGCCGGTTAATACCGGTACAAAATCAAATTTTAAACCGCCTTTTCTAATGCAGGATATTAAATCGAACTCAGATATTTTCTTTCCATTTAGATAATCGTTCATCAATTTTTCATCTTGTTCTACAGCTGTTTCTACTAATTCTTTCCTATATTTTTTTGCCTGTTCTTGTAGCTCATTTGGTATTTCTACATATTCAAATTCCGCACCTAACCTTTCTTCTTTCCACAAAACAGCTTTCATTTTAACTAAATCAACTACACCCTTGAATGATGACTCTGCTCCCACTGGTATTTGGATAACTAATGGTTTTGATCCTAGGCGATCTTTTATCATTTCAACACATTTGAAAAAATCTGCTCCAGTTCTATCAAGTTTGTTTACAAAACAAATTCGTGGAACTTTGTATTTATCCGCTTGTCTCCAAACTTGTTCTGATTGAGGTTCGACTCCAGCAACACCATCAAATATAGCAACAGCACCGTCTAAAACCTTTAAAGATCTCTCTACTTCAATAGTAAAATCAATATGTCCCGGTGTATCTATAATGTTAATTCTATGTTCTCTCCAATAGCAAGTTGTTGCTGCTGAAGTAATTGTAATACCCCTTTCTTGTTCCTGTTCCATCCAATCCATTGTTGCTGCACCATCGTGAACTTCTCCAATTTTGTGACTCTTACCTGTATAATATAGAATTCTTTCTGTTGTAGTAGTCTTCCCTGCATCAATATGAGCCATGATACCAATATTTCTATATTTATCTAAAGTATGAGTCCTAGCCATAATTAATCACCATCTGAAATGTGCAAAAGCCTTATTTGACTCAGCCATTTTATGTGTATCTTCTTTTTTCTTTATTGCTAAACCTTTGCCTTCATATGCATCGAGGAGTTCAAAACAAATTTTGTCAGACATAATTTTGTTTTTTCTTTTTTTAGAAGCCTGAATCAGCCATCGAATAGCCAGAGTCTGAGATCTGCTATACTTAACTTCTACTGGAACTTGATAGGTAGCTCCACCAACTCTCCTTGACCTCACCTCAACAGTAGGTCTAATATTGTCTAATGCTACATTAAAAATTTTAATTGGCTCTTCTTTGGATTTTGATTTCAATTTATCTAAAGCACCATAAACTATTTTTTCGGCAATTGTTTTTTTTCCATCGTACATTATTGAATTCATTAATTTTAGAATTATGCCAGATTTATATTTTGAATCCGTCAAAAAAACTTTTTTTGGTATTTTTCTTTTTCTTGACATAAATCTTAATTATTTAGGTTTTTTAGCTCCATATTTTGATCTTTGTTGTCTGCGATTCCCAACTCCTTGGGTGTCTAGATTTCCTCTCAGTATATGATATCTTACCCCAGGCAAATCCTTAACTCGACCTCCTCTGATTAGTACAACGGAGTGTTCTTGTAAATTATGCCCTTCTCCTGGAATATAACAAGTCACCTCGTGTCCATTCGATAATCTTACTCTTGCAACTTTTCTCAATGCCGAATTAGGTTTTTTGGGGGTTGTTGTATAAACTTTAATACACACGCCTTTTTTTTGTGGTGAACGCTCCAAAGCAGGAACTTTGTTCCTAAATTTTGGTTTAATCCTTGGTTTCTTTATCAATTGGTTAATAGTCGGCATAATTTAAAATAATTTTGGGATGAAACAAGTGTGAACAGACCGACACTTTGTGGCAGCGTTTAAGGCTACTCAACCTTACTTCCAACCATAAAATTTTAGCCAAACTACTAATTGAACGGTAAATTGTCAATAAATAAAGTTGTGAAAAATCAAGTATTATTCAGCCATTATTGGCTGTTCAGCAACTTTTTCAGTTGCTTTTTCTGAGAGATATTTTTCGTCTTTTTTCTTTGCTAAATTAATCCATTTACTCTTAACCGTTCCAGTGCCAGCTGGTATTAATCGACCTACTATAACGTTTTCTTTTAATCCTCTTAGTTTATCAATTTTCCCTTTTATTGCCGCATCGGTTAGAACTCTAGTTGTTTCTTGAAATGATGCAGCGGAAATAAATGAGGTTGTTTGCAAAGAAGCTTTTGTTATACCCAAAAGAACCCTTTCGCCAATGGCAGGAGTTTTCTTATTTTTTATTAAATTCTCATTCTCCTCTTCAAATTCATTTTTTTCAATTATCTCTCCAAATAAATATTTTGAATCTCCAGAATTTTTAATTTCTATTTTTTTTAACATTTGTCTCACAATTACTTCAATATGTTTATCATTGATTACCACACCTTGTAATCGGTAAACTTCTTGAACTTCATTTACAAAATATTCGGTTAATGGCTGTATGCCCAAAATTCTCAATATATCATGTGGGGCTGGACTACCATCCAATAAATATTCACCTTTTTTAATTTTTTCTCCTTCATTAAAATTAACATGTTTTCCCTTTGGAATTAAATAATTTGAAGTTTCTCCATTAGTTGATTGAATTGATATTTTTAATTTACCTCTGACTTCTTTGCCAAACATTACTAAACCATCATTTTCAGCAATAATTGCGCTTTCTTTTGGTTTTCTTGCTTCAAATAATTCAGCTACTCTTGGCAAACCTCCAGTTATATCTTTTGTTTTTGAAGTTTCTTTTGGCAGTCTTGCTATTACATCTCCAGCTAAAACTTTCTGACCATCTTTAACTGATAAAACTGAATCTGGAACTAAATAATATCTCGCTTCATTTCCATCCGCTTTTTTTATTACATTGCCTTTTTCATCCCTTAAAGTAATCCTAGGTTTTAAATCGGTATTCTTTGATTGCGATCTCCAATCAACAATTGATTTTGAAGAAATTCCAGTTGCATCATCAACGGTTTCAACTAATGATACGCCATCAATTATATCAACATAGTTTGCTATGCCGCTTTTTTCAGTTATTACCGGCATTGTATATGGATCCCATTCACAAATTTTAATTCCCTTATTAATTTTTTCATCATTTTGATAGAAGAGTTTTGCTCCATAAGGTACCTTGTAAAGTGCTATCTGTTGTCCTTTATCATCTTCCAATGACAACTGAGTATTTCTTCCCATAACAACCAAGTTTTTCTTAGAATCTTCCAACAGGTTTTTATTAACTATTTTCAAAATGCCGCCTTTACTAGAAACAATTTGAGAATCTTGTTTAATTTGAGCTGTTCCACCTACATGAAATGTTCTCATGGTTAATTGTGTACCGGGTTCGCCAATAGATTGAGCAGCAATCATTCCAATTGCTTCCCCTAAAGTTACCAATTTCCCTCTTGATAGATCCCTTCCGTAACAAAGAGCACAAACTCCTTCTTTAGACTCACAGGTGACTACTGATAAAACATTGATTGATTTTACTCCAGCTGAATCGATTTTTTCACAGGCCTCCTCGTCTATCATCTCTTCTTTCTTAATCAAGGTTTCGCCACTAATTGGGTTTTTGATGTCTTTCGCTGATGTTCTACCTAATGCACGGTCAGATAAACTAACTAAAATATTACCTCCCTCAATAATTTCTGACAAAACAATACTCTTATTAGTTCCACAAAAATGCTTTCTTATTGATATATCTTGTGCCACATCACAAAGTCTTCTTGTTAAATAACCTGAATTTGCCGTTTTAAGTGCAGTATCAGCTAATCCTTTTCTGGCACCATGGGTAGAATTAAAATATTCAAGTGCAGTTAATCCTTCCTTAAAATTTGAAATAATTGGCGTTTCTATAATTTCTCCTGAAGGTTTTGCAATTAAACCTCGCATACCGGCCAATTGTTTCATTTGAGCAGCTGAGCCTCTTGCACCAGAGTCTGCCATCATAAATACTGAGTTTAAATTATTAGTTTTGTTGTCTAAATCTTTTTTATTAGAAGAAGAAATTTCCTTCATCATCTCTTCAGCAACTAGATCAGTACATTTAGACCAGACATCAACTACCTTATTATATTTTTCTCCTCTGGTTATTAATCCTTCAACATATTGATTTTCATATTCTTCAACCATTTTGAAAGCGTTGTTTACTAAAGTTTGTTTTTTTTTAGGTATAATTAAATCGTCTTTTCCAAACGATATTCCGGATTTAAATGCATATTTAAAACCAAGATCTTTTATTTTATCACAAAAAATTACCGTACTTTTTTGTCCACAAAATCTAAAAACAAGATCGATAATTTCAGAAACATGTTTTTTTGATAAAACTCTATCAACTAAAGAAAATTTGATGTTTGATTTTTTTGGTAAAATATCAGCTAATAAAAACCTTCCAGCTGTACTCGTGTGTTTTTCATATACTGTATTCCCTTTTTCATCGAGCGTTTTGAATCTAGAAATTATTCTAGAGTGAACATTTATTGCATTGCAGTTTAAAGCTTGATCAATTTCGGATGCATTAACAAAATATCCTTTTATTTCATCTGTGCTAATTGGGGTTTGGGATAAATAATATATTCCCAAAATCATATCCTGACTTGGTACAATAATTGGTTTTCCATTAGAGGGGCTCAGAATATTATTGGTAGACATCATTAAAATCCTTGCTTCAAGTTGTGCCTCTAAACTTAAAGGAATATGAACAGCCATCTGATCTCCGTCAAAATCTGCATTAAATGCAGAACAAACAAGTGGATGAAGCTCGATTGCATTCCCTTCAATCAATTTTGCCTCAAAGGCTTGGACTCCTAACCTATGTAGCGTTGGAGCTCTATTTAATAATACAGGATGTTCTCTAACGATAAATTCCAATGCGTCCCACACTTCGTCTTTTTCTTTTTCAACTAATTTTTTGGACTGCTTTATCGTTGTAGCTAAACCTAATTTATTCAATCTTGCATACAAAAATGGCTTGAATAATTCTAATGCCATTTTTTTTGGTAAACCACATTGATGAAGTTTTAAATCAGGACCAACTACAATTACTGATCTTCCAGAATAATCTACTCTTTTTCCTAACAAATTTTGTCTAAATCTGCCATATTTGCCCTTTAACATTTCTGATAAAGATTTTAATGGTCTCTTTTCGGTTCCAGTTATAATCCTGCCTCTTCGTCCGTTGTCAAATAGTGCATCAACAGATTCTTGTAGCATTCTTTTTTCGTTTCTTACTATTATATCTGGAGATTTAAGATCAATAAGTCTTTTTAATCTATTATTTCTATTTATAACCCTTCTGTATAAATCGTTTAAATCAGATGTAGCAAATCTACCACCATCTAATGGAACCAAAGGTCTTAATTCCGGAGGGATTACAGATATGGTTGTTAATATCATCCATTCTGGCTTAGCGTTTGATTCTATAAAATTGTCTATTAACTTTAATCTTTTAATTGCCCGTTCCTCAGCAACTTTTGATTTTAAAATTTTAACTTTTTCAGAAAGTATTTTTTTTTCATCTTTTAAATTTATAGACTTAAGTATTTCTAATATTGCCTCAGCTCCAATACCAAACGTAAAAGCGTCTTCACCAAATTGGTTCTGATACTCAGTAAGCTCTTGTTCACTTATTAATTGATTTTTTTTTAGTATTGTTAATCCTGGCTCAATAACTATGAAACTTTCAAAATACAGTACTTTTTCTACTTCTTTTAATTTCATATCAACGGCCAGGGATATTCTGCTTGGCAATGATTTCAGAAACCAAATGTGAGCAACTGGAGTAGCTAGATTAATATGTCCCATTCTTTCACGTCTCACATTTGATTTTGTAACCTCCACTCCACATTTTTCACAAATGATTCCTCTAAATTTCATTCTTTTATATTTACCACACAAACATTCATAATCTCTAATTGGGCCAAATATTCTGCAACAAAATAATCCATTTTTTTCAGGCTTAAAGGTTCTATAATTAATTGTCTCAGGTTTTTTAATTTCACCAAAAGACCAGGATTTGATTTTTTCAGGACTAGCCAAACTAATTCTAATACTATTAAAATTATCTTCTATTGCTGGTTCATTCTTAAATAAATCTGTTAACTCTTTTTTCATAATTTACTTTAATTCTAGATTTAGCCCTAAAGATTTAATTTCTTTAACTAGTACATTAAAAGATTCAGGTACGCCTGATTGAAAATTTTCCTCTCCTTTTACTATCGTTTCGTATATTTTAACTCTTCCGGCAACATCATCCGATTTAACTGTAAGTATTTCCTGTAAAGTATAAGAAGCCCCATATGCTTCAAGTGCCCAAACCTCCATTTCACCAAATCTTTGACCTCCAAGTTGAGCTTTCCCTCCTAAAGGTTGTTGAGTTACTAAACTATATGGTCCCGTTGATCTTGCGTGTATTTTATCTTCTACAAGATGATGTAATTTTAACATATAAATAGTACCCACCGTTACAGGTCTATCGAATTTTTCACCTGTCCTTCCATCCCACAATATTGTTTGACCGGATGTTGGTAATTTGGCTAACTTCAGCATTTCAGATACATTTTTTTCCTTTGCACCATCAAATACAGGAGTAGATATAGGAACTCCTTTGATTAAATTTTCACATAGTTCATTAAATTCAATTGATGACAAATTTTTAATAGTTTTATCATAAAAATCTTTTCCGTAAATTGACATCAATAAAGAAATAACACTCTTACTATGTTTTGCTCTATTTTGATTTTCATTAATTAATTTATTTAGATTTTCTCCAAGTTCTGAACAACTCCAGCCAAGATGAGTTTCTAAAATTTGTCCAACATTCATTCGACTTGGAACCCCTAGTGGATTTAGAACTATATCCACAGGTTTACCGTTTTCCATATATGGCATATCTTCAACAGGAACAATTTTGCTAATGACTCCTTTGTTTCCATGTCTACCGGACATCTTGTCACCCGGTCTTAGACGTCTTTTTACTGCAACAAAAACTTTTACCATTTTCATTACACTTGGTAATAATTCATCTCCTTGTCTAATTTTTTCAACTTTATCATCAAATCGTTCTTTAATATCCAATTTGATTTTGTTATATTGTTCTATTAGCGTCAAAAGACTCTCGTTTTTGGAATTATCTTTCAATGTTACTTTAAATAAATTGTCTAAATTCATTTTTTCTATTTTCTTTTCATCAATTTTTTCATTTGCATTAAAGTTTTCAAATTTCTCTTTTAAAACCGAATCTTTGATTATTTGAGTAGCTCTTTGTATAATATTTCTTTTTAATATCTCTTCTTCTACTATTTTATCTTCTTGGATTATTTCTATTGCAGATCTTTCAATGGCTATAGATCTTTCGTCTTTTTCTACTCCGTGCCTATTAAATACCCTAACATCTACAACAACTCCCCCACTTCCAAGTGGCAAACGTAAAGATGTATCAATGACATCCACTGCTTTTTCGCCAAAAATAGATCTTAAAAGTTTTTCTTCTGGTCCCGATTGGGTGTCGCCTTTTGGGGTAACTTTTCCTACTAAGATGTCAGTAGGTTTAACCTCTGCTCCAATATAAACAATTCCGGACTCATCTAAATTTCTTAATGCTTCCTCACTTACATTTGGAATATCTCTAGTTATTTCTTCTGTTCCTAATTTTGTATCTCTTGCCATTACCTCATATTCTTCAATATGAATTGATGTGAATACATCCTCAGTTACACATCTTTCAGAAACTAGAATTGAATCCTCAAAATTATATCCAAGCCATGGCATAAACGCTACGGCAACATTTTTTCCTAAAGCAAGTTCTCCTAGTTTTGTAGATGGACCGTCCGCTATAATATCGCCTTTGGAAACCTGATCACCAACCACAACTAATGGTATCTGATTAATGCAAGTATTTTGATTTGATCTTTGAAATTTTAGTAAATTATAAATATCAACACCCGATTTACTTAAATCTTTCTCAGATGTAACTTTTACAACTATTCTTTTTCCGTCAATTTTATCAACCACGCCACTTCTTTTTGCAACAATTGTTACCCCTGAATCTAGAGCTACATCTCTTTCAATGCCCGTACCAACCAACGGAGCCTCAGGTTTGATTAGTGGGACCGCTTGTCTCATCATGTTTGAGCCCATTAAGGCTCTGTTAGCGTCGTCATTTTCTAAAAATGGAATCAGGGAAGCTGCAACAGACACAAGTTGTTTAGGTGATACATCTATATAGTCAATGTTTTCTGGTTTAGCTAAAATAAAATTTAGAGATTTTCTACAGGATACTAAATCTTCTAAAAATTCACCATTATTACCAATTTGTGAATTTGCTTGCGCTATGGTAAATTTTGATTCCTCCATGGCTGATAAATAATTTATTTCGTCAAGAACTTTACCATTAACAACTTTTTTATAAGGACTTTCTATAAAACCATATTTGCTAATTCTTGAATACGTTGACAAACTATTGATTAATCCAATATTTGGTCCTTCGGGTGTTTCAATAGGGCAAATTCTTCCATAGTGCGTTGGGTGGACGTCTCTTACTTCAAATCCTGCTCTTTCTCTTGTTAAACCACCCGGACCAAGTGCTGAAACTCGTCTCTTATGAGTTATTTCAGACAATGGATTGGTTTGATCCATAAATTGAGACAATTGAGAAGTTCCAAAAAAATCTTTCAAAGCCAACGTTAGTGGTTTTGCGTTAATTAAATCCTGCGGCATCGATGACTCAACTTCTAAAGTAGACATTTTTTCCTTGATGGCTCTTTCCATTCTGTATACGCCAATACGAGATTGATTTTCAACTAACTCACCTACAGATCTGACTCGTCTATTACCCAAATGATCAATATCATCAACTTCATTTTTGCCATCTCGAAGATCTAACAAAAGTTTAATAATCGCAATAATATCCTCATTTCTAAGTATCGTTATTTTGTCAGAACAATCTAAATTTAATCTTGAATTCATTTTTACCCTTCCTACATTTGACAAATCATAGCGTTGTGAACCAAAAAATAAATTTTGAAAAACTTGATTAGCAATTTCTAATGTAGGTGGTTCACCTGGTCTTAAAATTTTGTATATGTCAGTAATTGCTTCTTCTTTAGAATTGTTTTTATCTAACAATAAAGTTCTGAGCAAATAAGGTCCTTTATTAATGGAATTAGTATCGGAAATTGATATCATTTTTATATTATTATTTATAATGTTGGTTAAAATTTCTTCAGTAATTTCTGTTCCTATGGAAATACTTTCATCAGAGTCTAGGTTTATGCTATCATGCAAAAATCTTCCATAAATTGCATCATTTGAAACGTAAATATCTTTTAGGCCATTGTCGTAAAGTTTTTGAGCATGTAACAAATTAATTCTATCCCCCAATTTAACAACTACCTTATTTGTCCTTGCATCAATTATTTCTTCAGAAATTTTTTTAAATTTATAGTTTTCTGGATTAAATATTGTTTTCCATTTGCTTAACTTAGAATTATATTCAAACTTTTGACTTTCATAAAATATATTTGCTATCTCCTTTTTGCTATAATTCAATGCTTGCAAAAGAGTTGAAACAAGTAATTTTCTTTTTCTATCAATTTTAAAATACAATAAATCCTTTATATCGTATTCAAAATCCAACCAAGATCCCCTGTTTGGAATTACTCTACAGTTAAATAACAATTTACCACTAGCGTGAGTTTTTCCTTTGTCATGATCAAAGAAAACACCTGGACTTCTATGCATTTGGTTGACAACGACCCTTTGAACACCATTAACAATAAATGTTCCGCTAGGTGTCATCATCGGAATTTCTCCCATGTAAACTTCTTGCTCCTTGGCAGATAATATTTCCTTTGTATTATTTTCATGATCGATTTCATAAACTACTAATCTTAAAGTAGGTTTTAGGGCACATGAATATGTTAAATCCCTCTGAATACATTCTTCTACACCGTATTTTGGTTTTTCTAATCTATAAGAAACGTATTCTAATGTCGCTTTTTCTGTTAAATCTTCTATAGGAAATATGTCTTTGAAAACTCTATGCAAACCTTTTGGTACATATTCTTTTTTATTTTGATTATCTGCGTTTAAAAATTCATTATAAGAATTTTTTTGAACTTCTATCAAATTGGGAATTGACAAAGTTTCCTTTAATTTCCCAAAATTTTTTCTAATACTTTTCTTTTCGGTAAAAGATATTTGCATTTAATGAATCTGATTTTTAAAAAAACAGATTTAAAAATTTTACTATTTTAATTCTACTTTGCCACCAGCAGCTTCTAATTTTTTCTTAATTTCTTCTGCTTCTTTTTTATTTACACCTGATTTTACTTCTTTAGGCGCGCTTTCAACTAAATCTTTGGCTTCCTTTAATCCTAATGTTGTGAATGTTCTAATTTCTTTTATTACGTTAATTTTTTTATCTCCAGCCGAAGCAAGTATAATTGCAAATTCACTTTTTTCTTCTTCTGGTTCTGGCGCTCCACCTGCAACTGGTACTGCAGCAACAGCTGACGCTGCTGTTACTCCCCACTTTTCTTCCAATTGTTTTGATAATTCAGCTGCTTCTACTACTGTTAATTTTGACAAATCTTCTATGATTTTATTTAAATCGGCCATAAACTTTTTATGTTGATTGTTTGCTTTTTTCGAGCGCCAAAATAGCAATTTTTGAGCCAGGTGCAAGTAAAATACTCATTATCTTTTGCGCTGGAGATTTTAAAATATTACTAATTTTAGCTCTTGCTTCATCTAGCGTTGGTAATGCAGCTATTTTCAACACATCTTCTAGTTTAAGAACATCTTTTCCGTCCATTAATCCACCCATAATCTTTAGATTTTGGTTGTTTTTTGAAAATTTAGTCAAAATTTTTGCTGAAGTAATTGCATCTTTTGACAATGCAATGGCTGTAGGTCCTGAAAACAAATCAGCAATATTCTTACATTTGGTATCTTTTAGTGCCAATTTTGTAATTCTATTTTTTGTAATTTTAAACATGATACCATGTCTTCTCATCTCATCTCGCAACTCATCCAATTGATTAACGGTTAAGCCTTGATAGTGGGTCACTAATACAGAATCATTAGCATCAAAGGATTTTTTTATTTCAGTAATATATTTTTTTTTTTGTTCTTTGTTCATCATAAATTAAATATTCTTATCCAATTTCAGTTTGTAAGATACTCCCATGGTTGAAGTAATGAAAGCGTTCTTAATAAGATTACCTTTAAGTCCAACAGGCTTGTCTTTTGCAATGGTATCAATAACTGCATTAAAATTTTTGATTATATTTTCATCTGAAAAACTTTTCTTCCCTATTGACAAAGCAATATTGCCATCCTTATCATTTTTAATTTCAACTTGACCAGATTTTATATCTTTCACAGCTTTGACAATTTCATTTGTGACAGTTCCAAGTTTTGGATTTGGCATCATTCCTTTTGGACCTAAAATTTTTCCTAGTTTGCCTAATTTAAGCATCATTTTTGGAGTTGAAATAAGTTTTTCGAAATTAATTTTTTCTGCAGAAATATTATTAATTAAATCATCAGAGCCAATAACATCGGCTCCACTTTTTTTTGCCTCGTTTAATTTTTCATCTTCACAAATGACTGCAACTTTAATTTTTTTATTTTTTCCTACAGGTAAATTCAGAACGGTCCTTAAATTTACTTCTATTTTTTTTTGTTTTATATTCAGTTGGAAATTTACGTCAATTGACTCATCAAATTTTGTTGTACAATTCCTTTTTACATCTTTTAATAAATTTTTTATCACATCATGCTTTAGGCTTTTTGTCTCCTGAGGTAATGCCTTATATCTTTTGGAAATCATTAAATTTATTCCTTTACTTCAATACCCATTGATCTAGCTGAACCACATATAATTTTAGTAGCTTGTTTCAAATCGAAAGCATTGAGATCTTTCATTTTTTCTTTAGCTATTTGTTCAGCTTGTTTAATTGTTATTGAACCCGTAATAACCCTTCCCGGTTCTTTTGATCCACTTTTTAATTTTGCAGCTTGTTTAATAAAATGTGCAGCCGGAGATGATTTGATAATAAAATCAAATTTTTTATTTTTGTAAACCGTTATAACGACCGTCACTGGATTACCCATTAAATTCTTTGTTTTTTCATTAAACGCTTTACAAAATTCCATAATATTAATTCCTCTTTGTCCAAGAGCAGGACCAATAGGTGGAGCAGGATTAGCTTGACCGCCTTTGATTTGCAGTTTTACGTACTCCTTAATTTCTTTATTTGCCATTACTGTACTTTTTCAACCTGGTTAAATTCTAAATCTACCGGAGTGGGTCTTCCAAATATCATAACCGAAACTTTAAGTCTTGATTTTTCTTCATCGACATCCTCAACTAGACCACTAAATGAGGCAAATGGTCCATCAGTAACTTGGACTTTTTCTCCAATATTGTATGTTATTAAAGATGCTGTTTGAACTACACCGTCTTTCATTTGACCTCTAATTTTTTCTATTTCTTTTTCAGAAACAGGAATCGGATTTCCTTTTTGGCCCAAAAAACCAGAAACTTTTTTTATATTCTTTATTAGATGATATATCTCATTATCCATGTCCATTTTAACTAAAACATATCCGGGAAAATACTTTTTTTTCCTTTTAACGCGTTTGCCCCTTCTAACCTCAGTCACTTCGTGAGTTGGCACTATTACTTCTCCAATCTTATCTCCAAATTTTGCTTTTATAGCTTCTTTTTTAATTAAACTCGCAACTTTCTTTTCAAAGCTTGAATATGACTGAACTATGTACCAATTTTTCATAATTTAAAAATTTATAGTTAGTGCAAAATTTAAAAATAATTTGAGTATTTGGTCTAGTATTAAAAAAAATATAGCAGCAACTATAGCCAACAAAACAACCATTGCTGCTCCTGTTAGTGTTTCTTTTCCTGTTGGCCAAGAAACTTTAAAAGCTTCGTTTTTGACGGATTGTATAAATTTAAACGGTCTAATCATAGTACTTACTTAATTTGGCAGGAGCGGAGGGGATCGAACCCCCAACCTCCGGTTTTGGAGACCGGCGCTCTACCAATTGAGCTACACTCCTAAAGAGTTTTACTCTAAAATTTTAGTTACCACGCCTGCCCCAACAGTTTTTCCACCTTCACGGATTGCAAAATTTAATTTTTCATTCATTGCAATTGGTGTAATTAATTTAACTGTAAATTTTGCATCATCACCGGGCATTACCATTTCAGTGCCTTTCGCAAGCTCAACCTCTCCTGTAACATCGGTTGTTCTGAAATAAAACTGTGGTCTATATTTTGAAAAAAAAGGAGTGTGTCTTCCGCCTTCTTCTTTTTTTAAAACATATGCTTGAGCTTCAAATTTAGTGTGTGGAGTCACGGATCCAGGTTTAGCTAAAACCTGTCCTCTTTCAACGTCTTCTCTTTCAACGCCTCTTAACAAAGCTCCTATATTGTCCCCTGCCTCTCCCGTGTCCAAAAGTTTTCTGAACATTTCAACTCCAGTACAAACAGTTTTTTTTGTATCTCTAATTCCAACAATCTCTAATTCCTCCCCAGTTTTAACTATTCCTTGTTCAACTCGACCGGTTGCAACTGTTCCACGTCCTGATATTGAGAAAACATCTTCAACTGGCATTAAAAAGGGCTTGTCTTTTGGTCTTTGAGGTTGAGGGATGTGCTCATCAATTGCTTTCATTAAATCAAGAATTGAATTTTTTCCAGTTGTTTCATCTTTTCCTTCGACTGCGGCTAGCGCAGAACCTTTAATTATAGGAATCTTATCTCCAGGAAATTTATATGAAGTTAATAGTTCTCTAATTTCTTCTTCAACCAAACCAACTAACTCTTGATCTTTAACCTGATCAATTTTATTTAAATAGACTACAATTGCCGGAACACCAACTTGTCTTGCCAATAATATGTGCTCTCTTGTTTGTGGCATTGGTCCATCAGCAGCACTAACGACCAAGATCGCTCCATCCATTTGAGCTGCACCAGTAATCATATTTTTTACATAATCAGCATGTCCTGGACAATCTACATGAGCATAATGCCTCTTGTCTGTTTCATATTCTACATGAGCAGTAGCTATCGTTATTCCTCTTTCTTTTTCCTCTGGCGCTTTATCAATTTGATCATACGCAATAAATTCTGCACCACCTTTTTCCGCTAAAATTTTTGTTATCGCTGCGGTTAATGTCGTTTTCCCATGATCAACATGGCCTATTGTACCTACATTTGCATGCGGTTTTGTTCTTTCAAATTTCTTCTTATCTGCCATTTTAAATACCTCAATAATTCATTTCTATTTTTTTACATCTAATTTGGAGCGGGTGAAGGGAATCGAACCCTCACAACCAGCTTGGAAGGCTGGTGTTCTACCATTGAACTACACCCGCATCATTCCAAACGTATCACACCCACTCGTTGCATTAAACTTTCCTGAATGGTGGAGGGGGAAGGATTCGAACCTTCGAAGACCGAAGTCAACGGGTTTACAGCCCGCCCCATTTGACCGCTTTGGTACCCCTCCGCAGGGGTAACCTCCTTTTCGATAAAGCTTTCAACAACAAGGTTTTATATGCATGTTATTAAATAAATGCAATAAATGATTTTAAGCAATAAAAATGTGATATTAGTTGAAAAACAATTGAAATATTATGTTAAAATCAGCTTTTTTAATTGCTGGTAAACATGCGGTTACCGAAGCTTTAAAGAACCCAAGGAGAAAAGTCGTAAGAGTATTTTTAACTGAAGAATCAAAAAAAAATCTAAATAGTAAAAATCAGGACAAGCACTTATTAAAAAACGTAAAGGTTTTTTATAAAACTAGGAAAGAATTAGATAGATTGTGCTCAAAAGATCAAATTTCTCATCAAGGATTAATTGCTGAAATTGAACCTTTGGAAGAAACAAATATAAAAGAATATTTAATACAAAAATCAGAAAAAAAAAATATCACTTTTGTTGCCCTTGAAGGAGTTACTGACCCTAGAAATATAGGTTCGATAGTACGAAGCGCTGCGTCTTTTAACATAGATGGAATAATCATTGCAAAAAGATCTTATCCTGATCAAAGTAAACTACTTTACAAAAGCGCAAGTGGTTGTATAGAGCTAATAAATATATTTGAAGTATCTAATATTAATACAACATTAAAATACTTAAAATCAAAAAACTTTTGGGTAAGCGGTTTTAATTCTGAAAGTAATAAAGATTTTACAAAACACGATTGGGATAGAAAAAATGTCTTACTATTTGGTTCAGAGGGCTATGGTTTAAAATTTCAAACCAAAAAAAATTCAGATTTTTTGTTGAGAATAAATATAAACAGGAATGTTGAAAGCCTTAATATTTCAAATAGTGCGTCAATAATATTTCATTATTTAGACCAGATAAAAAGTTTGAATGAATAAATATAATTTATCAATTTGCATCTAAGGTTTTTAACTCATCATATAAATTATATACTTTTTTGATTAGATATTTATCAGAATTACTGAACTTGGTGTTTCTATTAGTTATAACGTCAAAATTCAAATTTCTAAAATTTTTCTTTTCGGGTACTAATTCATCAAAATATTTTTGAGAATTTAAAGAAAAATTTTCATAAGATATAAATTTAATATTTTTTGAATTACAGTTTTGAATAACGTATTTGTAATAATCGAACCACAATTGTAACCATGACTCGAGTTTATACCCATCAAAAGAAAAATCATCGTTAGTTGATTCGACAATTTTAAAAAATTTATAATTTGGTCCAAATTCATAATGTCCTAGCATTGTCATATATTTTTCTATAAATTGGTTTTTTTTTTGGAAATCCATAAATTTTTTGTGCATTTTTAAAAGTGAATTTGCATGGTTTAAGGGATCTCTGAACATTAAAACGAAAGTTGAACTTTCAAAATATTTTGTGAGATATTTTAATCTCAAAATATTATTATTATTTTTTGATAAATATTTGTTCTTATTTTTACTTTTTAGTATTAATTTTATGTAAGATTTGAATTCTTGAATATGTTTTAGTTGAAGGTCATGAAAAACTAAATGTTTTTTTTTAACATAAGATTCTTTTAATAAAAATTTCCAGAATATTTCTTCAAAAGCTTCTGGACTGTTAATATTTATTTTAATACCATCTCCGTGCAAACGGTCAAAGGTCTCTACTCTTCTTTTTTTTCTAGTTATAAATTTCCACAAATTTGGAGAAAGTATTAAAGGCATATCACTATAAGTTAGTGATCCAAAAGTATCAGAAGAATGTAACAAATTAAGCAAGATAGTTGTGCCTGAACGCGCTAAACCGGTTATAAACACATGATTATGATTTATTTCTTCATTTTTGTTTATGAATAATTTTTTTTCTAAATCGTATAAAAATGATTTAATAAAATTATTATTTAAAACTAATCTATGAAGTAGCTTATCAATTAACAAATAATTATTTTCCATAAAATTTATTTTTAATTTTTAAATAAATAATCGCAAATACAATAGATAATAAATAAAAATTATAATCATAAAAAGGCGATAAAATATCCTTGAATATAAACTGGCCTATTAAAACTGCTACAATAAATGGGGAAAATACTAAAAACAGGAATAACAATAGTTTAAGAAAAAAGTAAAACAACTTTTTGGCATATCTTAAAATAAGCTTTTGTTTCCAATGATCTGAGGTTTTTTTTAGTTTTGTTAGAAAAAAAATTTTTCTTAAAATTGCTAGATAAGATCTTAGGAAAGTATTTATCTTCAATATTTTAATTAACTCTAAAGTAATTATTAGCGGAACTATTAAATATAAATTATTCAATTTTTTTTAGGTTTTTTATCTTTCAATAATTTTTTATAAAACTTTTTTAATGGATAAAAAATTATCCCAAAAAAAGCTAATATTATCAAACCTAAAAATGTTAGTGCCGTTAAAATGGCACCTAGACCTAAACCTGGTCCTATATATGCATAAGCTAAGTTTGGAAAAAAAATCAAGATTGCTAAAAGATTAATCAACTGCATTTTTTTTCTTTTAAATTATTAATGGCCATTGTTATTTCTTCTCTTTTTAAAATTCTAGACCAATTTAGTGGATATATTTTTCCATTTTTGTCTCTGTTAATATATTCAAATAATAATTCACCGTTTTCATCAGAAAAAATTATTCTTCCAAATTCTGTTTCTTCAATAAAAACTTGATTATCAATAATTTCAGACAATCCCTCTAAATTAGTTTTAATATCAAATTTTTTGAATATTTTTTCGTAATTATTAAAAATTTTCTTTTTTTCAAAATCATAGATTAAAATATTATTTGTTAAATGTGAATCTTCTGTGTTTTTTACTATTCTTGGATAAAATATTATATTTTTATTATTAAATACTGAAATTCTGTTTTTATCAAGTATGTCAACATCATGTTGATATTTCCAGGGATATTTTTTAAACCAAATAATTTTGTTACTTGAGGGTCTGTACAGAACTATCATTGATAAATTTCTTAAACTTAAAAAAACATCTCCTACTTTATAATGCAGTCCATCATTCACTACTGGCTGTATGTCGTTGACATGAATTGGATCAAAAGATCCTTCCGCCTGACTTGGAAAAATCAAATGTCCTAGATCATTTTCTATAAATATTTGCATAACCGATTTTTGAAATAAAACTTTTCCATCATTGGAAACTTTCATAATTCCATCATCAACAAAATATTGTACCGATGATCCATATTTTTCATCGAATCCCGCTGTGACTTTTTTTGGAAAATAAATCATTGGTACCCAATAATTTTTTTCGTGGTCCTTTTCTATTGAGTGATGAAATGCATAATCTAAGCTCCATACAACATTAGAACATTTATCAATTTTTGTTAAAGGAGTTTCTTCCCCTTTAAAGATCAAGCTTCCATCATTATTTAACCATGGATGATTAATCATATATCTTTTAGGACCATGATCTCTTTCGAGATTAAACCTATCTCTTGGTAATTTAGATAATTTGTTAATATGTTTTATATCTGGCTTCCAGGTATTAATAATTTCTTTTTTTTTTAAATCTATTAATTCAACTACTGATCTTTTTAAAGTATTATCATATCTTGATAATAATAAGTATTTATTATCTTCAAGTTTAGGATAAACATATAAGCCTGACTTATTTCCAAATCTGTTAATATCTTTTCCAAATTCATTTAAATTTCCGCTAAATATTTTACTTAAAGTGTTTGGAATTTGTGCAATTTTTAAAGCAGTTTTGCTCTTTGTTACAAGATAACCAAATTGCACAACAATAATTAAATTAAAAATTATAATTAATGCAATAATCCAAATTGGTACTCGTTTAAAAGAAATTTTTTTCAAATATTTCATAAGTTAAATTAAATTGTTTTACAAATAATGAGCGTTAAAGTATATAAACTTTTTAAAATCATAATTCGCATATGAATTTTATAAAAATATAAATGATTAAAATATTCCTAAAAAAACTAAGGATATTAGCACTTCAAAATCAGAGAGAGAAAATCCTTAGCAAAGAGATAGCCGGACTAATTCTCTCCTATAACAAAAAAAATATCAAAATTTTAGATTATGGTTCTGGATTTGAGCCAAAAGTTGCTACCATGATATATGAAAATCTTAAAAAAAGTGGAGTAAAAAAAATACAATTTGATTGCTACGATTTATACAAAAACTTTAATTTAAAAAATTTTAACAAAACAAAATTTATCAACTTTTATAAGATAAGTTCTTTAAAATTAAAAAAAAAATATGATTTTTGCTTGATTAACGATGTATTTCATCACATTGGAATCCATAGAAAAAGTTGCCTGAAAAAATTACTTATTCAACTAAAAAGCTTGTCTAAATATTTAATTATTAAAGATCATTTTCAATATGGAATATTAACAAATTCCACTTTAAGATTTATGGATTTTATTGGAAATTATTATAATGATGTAAACATTCCAAAAAAATACTTTGATAAAAAAAATTTAACTTACTTATTGAGATCAGCAAACCTAAAAATCGTAAAAAAGAAAATTAATATTAGATATTATAGTAAATTTTTTTTATTTTTTTCAAATCCTAAACTTCATTTTATATACGTACTAAAATAACTAAAAATGCTTGTTAAAAAAAATAGTTTTACAAACATTAAGTAGTGAAGTATAAATTTTATTTTAACTATGAATATTTCCGTTGTAGTTCCTTGTTATAATGAACAAAATAATATTACAGAGCTGTATGAAAGATTGATTATTACTTTTAAAAAAAACAAACTTGATATTGGTAAAATAATATTAATAGATGATGGTTCAAACGACGATACTTGGAAAAAAATTAATCAATTAAAACAATTAAATAAAAAGGAAATTCTTGGAATTAAACTTTCGAGAAATTTTGGTCATCAGAACGCTGTTATTGCGGGATTGACTTACTGTAAGAGTGATTTTGTTTTGATAATTGATGCTGATCTTCAGGACCCTCCAGAAATTTTGGGAGACATGGTTCAGGAACTAAAAAAAAATAATGCAAATGCTGTTTTTGCAAAAAGAATATCGAGACAAGATACAAAATTTAAAAAAATTACAGCTTCTTTTTTTTATCGCTTCTTCAATAAATTTTCCTCAACAAAAATTCCAGAAGATGTAGGCGATTTTCGTCTAATTGATAAAAAAATTTATAATTATTTAATCAAATTTTCTGAACAAAATCCTTTTATACGTGGATTAATTCCCTGGACAGGTTTTAAACAAGTGCCGGTTAATTACCACCGTAATGACAGACATGCTGGCAAATCTGGATATAGTTTTTTTAAAATGTTAAATTTAACACTAGATGGCTTGTTAGGTTTTTCTAACTTACCAATAAAACTTGCCTATGTAACAAGCATATTTTCAATATTATTATTAATTGCGCTAATTTTTTATGCATTAATAAGTTATTTTAAAGGAGGCGCAGTTCCAGGCTGGACTAGTTTAATAGTTATTATATTATTTTTTAATTCTTTAAATTTCTTTATACTTGCTCTACTTGGGGAATATATTGGCCGAATTTTTAATGAAACAAAAAAAAGACCAAGATATATTGTGAGTGAGGTATTAGAAAATTAAATTGCTGCTAAATTTCTTATATTAAATAGTGATTAATTATTTTAATAAAAATAAGTCAAATTTTTTTTTAGCAATTTTATTTGTTGTTATTATTAATATTCTTCTAAAATCAGAAATTTTATATGATTTTATTTGGGGATCTCCTCATGGTTTATTTGGAGACTACAAAATAAATGTTAGCTGGCTTAAATGGAACTTCCTTGGTTTTGATGTTTTCAAAGATAATGAGAACTTTCTTGAAAGATTGGGTTATGGACCCATTTTTTTACTAGTACCATTTAATTTAAAATTAGAAATTTTTTACTTAAATTACCTACCATATATTATTATAGCGCTGCTATTATTTTCTATTACTTTTTTAATTAATCCAAAAAATAAAATCGAGTATACAATTTTGTTTTTATCAATTTTTAATCCTTCTACTCTATTATTAATAGAAAGAATGAATTTTGATATCTTTATATTTTTAATAACCATTTTTATAATTTTTAATAGATTTTATTTTCTAAACTGGGTTTTGATTATTTTTTTTAGTTTAACGAAATTTTATCCGGCTATTTTGGGAATAAATATTATACTTGAAAATAAAAATAGAAAATTCTTAACTTTAATATTCGTGATTCTGTGTATTTCTATCCTATCAATTTTCTATATATATTTAAATTTCGAAACTTATCAAATAATTTTTGAAACAACACGTTTTAAAGCTGGCTATCATTTTCTTTTTTCATTAAAAACCACACCAAAAATAATGAAATATTTATTTAATTGGAATTATATCTTTCTTATTATAATTTTTTTGATTTTATTTTCTATTCTGACTATTTATTTTTATAAACTTTTAAAAAAAAATAATTTAGAGAATTTGGTTATTATTTATTCATGGGAAGCTAAGTTATTTTTATTAGGAAGTTATATATTGCTAATCTGCTATTTGGTGTTTTCAAATTATTTTTACAGAGAGATATTTTTAATTATTTTATTTCCTTTATTATTTAAGCTCCGTGATATTAAGGGCATAAATTTTATTATATATCTTATTATTTTTAGATATATATATTTATATATTTATGGATATATAAATGTTCATGACAATATCAGCTACGTCAACGATGTGAGATATTTTTCAGAAGAATTTTTGTTTGCCATAACAGTCAAAGGAATTATAGATATTTTTTTATTGTCATTTGTTGGATCTATATTATTTTTAATTAGCAAAAAATTAATTTATCAGTTTAAATTTAAGTAATGGAATCTGTATTTGAAATTTTGTCTGGACTTATAATAAAGAAATTACATCTTAAATATACTTTTCGTGAATAAAAACTCAAAAATACTTGTTACAGGGGCAAATGGATATATTGGTAATTGCTTATTTCATTTTTTAAAAAAAAAATTTAAGGTTATCGGAGTTGATAAGGAAACAAAATTCAATAATAGCATTTATAAATGTGATTTATTAAATACTAAAAAGTTTAATCAAATTTTGGATAAAGAAAAACCTGAGATTATAATTCATTTAGCAGCCCAATCTTTAGTTGATGAGACAATAAACAAAAAAAAATATTATAAGAACAATGTAATAGCTACTGAATATCTTTTAAAATCAATGAGGAAAAATAAAATTACGAAACTTATTTTTTCAAGTACTGCTGCGGTTTATCAACAAAGTTCAAAACCCTTGTTAGAAAAATCAAAATTGAAACCTCTAAGTACATATGCAAAAAATAAATTAACTTGCGAACAAATAATAAAAAAAAATAAAAGTATTAAGTCCGTAATACTAAGATTTTTCAATGTTTGTTCCGCTACAGATAAACCATGTATTGGTGAGTACCATAATCCAGAAACTCATTTAATACCAACCGCAGTTTTTAAGGCAATGTTTAATAAAAAAATTTATATTTATGGTAATGATTTTCCAACCTTGGATGGTACTTGCATTAGAGATTATATACATATTAAAGATATTATTTTGGCAATAGAAAAATCAATAAAATTTTTAATTAATAAAAAAAAATCAGAAATATTTAATATCGGCAACTACAAGGGCATATCAAATAAACAAATAATAAATTCAGTGCAAAATATAATTAAAAAAAAAATTAAATTAAAATATGTAAATAAAAGAAAAGGTGATATTTCACAATTAATATGTAATTCCAATAAAGCAAAGAAATTACTATCCTGGAGACCAAAAAATTCCAAAATAAGAAAAGTTATTATTAACGAAATTAAATGGATTTACAAATTAAAAAGTTTGGGCCTAAAAAGAAGATTTAAAAATTATATTTAAGTTTTCTTTTATAAAAGTTAATTTATTATTTCATAAAGTCCTGCATTTAATAAATACATTTCTTTATTATTTTTTAAAACCCAATTTTTTTTTTTATCTTCCGATAAATTGCAATTATAATTAACAAGTGGTTCGTAACAAAGAGTCCAGATCATTTTTATATCTGATGGAAGATTATTAATGCTAAATATCCTAAAGTCATTATTTTTAAATTCTTTAACCGATATAATATAATTCTTCACAATTTCTGTATATATTTTATTAGGAGTGTACAAAGTTAAATTTTTAGTTTCGTGTTCTTCTAAATTATTAAGAAGTTTAGTAAATTCAGGTTTAGTATTTTTTCTGAACTTAATTTCTATATAATTATTTATAAAAGTTGGAATTAATATAAATAAAAGTAAGGAAATCTTTAGCTTTCTATTATCAATTTCGAAAATTAACACCGATATAAGAATTAAAATTGGTATTAAAACAAATATAATATATCTATCGGTAAGAACTGGGATTTTAATTAATCCATATAATAAGGGGATTAAATAAGAAAAAAACAAAACAAATATAAGTGGTAAATAATTATTAGAAGTAAATAATATTCTCTTTCTAAAACGAATTATTAAGAAAATTAGAGTAGATAAGTAAATTAACCCCATAATTTTTGAACCAAAAAATCTTGAAAAGTAATAGTTATAATAAAATTTCCAATTTTCATGTGCTAAAAAATATTCATTGTAGGTAAGTTGAGAAATTAAATAATTATAATTTAATATTAAGTATATAATTAAGATAAATGGAATTGATAAAAGAAATAAAAAATTTTTATTTCTAAATACAAAAAATGTGTAAACAGAATAAGCAATTTGTGAAAAAAAAATAATAATTACAAAAGGGTGCGAGGACAAACTTAAAACTGAAAAAATAACAAACAAGAAAAAAACATATATTCTTTTAAAACGAATTAAATCTGGAGATATTATTTTATAATAAAAAATTAAATTTATTGTGCTTAACAAAAAAACGAGTGTGTATGTTCTTGTCTCTTGAGAGTATTTAATTAAATATATGTTTATGCTAACTAATAAAATCGTTAGTAAAAAGGAGTAATTTTTTGCAACTTGATAAGAAAGAATGCCTACAAGTGGAATTGCTAACACGCCCGAAATAAGAGGTACGTGCCTTCCTATTTCTGGATCATAACCAAAAATATTTAAATAGATTTTTAAAAGTAGCTGAAATAAATAAGGTGTCTGGTCATCAGTAAGTTCTCTTCTTAAAAATGTAACATTAAAAGAAATATTTGGGTCAGCTACCCAAAAATCAATTAATTCATCGAGCCAATAATTTTCAAAGTTTAGTTGGTAAAACCTTAAGAAAATTCCAATTAAAATAATAAATATAGAAACTAAAAGAATATTTTTTCTGTTTGCTATAATCATGTTAAATTGTTTAGTCTTTGTATATACGCAATTTACATAAAAAAATGAAAAATTATACAAAAGTTTTTATTTCTTTCATTCTGATTATTAGTTCTATTTTATTTGTAACATTTATTTGGGATAAAATTTGTTTTTCATATAAAAATCCACTCGAAATTATTGGTGAATACTCAAAACAAAGTTATAACCCTATCAATGATGCCGTTAGATATTTGCTATTTATTTTTTTTCCATTACTTATTGCAGGAAGTATAGGGATGGTTTTTTCATTTATATTTTTTGTTTCTTTCTTATCCAAAACTTGTATATTCCCAAAAAAGTATCAGGTTGAATTGTTTCAAATTGATCCCAATTGTTTAAGGAAGTGTTTTTTTTATCATTAGAAAATAATATGGAATATTTATTCTTTACTTTTAAATCATAAAAACTCAGAAATTCTAAATTTAAATTTTCTAATATTTTAGAAATTTGCGGCAATGTGAAACGATGTTCTTGAACGTGAAATATTAAATCTTTTACAGAAGATGTTGAATAAAAATCTTTCACTTCCGATACTTTTTGAAGTAATAGATCCGCTTTTTCGTTAAAAATTGCCTCTCTAAAACTTCTTATACCTGCGATTGAATTTTCAAATTTATTTTCTTTAGCAAGTTCTTTTGCTAAACACATTAGCTGGTCAGTGGAAATTTCTATTGATTTGGATCAAGCACTAAATTTCTTTGTGTGTCAGTCATGTAGAATTATAGGATTTTAAGATGTTAATCGGCACGAGGCTTATTAATTTGCTTTTCTACAGATCGACTACTGATGCGTCAGAACAAGGCTACAATACGTCACTTTTACTCGCAAAAAGTGAACAAATAAAATAATTACTTCGAGCCTTTAGGAAGCAAAAGATTATATTCTACTTGAAGAATTTAATGTTTTGCCTTATCTAACTCATCAAGCTCTCGTAGCTCAATTGGTAGAGCAACTGATTTGTAATCGATCGACCACTCAAAAACTAATCAAAAGTTACCATAAATCCCCATAAAATGATTCAAAAAAATAAAAATAATCACACTGACTATGAACCGATATATTTTGACTCAAAAACTTAGGAAATATCACAATCACACTCCAACTATGACTATAGTGTGGCCCAAAAATCTACTGTAGAATCATTAAATGTTCAAATGGCAAACAAGGCATCTTATTGTGATGTTGCTTGCGTCTACAAGTGTTTATTTAATAGAACAATCTAGCAATTGGAATGAAATGCATAGTTGGAATAGAGCCACAGGTGACACAAGTTTATTAATGATTGCATGTGCAGTAACCATTGGCCCCCTGAGAAAAATTTTTCCTAAATTTGGATGGATAATACCATGGAGACGTGAGCTTGGTATATATGCTGTAATATTAGCTTTGATTCATATTACAATTATTATTGTCGCCTGGGTCAAATGGGATTTAATTACATTGTTTGGTTTTGAATCTAATCCCTCATTGGAAGGATACAAAATGACTCAACAAGGTTTTGGACTTGGAAATCTATTAGGCCTTATAGCAATATTCTATGGTCTTTTACTCGCTTTTTCTTCAAATGATCTTAGTCAAAAATTTTTAGGCGGCTCAGCATGGAAATTTTTTCAGCAAATGGTTTATATTTTTTGGGTATTAGTCTTACTTCATACCGCCTATTTTTTATATTTTCATTTTCTAGATTTTGATAAACCCTTGCCCGAAGCAAGCTGGTTGCAAATACCTTTTTTTATTTTAGTTACTATGATTATATTTTTTAGAGTAGTTGCTTATATCAAAACAGTAAAAAGAAAACGCAAACAGAAAATACAGGATTTTAATAGTTAAATAAGATCA